>Ga0272448_1006559_pt1 | contig 12554 bp, 7 predicted proteins | sample YNPCB0191_FD_202220 | JGI IMG/M metagenome (GOLD analysis project Ga0272448, IMG submission 202220) | Hot spring sediment microbial communities from Yellowstone National Park, WY, United States - YNP-CB-019-1 | ecosystem: Environmental > Aquatic > Thermal springs > Hot (42-90C) > Sediment... | reverse complement strand
CGAGTCGTCAGCGACAGCGCCGCGCACAAGACGGCGAAGAACACGAAGATGGGCAGCTCAGTCGGAACGGCGCCTGGGCGCTTAAGCATGCCTGGATTATAACATGCCCCAGGCGTGCCCGCCGCTAGCCTGCCGTTGGAAGCGTTCGTCCTCGCAGCCGGCGGTAAGCGCAGGCCGATTCACGATGTGAGAATTGCGTGCTGCGATGCGGAAGGAGGCGGGCGTACGATCGTCTAATTCATGCGCGCAAAGACCGTCACTGCGGTGCCGCCGCCCGCGTGACGGATATCAACGGCAAAGGAGTGTGCGCAAGGATGTCAAGAACAGTTTTGCTCGTGCTTATGCTGGCAGTCGGCGTAGCATTAGTCGGCTGCGGCGGAGGCGGCGGAGGAGCGGGAGGAGGTGGATCGGCGATAACCGCGGGCGTCACCATAAAAGCAGGAGCCGATACCTCCGTCGCAGCGCTCACGCCTGCGTCCCGCGCGGCTTCGACCAGAGCCCCCGTCAACCTAGTCGCTCCCCTGGATAACGGAGCGCAAGTGTCGGTGTACAACTTCCAAACCGGTGAACTCATCAAGACCGGAACGTTGACCAACGGATGGTGCGAAATCAAGGACGTTCCCGCAGGGTTGAGCCTGGCGATCGTCGTCGTCGGAAAACGCGGCGGCAAGGACTACAGGCTTTCGACCTTGGTTCCGGTGGTAGCGGAATCCGGCGCGGAATACGTCGCGGACCCGTCCACCTCGATCGCGGCGGAAGCTTTTGCCGCCCAGCACTTTGCCAAGAACAAGGTCTTCAGCCAAGAGGACTGGGCGCCCGTGCTCAACACGGCTCTGCAGTTCGTCCAGAGTCATTCGACGTCCGACTTCTCTGTCGGCGGAGGCGTTTTCACGAGCTCTGGATTCGGTAAGTCCGACAGCCTGAATGCCGGCGCGGCCGGCATCAGCGATGTGATCGCAGCCGTCGGCACGGTTAACGACAAGCTGGCGCGAGCCAAGAACACGATAGCCCTGATTGGGGAAGCGGGGATACCTCTCAGGGCCATGCTCGATCCGGAGCCTACGGACTTCCAGAACGTGTTCACCGATCAAGTGATTTCGAAGTATCAGGCCCTTGCGCAAAACATGGGCAAGCTGCTGCTGCCCGCGGTGTCGGAGGGCGAAATGGTTGAGTCGGGACACCCTAACCAGCCTGATCTGAACATCGCCGGACTAACTTCCGGACACAGGTACACAGTCAGCGGGGTTGATTCGCAAGGCAGGCTGGTTCTGCAGGATGCCGGATCGGGAACGGCGGGCCAAATTACCGTCAAACGCAGTATTCCGGGCGAGGGTGATTACACCGTCGTCGCCGAGAAGAGCGGCTCGAACTACGAGATCACCCAGACTTTTAGCGGAGACTCTCAGCAACAGTATACGATCAAGGTGCCCGTGTCGGCCTTCGATTCTCAAGGGCCCGGAGCAAATCCGACGCTCACCGGCAGCGCAAGCCTGAAGGACAAGAACTTCACGACCCCGGTTACGCTTAACGTTACCCTAGGTGCCGTGGGTTCGGATCCCGACCATTACACGTCGGTCACGTTCAATGGGACGCTGCAGACCCCTCAGGTCGCGAGTACGGGTACCTTCCGCGTGAACTTCGCAACTGCTCTGCCGAGTGGGGCGGCCAGTTGGCAGACTCACTACGACTTCCCGACCGAGGTCAGCATGACCGACAGCCGGATCGAGGTGAACGTTGGCTCGAAGAAGATAACCATCGAGGGCAATGCCACGGCGACAACGCAGTTCCTCAAATTCGACCGCGAGGTAACCCCCATGCCGGCTACCGTAGCGTTCACCGGCAAGTATGCCAACACGGACACCGGGCTGAGCTTCGACGGAAGCATCACCTGGAACGCCACGTGGCTGGTCAAGAACGACAGCGCACATCCTGAGACCGCGACGGCGGTGCTCGACGGTTCACTGGTTAAGCAGAATCACCCGACCTATTCGCTGAAGATATCGGCGAACAAGACGGCAACCGCCGTGACGGCGGACGTTACCGTCGTGGCCGGGATAGTGAGCCTGACCGGAACCGTGACGGGCCAGGTGGATCAAACCACAGGCGACCTGACCAGTTCCAACGCCACCATAACTTCCTCAACGGGCGTCGTGCTGGCGATCCGGCAGACGGGTAGCGGTCCGGCGTCCGGCGACATCAAAGTGGACGGAGAGAAGGTTGCCGACATAAGCTTCCTGCGGAATCGAGTTCGGATCGACTTCGTCGGCGACGGGTTCGAGGAGTATCCGTTGTGACGGACAAGCACAGGGAGCCGCCCCGGCGGCTCCCTTACAACCATAACGAACGGCCTTTGGAAACGGCCTGACTTGCCGATGTGTTTCATCACAAGCCGCTCGACGAGAGCGGCGTTTTTCTGCGCTGCGGTTCTCGTGCCCTTGAGGGTCGGTGCGGCGAGCTTCCATCTTCCGGACGCCGTGCCGAGCCCGACGCTCGCGGCACTTGCCGACTACCGTCATTCGTACTCGGGCGTCGTTCTCGACTTGGGCTGTTCGGCCGACGGGCGCAGCAACATCGACTCGCTTTGGCACTTGACGGACTACGGCAGGCCCACCCGCACGTTTGATCGGGGCTCAGCCTACGCCCGGATAGACGTAGCGCAGTGGTGGCGGCTGCGCGCCGGCGAATGGTGGGTCGGGTTCGGCTCGGGTTGGATCGACAGCTACGGCGGGAACGCCGATGCCGCGCAATTATGGATCGACCTCCACGCCGCGGGACGCTCCACGGACTCATATTTCCCGCAAGCACATATGCGGAAGATGAGTGTACAGTGGTACGGCATTGGACGGTCATTCCCGATGGACTCGGGCGATGTGCGCGGCCGGTTCGAGTTGGCGGTCAGGCGTCTCGTATCAAACAGTTACAGCGAGCTGGCTGCTGCGGGCGGAGTGTTCGGAGAAACGTTCTCCGGAGCGGTGACGCGCATGCAGGCCGACACTCCGCACGGCAGATCACTGGGTCACGGCTGGTGTGTCGACGCCGCAGCGGAGTTCGAAAACCGATCTTGGCGGGCGCGGCTGCAGGCCGAAGGCTTGGCGGGCAGGATGAGCTGGCAGGACCTCGCAGTGGACGCCGGCTATTTGAGTTCACCGGGAGTCTTCGTGGATTCCGAGGGGTTTCTCAGGGATGTCGCCGGCGGCTTCGCGGGCATCAGCTCGAGAAGAAGTCTGTCCGGTCCGATAGATCCGCTCGTCAGGTTCCACCTAGCACAGACTTGCAGGCCTGGTCTATTCATAACCGTTGCGTTCAGGCGAGGCGAAACGCCTACCACCGGCCTCGGGGCGGCGTGGCGTGATAGGCGCGGACGCGAAGTTTTCTTCTGCTCGTATCCAGCTGCAAGAGTCGGGGAGTTGGGCGTCGGGTTTTCGCGATTCCGCTGTCGCATCCTGAGCAACACGTGGCTGCTGCGCGATCCCCGGGTGGCGTCAGTCGGGCTTTCGGTAATCATGCCTTAGGGCTCCCGGCTTTCGCCGCGTCTAGTCCGGCATCCGACTACTTGCCTCGGCCCCACACCCCCATCACTCTGAACACCTCCCCGTCATCCTGAGAACCGGACTTCGGTCTTCCAAAGTTAGGCTGCAAGCAGACCGGCCCACCGCCGTCATTCCGAGCGGAGCGAGGAATCTAGCCCACCGCCGTCATTCCGAGCGGAGCGAGGAATCTAGCCCGCGACCGTCATTCCGAGTGGAGCGAGGAATCTAGAACCGACGAGGAGATCCTTCGCCTCGCATAGGATGACGACAGGCCGTTGCGATAGGAACGAAATCGAGCGTTTTCGCCTGTCTGCGGCTTCTCAACTGCATGAAAACGCCCGGTTGACGGCTATCTTCGAAGCAGCGAACCGCAGAATCAGTTTCCTGCCGGTCGTCCGGGTAACGAGTGTCCGCGTTCGGTTGGCGTTGCCCGGTACCCCGATTCCCTTTGGTCCGGCCGATGTCCGCTCGTTGCTCATAAGCGGATGGTCATCAAACCATATGAGACATATAGGTTTCTCCAGCCGTCGAGTGCGATATAATCCGTGTGAGTGCGGCGGAGGCTCATGAGATGATGCACAGTCGCACGCACCTATCGCACGCTCCGCGCAGCGCGTTGGAAGTTAGGAGAGAACCCATGCCCGAGCTCCGGCTCCGAACCGAACAGTCGTCGTTGCTTTCCGCTGCCCACCGTTGTCTCACTACCCGCTGCTGGCCTCGAACCCATCGGCGCCGGGGTTTCGCACACGCACGCTTGTCTCGTGGGTGCCTGATATGAATGCTGAGGACACGTCCAAAACATCGACCACAGACAGCGGTTCGGCCTGCCCAAGACTATCGGAAGAGCAGCTTCCCAAGCTGTGCGGAGCCGACATCGAGCTCGGCAACCTGATCCTCGGACTCGATCGGCCTTCGGGCACGGGCCGCGATGCGTCGCGAGCGCTCCTGCGCGAGATCGACGGGGTGTCGAGCGGCTATACCTACACCTATGCATACGACGACTACTACCGCCGGCAGTATCCGCAGGGTCATCCAAGTTATGCGGGCCGTCCGTCCCACTCTTATTCGCCGCAGGATTGGGGGCGCAAGTTCCTTGCGGCCAACGGAGGCTGCGTATACATCGACCTCGATCACCTAGAGATATGCCTGCCGGAGGTCCGCAGCGCCCTGGAATGGGTCGCCTGCTTTCACGCGATGCTCAGGATAGTCCGCGACGCAATGGAGAAAGCAAACGCCGTGCAGCCCGAAGGTCGCAGGATCCAGGTACTCGTCAACAACAGCGACGGCTTCGGCAATGCTTACGGCAGCCACTTGGACTTCCTGATCACTAGGCGCGCCTGGACCAACATCTTCGAGCGAAAGCTCCACCATATGCTCTGGCTCGCCGCGTACCAAGCTTCCAGCATCGTCTTCACCGGCCAGGGCAAGGTCGGTTCAGAGAACGGCTCGCCGCCCGTCGCATTCCAACTAAGCCAGCGGGCCGACTTCTTCGAGACGCTAACGGGAGTTCAAACCACGCACAACAGGCCGCTCGTGAACTCAAGGGACGAGCCGTTGTGCGGACTGAGCGGGGACTGTTCCAATCGTATGGCCAGGCTGCACTGCATATTCTACGACAGCAACCTTTGTCACACGGCAAACTTTCTCAAAGTCGGAGTAATGCAGATAATCCTTGCCATGCTCGAGTGTGAATTGGTCGATTCGGCCCTGCTATTGGACGATCCGGTCGAGGCCGTCAAGACGTTCAGTCGAGATCACACGCTTGGGGCCACGGCGCGCCTTGCTTCGGGCGAGAGCACCACAGCCGTCGACTTGCAGATGCGGTTTCTCGATGCCGCGTCCGGGTTCGTCGACCGCGGCGGGTGCGAGGGAGTCGTGCCGCACGCCGATCGGATCATCAGCCGCTGGGCGGACACGCTCTGCCGACTGAAAAACCGTGAATTGTCCGCGCTCGCGCCGCACCTGGATTGGGTGCTCAAGCTCTGCATCTTGGAGGCCGCCATGGACCGCCATCCCGAGCTGGACTGGCACTCGCCGGAGATCAAGATTCTCGACCACCTTTACAGCAGCCTGGACCCCAACGAGGGTCTCTATTGGACTTACGAGAGCTTGGGCGCGGTGGAGAGACTTGTGGCGGACGAGCTGATAGAACGCCGCACCAAAGAGCCTCCGGCAGCCACCCGCGCGTACACGCGCGCAATGCTGCTCCGCAAGGCGGGCAGTTCCGCGATCGACTCGGTGGACTGGGATTCGATCCGGTTTAGGATAAGTTCGGACGGCAGATGGTGGTATACGTATCGCACGCTCCTCATGCCAAACCCGCTTGCCCTCGGCAGAAGCCGAACCGCGCGGTTGTTCGGCAAGGGAGCGGAGTTGCGTGAAATCCTTGATGCTTTGGACGATCAACGCGCCCCGGCGCAAGAAGTCCAAATCGAAAGAAAGGAGGACAAGTCCGATGCTTGTGCGGGAAAGAGTCAACGAACGCCCAAGGACCGATCTGGGTCTCAAGCCGGTCGTGGTTGACCGCTCCGGATTCAGCCGCGACGGCTTGGACGGGCACCTGGCTGCGGGGCTCCGCGCAGTCGACCGCAACCTGTCGCGGATCGGGGACCCGGACCGCTACACGCAGCGCGTTCGGCAGGAAGGAGGCGAGTAGCCGTGAGGAACCGGATGTTCGGCATCGAAAGCGAGTACGCGTTTGCCGTGTTCAGCTCCGACGGCACCGGTTTGGGCAAATCGCGCGCCTTGGGCATGCTCCTGGAGGCGGCCAAGCGCAGATTCGCTTCTCTGCCGGACATCCACGACGGCCGCTTGTTCCTCGAGAACGGCTCCTGTCTGTACGTTGACTGCGGCATGCACCCCGAGTTGGCAACGCCGGAGTGCACAACGCCCTGGGAGGCCGTTCGATACGTGAAGGCCGGTGAGCTGATCCTGGACCTGCTTGCACAAGACGTGCAGGCGAAGCTCGGATCAGGCACAAACCTCGCGATTTTCCGCTCCAACGTGGACTACAGTGGGGCGCGTACCACTTGGGGCTGTCACGAGAGCTACCTTCACACGGCCGACCGGGGCGTCCTCTTCGAACAAGTCCTGCCGCATCTGGTCAGCAGGATCATTTACACCGGTGCGGGCGGGTTCGATAACCGCCGCCGCGGTGTGCGTTTTCTTATCTCGCCTCGAGTGCCGCACTTGGTAAACGCGGAGTCCGACATGTCGACCGAGAGCCGCGGGATCTGCCACACAAAGGACGAACCGCTCTGTGGCGACATCTCCGGTTACCACAGGCTTCACGTTCTTTCCGGCGAGAGTCTGTGCTCGCAGAGAGCGATCTTCTTGAAGGTGGGCGCGACGGCTCTAGTTGTTGCCCTCGTCGAGGCGGGGCTGCGTCCCGGCGATGCGGTCAGACTCCGCAATCCGGTTGCCGCGATGCGGCGCATTGCCGCCGACACCAAGTGCGCCGCCGCCGTGAGCCTCGACGCGGGAGGATACGCCACGGCTATCGACATTCAGAGCCGCTATCTTGAAGCAGCCGAGGCCAATCTGGACCGGGACTTTATGCCGCCCTGGGCGCCCGAGGTCTGCAGGGAATGGCGGGCCGTGCTTGAGCGTCTGCGAGGTGCTCCGGACTCGGTCTGCACCGAGTTGGACTGGGCAATCAAGCTGAGTCTTTACAGCGCTCACCTGGCTCGCAGAGGTGTGAGGTGGAAGGATCTCGAACACCCTCTTTGCACGGCGATAGCAAACCGGCGCGCCCGCTTGACCGAACTTGCCGAGTCCTCGTGGGTTTTCCAGCTCGTGCTCGAGCTTGGTCAGTTGGAAGATTGCGAGCTTGAATCTGAATCCCAGTCCAAGCATTTCGGCCCTTGTTCCGAAGAGGTCCGCCGGCTGCAGGCTGCGGCCTGGGAACTTTTCGCCATCGACTTTACTTTCGGCCAGATAGGCGAAGGAATATTCGAGTCGATGGACCACGCGGGGGTGTTGGCTCACGAGCTTCCGGATGTGGGCGACATCGAGGCGGCCGTGAGCCAGCCGCCTGCGGTGGGGCGTGCACGCGTCCGCGCGGAATGCGTGAAACGGCTCCACGGCAGGTTCGGCGACTTTCGCTGCGGATGGGATCAAATAATCAATGTCGCCGGTGGGCAGGTGCTGGATCTTTCGGATCCGTACTTCCCGGCCGGGTCCGCTGACCGCTCGCCGACCGCGGACGTGCTGCCGGAGTCGCTTCGCCTCTTCTTGGCCGGCTGCGGCCGCGCCAATGTTCGGCGCCGGGTCAGACTTCGTTAGAACCTCGCGGCTGAATCCTGGACCACATCCGCTACCTCTTCTGCTGCCGCAAGCCGCTGCTGAGCTTCCGCCGAGACGCTACGACGTGATGCAGCCGGCGCGGACCGCCCCCGGTCTCAAAAGCCTCGTTGACGCCAAGGCAAAGTCCGAGTATTATGTTTGGTGATACTTAATCTCGCGAAGGGAGACCTTACACCAGTATATGCAGGAAGATGACCTTGTGTCCTCCGCGACAAGGGCTCTGGAACAGGCGGGTACCGAGCCTACCGAGCGGGGTTACACCGATCTCGACGTCGAAAGCGTGGTCGTCGCCCACTATGCAGTGACTCTGGGCATGAGCTACGAGGACATAGAGCGGATGATGGGCTTGTCGCGCGCGACCGTGGCGCGCAGGCTTCTGCACGCCAAAACCAAGGGATGGATCCTGCCTGCAAGGGTCTCCGTTCCGCCCGAGCTCAAGGCGGAGTACGTGCAGAGAGTGGAGTGTGTCGACCTCGAGGAGAGCCTGGAGGAGCATCTGCGCCCCTTCGGACTGCGCAAAGCCACGGTTGTATCGGACAAGCGCGTGCAGAACAACGAAGCGTACGAGGTTACGGCCCGCGTCGGACAAGCGGCCTCCGCCCGGCTGCTTGAAGCCCTTGACAAGCGCGACAGAACGTCCGAACCGGATCAAGTCGTTATCGGCATCAACTGGGGCTATTCCACGCGCTGGGTAGTTCAGCATTTTCCGCCGCAGGATTCCGACAACCCCGATCTCGCTTTTGTTCCCCTGATCGGCAATCTCTCGGTCGACGAGCGCCGGACCAAGGAGTACGAGGAAGCCTGGCTGTGTTCCGCAAACCGCCTGGCTCGTTTGGCGAGCGAGAAGTTCCGATCAGGAGATCCGCGCCGTTTGGCCACTCCCGCCATCATCCCACGGTCGTTCCTAGGCGACAAGTCCAAGCTCGACGCCGTGTGGGAGTTCATCGAGGAGGACGCGTCCTACAAGAGGATTTTCGGAGCGGGACACCGCCGAGGCGAACCCTGCGGCGACGACACGCTGATGGGCCGCATGGACACCGTAATCACGGGGATGAGCGCGCTAGAGGCTACCAGCAGCCTGGTGGAAATGGCCCATCTTCTGATACCCGGAGAGCTCGAGTTCCTGAAGAATGCGGGTTTTGTGGGCGATCTTGGCGGCCATCTGATCTGTGACCCGGAGAGAAAGGTGTTCGATCCCGACGCGTTGCAGCTTGCGGAAGCTTTGGGGGAATTGGTGGTCTCCGCCAGGCCGGAGGACTTCAAGGCGGTAGCCGAGCGCGCAGCCGCCTCCGACGAACCCTGGAAAGGCGTCTTCATGATAGGCAGGGGACGGAACAAAGCCCACGCACTGGTGGCGGCGTGCCGTATGCGGGCTGTGACCGAGCTTTTTACGGACCGTTCCACGGCGCAGGCAATGGTCGAATTGCTGTCGGGTGAACCCTGGCCTCGCGGCGTGTTGGAAACGGCGGGTTTGCCGAGCAAGTGAGCTTGCAGACGGACGCGCTTCGGAGAGTGCGTCCCCACAAGCGGACGCGCTCCGCCGCACCAGGGGGAGCGGTTAGGCGGCCGAATCGCCGATGCGCCTGAGGAGCCGCATGCTGTTAGCGATCACGAGCAGGGCGCTGCTCTCGTGTCCGAGGACGCCGGCCGCGAGCGTGACGTGCTTGGTAAGCGCGCCGACAACGAGAAACGCGACCGCGGCCACGGCGAGTACGAGGTTTTGCGCGATGATTTGCCTGGCCTTTCTCGCCAGCGACACCGCATAAGGCAGCATCGAGATGTCGTCCGCCATCAGCGTGACGTCGGCCGCCTCTATGGCTGTCCGGCTGCCTATTCCTCCCATCGCGATCCCGACGTGCGCGGCCGCCAGCGCCGGCGCGTCGTTGATTCCGTCTCCTACCATGGCGATTCTGTCCGGTCCCGACGCCGCCTCTCGTACGATCGCGACCTTATCTTGCGGCAGAAGCCGGCTGTGCACCTCGTCGATTCCAAGCTCGGCGGCGACCGAATGCGCACTTTCGGCCGTGTCGCCGGTCAGGAGCACCGTCTTGCGTATACCGGTATTCCTAAGATCGGAGACTACACGGCGCGCTCCGGGTCTTAGGGTGTCCGCCGCTCCGATCGCGCCGATGAGCTGTTTCTCGGCGGCGACGTAGACGACGGTGCAGCCCTTGGAGAGCATTTCTTCTACCTCCGGCACGCGCGGGATCTGCATTCCGATCTGTTCCATCAGACGCCGGTTCCCGACGTAGTACAGCTCTCCGTCCACGACCGCCCGCGCACCCCTGCCGGGAAGCGCCTCGAAAAACGACACGCGCATCTCGCGCGCGCCCTGCTTTCTTGCGTGTTCGACGACGGCGTCGGCGAGCGGGTGCTCCGATCTCGCCTCGACCGCCGCTGCGGCCGAGAGCACCTCCTCCGGAGTATGTTCGTCGAACGCGACAATATCGCATACGCTCGGCCTGCCCGTTGTCAGCGTACCGGTCTTGTCGAACGCGACGATGGACACGCGCCCAAGCGTCTCAAGGTGCGCCCCGCCCTTGATCAAGACTCCCGACTTGGCGGCGTTCGCGATGGCGGCCACCACTGCAACCGGCGTCGAGATCACCAGTGCGCAGGGGCACGATACGACCAGAAGCGTCAGTGCCATTCGGATCCAGTGTTCGTAAGGTCCGCCGAAGACGACCGCACCGAACACGGGCACCGCCCCGGCCATCGCGATTACGCAGGGGGTATAGTAGCGCCCGAAAGTTTCGCTGAACCGCTGCGATGGTGCCTTCTGTGCCTGTGCCTCCTCGACCATGTGCACGATCCGCGCAAGGGTATTGTCCTCGGCCCTGTTGGTTACCCGCACTTCGAGCGCGCCGGTGCCGTTGACGGACCCGGCGTAAACCGCGTCACCCCTGCGCTTCTCCTTCGGCAGGTGCTCGCCGGTAATCGGGCCCTCGTCGACCGAGGACTCCCCCTCGACGACGGTTCCGTCCACGGCGATTCTCTCACCGGGCCTGATCAGCACCACCTCGCCGATTTCGATTTCGTCGAGGGGGACTTGTTCAAGTCTGCCGTTCCTGCGAACCCAGGCCGAGGACGGGAATGCCTCGACCAGGCTCCTGATCGACCTGCGTGCCTTCTCTACCGTCAGGGCCTCCAGGCTGGATCCCAGAGAGAAAAGAAACATCACGGCTGCCGCCTCCGAATACTCGCCGAGCGCGATCGCGCCCGCCGCCGCGGCCGTCATCAGGAAATTCGTGTCGAGCGAGAGCATTCGCAGGCTGTAATAGGCTGTCCTGAGTGCGAACAGTCCTCCCAGTGCGGCGGACCCAACGAAGAGGGCACCGGTTGGAAAGCGGCCCCGCGTGATCCATTCGAGTATCAGGCCCGCGGCGAGCAGCGCTCCGGAGAGCGCGGTTAGGGCGAACCGCAAGTTGCGCGTCGGCCTTGCTCTCACGGTCGGGCGCGCGGCACGTTCCGGCTCCTCGGCTTCATAGCCGAGTTCGCGGATTCGCTTAGCGATTGCGGCGATGTCGGTGCGGTCGGGCTCGTACTCGACGATCAGGACCGACGTCGCGTAGTTCGCCGACGCCCAGCCCACACCCGGCAGGCGAGCTATTGCGGCTTCCAGCTTGAGGGCGCAGTCCGGGCAATCGAGTCCCCCCAGCACGATCTTCTCGTGCCGGAATCGCTCGGCGACGGTTACCCCAAGCTCGCGAGCCGCCTCGCGGATCGCTTCAAACGTGAGAAGGTCCTTTGCGTAAGAGACTTCCAGTGTTCGGCGGTCGGCGTGGATGCTGACGCTGCGCATGCCGTGCAGGCACTCCAGCGCCTGCTTCAGCCGTTCGAGGCACTGCTCGCAGTCTTCATAGTAGTCCGGCCAGACGACCGGTATGTCGAGCGTTTGGGTTTCCAAGATGCGCCGATCAGCAGAGCCTGAAAAGCTCCGTCGCGTTGTCGTACATGATCGCCCGGCGTTCGGCGGGAGTCAGGTCCGCGTCTTCGTATACTCCCATATCGTAGGCAGGGTCGAACAGGCCGAGATCGCTGCCGAAAAGGATTCGGCTGCAGCCCACCTGGTCTATGGTTGCCCTGACGCGCCCTCGTTCGGACCTACTTGATGAGAACTCCGTGTATACGTTCGGCGCCGCCTTCATGGTCTCGATGGCTTCTTGCCAGGCGACTACTCCGCCGTGCCCCATTATGAAGCGAATCTGTGGGAACTCCCGCGCGATCCTAAGGACCCTTGTCGGCTCGCCGTGTCCCCAACAGTGGATCAGGATTGGAACATTCTTCTCGGCAACGGCGGGCAGCAGCTTGCGCAGGGCCTCGCCGTCTATCGGCACGCCGGCGTAGCCGCAGTGAAACTTAACTCCGACGAACTTGGGCAGCCTCAGATACTTATCCAACTCCTCGATGGACCGCTCCGGGTAGTGTGGGTTGATCGTGAGGTACCCGAACAGCTCCGGATGCGGCTCGATCTCGCGCGCAAGCTCTGCGTTGCCCTCGACGAAGTCACTCACTATGGCCTTTGTGCCCGACAGTATCGCCTTCTGGATCCCACGCCTTTTCATCAGCTTCACTAGGTCACCCGCGCTCCACCCGCGCATAGGAAAAGGCCAAGGTCCCAGATGGCCGTGGACGTCGACTGCAGGTCCCCAAGTCGCGCGTGCGTCGTGATCGGCAGCGTCGGCTTCGCGCAGCGAGCGGCCCAGCTTGGCGAGCCGA
>Ga0272448_1006558_pt1 | contig 12557 bp, 10 predicted proteins | sample YNPCB0191_FD_202220 | JGI IMG/M metagenome (GOLD analysis project Ga0272448, IMG submission 202220) | Hot spring sediment microbial communities from Yellowstone National Park, WY, United States - YNP-CB-019-1 | ecosystem: Environmental > Aquatic > Thermal springs > Hot (42-90C) > Sediment... | reverse complement strand
GCAAATGCACTTTTAAGGTCGAGAAAACCGTGCCCTCCCCTGTCGTACGACGAGCATTTGAATTCCTTGCCGCCTACCCGGATAGACCCGCTGCAGTCGTATGTTTCATCCGTAAGATCAGCATACGTCAGGAAAACTGCGGCATCAACAATCTTGAATATCGACCCCAGGTTGTACGATGCGACGGCTTTGTTGAAAAGTTCATCATTACTGCTGTTCAGATACCTTTCAACCGAATCCTGTTCAAAATTCGGCCTGCTTGCCATCGCCGCTATATCGCCGGTATAGACATCTTCAACTACTACGGCGCCGCTGATGCCGGCCCTGTCCATCACATCCTCCACAATTTTCTGTATATGATAATCAAGGGTAAGCTTTACATTGAGTCCTCTGCCCCTGCTACCTGCGGCATTCAGCCTGTATCCGAGCCCCTGGATAATGTTGCTCCTGGCGTCGGTCACCACGCCCACCCGGTCGTTCTGCCTGAATTCCAGCACATCCTCATAGGCCTTTTCAATACCGGCCTCACCGGTTCTATCAATCCCGTTCAGGTAGCCTGTCACATGTCTGGCAATGGAATTCTCCGAATAGCGTTTGAGCGAGTACACTACGGATATGCCCTGAAGCCCCTTCTCCATGATTATGCGTTTTTTCTCCTCATCCGTTTGGAAAAGCAGCGGCTCGCTCTTTGAATCTATTTCACTTTTGGTTTTCACAAAATCCAGTCCGAGGACATCGCAAACCCTTTTGACGTCTTCGTCCCGGTCCCTTAGCAAAAGCGGCTTGATTACTATAAAAATCCTTTTTTCCCTATCGGTGAAAGGGATAAGGTTCCTGTCCAGGATCTCGCCCCTTGGCTTTTCAATCTGCGAGTTAAGCATCCTTTGCGAGGAGGCCAACCTCGAAAGGCTTTGCCCCTGGCATATCTGCAGGTAATATACCCGCGCGGCAAGGCATGAGAACAGGAAAACTATCGATATTAAAATGGCGTTGTTCCTACCCGGATGCATGAAAAACCCCTTCCTGCTATTTTATACATTTTCCCATTGGGAAGGGGTTTTTATTCACGCATAAATTACGATTTTCTCCTCAGCATCGTATACGGCTCTACCTCGCGGTCCATAGGCATGTATACCGTCATTTGCGGATGTGGCGCTACATCTATATTTTCACCCTCTTCGTTCTTCATCACGGTTATCCTCTGGCGGAAAAACCTTCCTACAGGCCTCACTACTTCAATCTCTTCGCCCGCAAACATCCTGTTTCGCTGCTCGACTTTAGCCATGCCGGTCTTACTGTCGAACTCCGTGACAAGTCCTATAAAGTCATACTCCCTTACATATGAACTCTTATCATATATCTGGTCTTCCCCGGTAGTCTTCCCGTAATAAAATCCGGTCGTATACTCCCTGTGGCTTGCCTTGGAAATCTCCTCCTGCCACTGCGGGTCAAAAACATAGTTTTCGGGATTGTCAAGGAAAGCGTCTATCGCTTCACGATATGCCTTTACCACAGTAGCCACATAGTACGAGCTTTTCATGCGGCCTTCGATCTTGACGCTGCTTACCCCCGTTTTTATAATGTCCGGTATGTGTCCTATCATGCAGAGGTCCTTTGAATTGAAGATGAAAGTCCCCCTTTCGTTTTCAAACACCGGCATGTATTGCCCCGGTCTTTTTTCTTCCGTCAGGTAATACTTCCATCTGCACGGTTGGGCACAAAGTCCTCTGTTGGAGTCCCTTCCGGCCATGTAGCCGCTCAGGAGGCAGCGTCCGGAATAGGATACGCACATCGCACCATGTATGAACACTTCCAGTTCAAGGTCTTCGGGCGCCTTCTGCCGGATTTCGCCTATTTCGCTGATGGAAAGCTCCCTGGCAAGGATAACCCTCTTTACACCCTGCCTGTACCAGAATTCGGCGCTCTTCCAGTTGGTGTTGTTGGCCTGGGTGCTGAGGTGGATCTCCATACCCGGAGCGCTTTCCCTGACGAGCGAAAACACCCCGGGGTCGGAAATGATGACGGCATCGACTCCGAGCCGGGCAGCTTCGCGCACATATTCGGCCATCCCCTCAAGGTCGCTGTTATGCGGTATTATATTAAGGGTAAGGTAAAACCTCCTGCCATGGCCGTGAGCAAAATCTATGCCCGACTTGAGGTCGCCGGCGCTGAAATTGTCCGCATAAGCCCTCAGTCCGTATTCCTCGCCCCCGGCATACACCGCATCGGCGCCGTAAATCACTGCCATTTTCAATTTTTCAAGGTTTCCCGCAGGGGCGAGAAGCTCAACCTTTTTCATTCCGTTTCACCGATTTCCAGCTTATGCTTCCTTAAAATCATATAGCTTATCGCACAGAGCCTATTGTCTACTACTTTGCAGCTTTGCCAATGGAAAGCGCATTCCCCTATGCTATCAAAAATTACCCAGGAAGATATCGCTTTACATATTGACAAAGAAGTGCTACTTTTTATAGCTCAAAGCAACCCCGTCCCCTATGGGGATTATGGATGTCTCCAGCTCCTCGCTGCCGCACAGGGCGTCCAGGTACCGCCTCAGCCTTTTCACTATGGTCTTTTTTCTGCGCACTACCAGCTCATCGTTCGCGACCATGCCCTTGTAAAGGACGTTGTCGGATATCAAAAGCCCTCCCTTGTTCAGGAGCCGCATGCATTCAGGCAGGAATTCGATATACTGCCCTTTTGCCCCATCCATAAAGATCATGTCGTATTTCCTGTCGAGACACCTCAGGACTTCCATTGCATCACCGTTAATCACGTTGATAGCACCTTGAAGCCCAGCCTTCTTTATGTTTTGCCTTGCTGTGTCGGACATCAACTCATACCGGTCTATGGTGTCGAGTTTTCCCCCCGGTTTCAGCAGTGAAGCAAGGAGTATGGCGGAATAGCCGATGGCGGTCCCGATCTCAAGAATACTTCCGGGGTTCAGGACCCTTCCCAGCACGACAATGAGCCTTGCAACCTCAGGCTGAATTACCGGTACGCCGTTCTCCCGGGCAAACTGTTCCAATTCCCTAAGGATTCCTTCACTGCCTTTTATGGTATCCCTAATATAGCTGTTTATGTAGTCATGGCAAATCATGTCCGTCTTGCTCCGCTGAATTCACTAACAGATTATCTGCTGAAAATTTTTCCGTATACTTAAAAACTGTGCCGGGATTTAACCCCGGCACAGTAACCGCCTTAATTGCCCCCGTATTTTTTCGTTGCCGCCTGGTGTTCCTTCAGGGTTTTCGAAAACTGGTGGTAACCGTCACCCTTGGCCACGAAAAACATGTAGTCGGTTTTCTCAGGGTAGAGCGCGGCTTCAATCGAGGACCTGCCCGGCGAACATATCGGTCCCGGCGGGAGTCCGTCGATGATGTATGTATTGTACGGGTCTTTCACCTTGGTATCCTGCTCGCTTATCTTTTCCTTTATGATGCCGTCCCGTTTAAAAAATATGTATTGGATGGTGGCGCAGGATTGCAGCTTTTTCATCGCCGGATCCTTGCTCCTCAGCCTGTTGTAAAATACGCCGGAAATAATTTTCCTTTCTTCGGCGTATTTGGCCTCCCGCTCTATGATAGATGCCAGTATGATGATCTGGTCGATACTCATATTGAGTTCCTTTGCCCTTTGGTAATACTCCGGCTTCAGCTTGTTCTCAAAATTCTCGAGCATTGCGTTTATGATTGCCTTTTCGCCGGCTTTCGGGTCGAACTCGTATGTATCCGGAAACAGGTAGCCTTCCAGTCTGTTCTCCCTTTTGGGGAGATCTTCGAGAAATTTGTAGTTGAATTTTTCCGTATTTGCCGTCCTGTCGAATTTGTCAACGTCTATAAGCTTTTTTTTCGAAAGAGTATCGGTTATCTGCCTGTATGTGTATCCCTCGGGTATCGTAACCTTTATGCTCTCAGGCTTGGAAGCGAGAATCCTCATAAGCCTGTCATAGCTTTCGATTATCCTTGAGAGCTTGTCACGGTCCGGGTCATTATCGACTATATGCGTCCCTGACTGGTACATGCCGTCAAACCCATTGAGTTTCGATAGTATTTTGAAGATGTAAGGGTATTTTATCAAACCCTTTTCTTTTAAGAGACCGGCTATGGAGGTAGTGTTCGAGTTCAACGGAATTTCCACGGCCACCCCCTTCGCGGGGTCAATATCGATGCTTGCCCCCTTACTTTGCGCCTTTGGCGCGCTAATGACGTATTTGTATGAATAAAAACCGCAGATGGCCGTCACAAACACAACTAGGAGAATAATGAACATGGCAAACAAGAATCTTCTTCTCTTTTTTGGCTTCACCTGTTTACCCAAGAAATCCATCACCCCAAACTTTTTTTACCTGTTCCTTTTGGATTCGGCTTTCGCCCTTTGTTCGGTATCAAGAATTCTCTTGCGCAGCCGTATGTTTTTCGGCGTAATTTCTACAAGCTCATCGTCGCTTATGAACTCCAGAGACTGTTCAAGACTCATTTCTACCGGAGGCGTCAGCCTCAATGCCTCATCCGAGCCTGAAGCCCTCATATTGGTTACGTGCTTTTTCTTGCAGACGTTGACGACAATGTCTTCAAGCCTGGAATTCTCACCGACGACCATACCTTCATAAACCCTTGTACCGGGTGTTATGAAAAGAGACCCCCGCTCCTGCGCATTATAGAGGCCATATGTCACCGCTTCGCCGTCTTCCCAGGCGACAAGCGAACCCCGCTGTCTCCCCGGCAGGTCTCCCTTGTACTTCTCAAATCCATGAAATACATGATTCATTATACCATTTCCTTTTGTATCAGTCAAAAATTCCGAACGATAACCTATAAGCCCTCTCGCCGGTATCTTGAATTCAAGGCGCATATACCCCTGGCTTACGGAATGCATGTTTACAAGCTCCGCCCTTCTTGAACCCAGCTTTTCCATGACAACGCCCATATAGTCTTCCGGTATGTCGATCATCAGGTATTCAACCGGCTCGTACAATTGGCCGCTTACCGACTTGTAAAGCACTTCCGGCTTTGAAACCTGGAATTCATAGCCTTCTCTCCTCATTGTTTCAATCAGGATCGACAGGTGGAGCTCACCCCTTCCCGACACCTTTAAGGAATCGGGAGAGCCGGTCTCCTCAACCCTCAGGCTCAAATTGGTTTCCAGTTCTTTAAAAAGCCTGTCCCTCAAATGCCTCGTGGTCACAAACGTCCCTTCCCGTCCTGCAAATGGACTGTTGTTAACACTGAAAGTCATGGAAATCGTAGGTTCGTCAATGTCTATGAACGGAAGAGGTTCGGGGTTGTCAACGTCGCAGACGGTCTCGCCTATAGTTATATCTCCAATCCCCGACACCGCAACTATGTCGCCGAGAGACGCCTGTTCCACCTCTACCCTTTTCAAGCCTTCAAACATATAAAGCCTGCTGATTTTTGAGCTCCGGAGCGTGCCGTCTTTCGTACAGATAATAACCGTCTGCCCGCACTTTATTGCTCCCCTGTCCACACGTCCAATGGCTATCCTTCCTACATAGTCGTCATAGTCTATGCTTGATACCAGAAGCTGCAGAGGTTTATCCACAAAGCCCTTCGGCGCGGGCACCCTGCTGACTATCATATCGAACAGGGGTTTCAAATCCTTTTGTTCGTCATCGAGCTTGCTTACCGCAACCCCTTCTCTCGATGATGCATAGACTACAGGGAATTCAAGCTGCTCATCGTCGGCACCGAGTTCAATGAAAAGTTCGAGCACCTCGTCGACCACTTCCAATGGCCTTGCTCCAGGCCTGTCTATCTTGTTGACCACGACAATGGGCTTCAGATCGAGCTGAAGAGCTTTACTTAACACGAAGCGCGTCTGCGGCATCGGCCCTTCGAAAGCATCCACCAGAAGGAGAACTCCGTCCACCATCTTAAGGACCCTTTCCACCTCTCCGCCAAAATCCGCATGTCCCGGAGTATCCACTATATTTATTTTTATACCTTTATAGTTGACTGCCGTATTTTTTGAAAGGATAGTTATTCCTCTCTCACGTTCGAGGTCGTTGGAATCGAGCACCCTCTCCTGGACCTGTTCATTCTCCCTGAAAATGCCGCTCTGCCTTAACATGCCGTCGACCAGCGTTGTCTTTCCATGGTCGACGTGCGCGATTATTGCTATGTTTCTGACGTTATCCCTTTTCTGTTCCACAAAAACTCCTTCCAAGGTAAGGGGACACACCTCTTGCTGGAGGTGAGAGGTGGGAGGTGAGAGGTGGGATTCTAGTTTTTTCTCCTCTCACTTCCCACTTCTCACTTCCCACTTCTAGAATTGGGTATGTCCCCTTGTGCCTGTTGTACTTTTTATTACGTTTTATATCATAGCTTAGTATGTTACTAATTAATAAACATAATTATTCTAAATTATGACTTTGGGGTTGTCAACTGACCCGAAGCGAAGAACAGGCCGTTTTCAGGGAACCGATTTCAGGAGACTTGCAAAAATTTTACCGGGCGGAGGGCGTGAAAAGAAACAGTACCCGCAGCTACTGGTCTACAGGTACCGGAAATAAAGTTTGAAGCTCGTCGAAACCTTAATTTTAAAATAAACGATTTGCCTCTCCAAGTCAACCTTTGTACCCGTTCTATTTTACACACGTATGGGTTTCCGGTGTTCTGCATTGTATAACACCAAAATATGTCATTTTAGCTGTACAAGTGTCACCCCGGATTCTCCTTCACCGTATTTGCCCAACCTGAAAGCTTTTACATGGGGGTTGGTCTTCAGGAAACGTTGTATCCCGCTCCTTAAAACGCCGGTTCCCTTGCCATGTATTATGGTAACTTCATGGAGCCCCGCAATGCTCGCATCGTCAAGATACTTGTCTACAAGTTCCACCGCTTCCTCGAGGTTCAAACCCCTCAGGTCGATCTCGGCAGATATGCCGGCGGCCTTTATGACGCCTATCCTGCCGGCACCGGACCTTGCTGCAGTTTCCCTGCGCTCTTCAACAAGCCGCAGGTTTGTCACATGCACATTGATTTTCATAATACCAGCCTGCACCACTGCTTCCCCGTCGTTGTCGGGCGGTACAACCACCGTGCCGTTCCGGTTCAGGTTCAGGATAAGAACGCTGTCGCCGGGTTTCAGGTCCCTGGGCGGTTCCGCATAGCCGCACCTTGGCATCAGCGAGTCGGATATCGATTCTTCCAGCCTGTTGACCTTATTTTTAATGGAAGCCCTTATTTCCTCCATGGCTTTGTTCCGGTCCGACGCTTCCTTCTCGGATTCCGCCTTCCGTATTTCCGAGATAAGGGCTTCGGCGTCCCCTTTCGCCTCGAGCAGGATGCTGCGTGCCTGCTCCCTTGCCTCCCTTATTATTTTGTCCTTCTGCTCGGCAATCCTTTTCTTCTGGACCTCGAGCTCGGTTTTAAGGCTTTCAGCCTCCATCCTGTACCTTTCAGCCCGTATTCTTTCGTTTTCAGCCTCACTCCGGTTTTTCTCTATGCTGAGAAGAATATCCTCAAACCTGATGTCTTCCTGTCTGAGAAACTCTTTCGCCCTTTCGAGAATGTCGTCGGGCAGCCCCAGCCGTTTTGATATCGCGAAAGCATTACTTTTCCCCGGTACGCCTATAAGCAGCCTGTATGTCGGTTTGAGGGTCTCTACGTCAAACTCGCAGCTGGCGTTTTCCACACCGTCTGTTGAGATTGCATACAGCTTAAGCTCGCTGTAGTGCGTCGTAGCCACAGTGACCGCTCCTCTCCGGTGCAGGCATTCAAGTACCGCCATCGCCAGGGCCGCTCCTTCCGTCGGGTCGGTTCCGGCCCCGAGCTCGTCAAAAAGCACAAGCGATCTGTCGTCCGCATCCTTCAATATGGCTACGATGTTCCTCATGTGCGACGAAAAAGTGCTCAAGCTTTGTTCTATGCTCTGCTCGTCGCCGATATCGGTGAAAACCTTCTCAAAAACACCCATCCTGGTGCCGTCGCCGGAAGGTATGTGCAGTCCCGCCTGTGTCATAAGGGCAAAAAGCCCTACCGTTTTGAGGGAAACGGTTTTGCCTCCCGTATTTGGTCCTGTGATTACCAGGGTGTCGAAATCATCGCCGGCCCAGAAATCTATGGGCACCACCGTTCTGGGGTCAAGCAAAGGGTGCCTGCCTTTTTTGATGAATATTTTCCCGCCGTCGTCCAGTACCGGGCATACACAGTTATAGTCCAGGCTCAGCCTGGCTTTGGCAAAAATGACATCCAGGCTTGCGAGAATCGAAATATTGGACTCGAGGCCCGCGGCTATACCTTCAACTTCGTTTGTAAGCTCCCTGAGTATCCTTTCGATTTCAACCTGTTCCTTTATCTTAAGCTGCTTTATTTCGTTGTTCGCCTCCACAACCGCCATAGGCTCGATAAAAATAGTAGCGCCGCTTGAGGAAGAATCATGCACAAGGCCGGGGACCTCGCTCCTGTATTCCTGCTTTACAGGTACGACATACCTGTCCCCTCTCATCGTCACTATGGATTCCTGCATGAATTTCTGGTACTTCGAAGACCTGATTATACTGTTCAGCCTGTCCTTGATGGAATCCTGGAGGCTTCTTATCTGTCTTCTTATGTTTCCAAGCGCCGCACTGGCATCGTCCGATATCTCCTCTTCACTGACAATGGAAACGGCTATCCTTTCTTCCACCCGCCTGTTCGGCATGAGCATTCCTGCAAGAGAAGCCACCGTATTTTCACTGCTTACCGCCGTATCATCGTTTAAATAGCCTTTTAGATTCCTCGCCGCCCTGAGCGTATCCGCTACCTTCAATAACTCCGCAGGGCTTAAAACCGCCCCAAGCCCGACTCTTTTAAGGCTGTCCCTGATGTCATGGATTCCGCCGAGCGGAGGGCTTCCTTTTCTTATAACAAGCTCCACGCCGTCACTGGTTTCCTTCAGAAGGCGGCTGATCCTTGAACGGTCGGTTTCAGGCGTAACCTTCCGTGCGAGCTCCTTCCCTGGCCCGGATGAAGCCAGGGAGGAAAGCCTTGCGATCACCTTGTCAAATTCCAATACTCTTAATGTCCTCTCGTCCATATATATGAATTTCCGATATCCTTTCATTATCGTATATCATTCCGGCACAAGGCTATTATACCATACTGCGGCAAAGCCGCAATATGTCAGGCCACAGGCTATTCACAATATCTTAAAATAATCAATGAGAAAATTGGCCATCTTTCGATACACCAATTGGCAGAAACTCATGGATGTGCAACAGATGAATGACAGTTTATACCGGCCTAAAATTAAATCTCCTTTAGTGCCTTCAATATCGCATTTTTAAGGGCTTCCACCGCATTTTGCTTGAATTGGGCGGTTTTTAGCCTTCCCAGTTCGGCCTTGTTAGTCATGTAGCCAAGCTCGGCTATGACGGCGGGCATGTCCGTTTCTCTTAACACCACAAGGTTTGGCCTTGGAATGATTCCAAGGTTGTTTGTCCCCAGTTTTGCAACCAGCTCGCGCTGAACCAGCGTAGCAAGCCTTTTCCCCGACAGGTTGCCCTTCGTTGGCCCCGAGGCCGGATAATAAAGCGTCATTGTCCCGCTTCTCGAGGAATTACCCTCGGCATTATTATGTATACTGACAAACAAATCGGCCTTAAGCTTATTCGCAAGGCCGGACCTTTCATACAGCCCCACATCCGTATCGCTGTTGCGGGTCATATAGGTTTTTATTCCGTTTTTCTTCAACAAATCCACAAGCCTGCGTGCAGTATCGAGGTTCAGGTCCTTTTCCTTTACGCCCCTTGAGACCGCCCCCGTTTCATACCCGCCGTGACCCGCATCCACAACGACCGTATACTGCTTTCTATCGCCGGCGTATGCCGTACCTGCAAGTAGAAATAATGTTAACAATATTGCAGCAGCCGCTACTAACCTTTTCATATGTACCACCTGTCTATCGCTTTAATATTAACATAATATTTCTACATCGGAAGAATTTTTCCTTTATGCAATTTTTTACAGTGCTGTTTTAATCCCGGAATCTGCTTCTTATTGCCGGAAAAAGCCAGAAACCCAGGAGCATGCTTAACAGGCAGGCAAATATGCCTGTAATAGAAGGCAGCAGAATCAATAGAAGTTCTCTGTTGGAGACCTCGGCGCCTACTTTGAAAACCTGATACAGCTTGAAGATGATGTATCCCAGGAAAAAGGCGATACCGGCAAGCTGAAACATGAAATGTTCCCTCAAAAGATTTACTATACAACCTGAAATAAACGCAATTATAAAGACGCTCAGCAAATACGACAGGCTTAATCCGCTGTAGTCCATAACGAGGCTCTTCTTTCTGTAAGTATTTACCATTTATTGTATTATAGATTGGACTCTAATTCAATGTCAGAAACTGGAAGTGCATGCTACCTGTTGTCTATCGCCCGATTTTGAGCATATCCCTGAGCCTTGTCCTGTAATATTTTATGAACAGCGTATACACATAGTCATACACTATAAATGCCGCTTCAAAGCCTATGACTGTCAAATACAACGGAAACCCGACTTGAAGCAACCCGGGAACGAATTGTTTTGCCAGCAGGAAGGCTGACGCCAGGTTAATGTTGAAATATATTAATTTCAAGACGTACTCTATGACTATATTTGCAATTTTTTCTGCATAGTATTTAATGATCCCGTATATGCCGAAAAAAGTCAAGAAAGGAACAGCTCCGGTTTTTTCCTGGACTATCACGAACGACAGTATGCATGACGCTATATAGAACATCCACCCGTATTTGGCGCCGGATTCGATTATAACGATTGAAACGAAGAATGAGCTCAGGGCATAAAGCGAAAGCTTGCTTGCAGGCAGCAATACGGCAAAAAAAACCGCTGTGACCGTCAGCGCAAGAAGCACTCCCCCCAGGGCAAGCTTTTTCGCATTGGATGCATCATTTCCGTAACCCATTCCATGTCATCCCCATACAAATTAACAGTTTAATGTGCAATAAAAAGTACAACGTCAGCAGCAGCTGATACAGTCTCCCCCCGACATCTCGCAGCAGCAGTCGGTGCACCAGAGGCACTGGCAGATCGTACACAGGTCGGCTCCCCTTCCGTAGCCCCTGCCGAAGGCATCCCCCCTGTACGTCCTGGTGGAGATGTTCAACCTGTTCAGCGCATCCCTGTATTCATAGTTTGACGGATCCATATTGACAGCCGTCTGAATATGCGAATAGGCTTCGTCGTACCATCCCCTTCGCAGAAAAACAAGGCCTTTAAGGTAATACCACTGGGAAGAGCGGTCAGCGGTCCCGTTGAGCATATCTTCGGCAGTACCGATATCGCCGTTTTTAACGCACACTCGTACCCGGTTGTAGAAACCGCTGTTGTTCTGGTTCTGCCACCGCTCCCCGTTGTTCCGGAAGTCTCGGTCGTCCCGGAAATTACCGTTTTTCATGAGATACTCGTATGCCTCGTTGACTTCTCTGAGCTTTTCTTCTGCAAGTGAAGACAAAGGATTGTTCTGAAACTGATCGGGATGGTATTTCTTTACCAGTTCCCTGTATGCCTTTTTGATTTCTTCCTCGCTTGCGCCTTCTTTTATGCCGAGTACTTCGTATGGATTTCTCAACTTATACAGCCCCTGTCTTTAATTTATGTTCCGGTTAAAATATCTTCTGTCTTTTTCAGCATCCCCATGTATAGAATATTCTCGACAATGCCGGCATTTTTCCTGCTTCCGAGCAGCTGGCAGGCTTTTGCTATTTCACTGAGCGAATAGGTCAGGCAAAACTCTACCCTTTCCCTGATTGATGCCTTGAATGGCACCGGATCCCCCCCCTTGAACTCAAACTGGCATAAAAGCGGGTTGTATGCCTTTTGCCTGATATCCTTTTCCACATCGTCAAAGGCATCTGCAATATAAATCCATTTCCCAATGTTGTAGCCTATCCACCGCAATGCGCTTTCCCGCTTTTCATCTCCGCATAGCGGCTGGTACGCGAAAACCTCTTCCATGAGCCGTCCGAAAGGTTCCGCCGATTTATCCATGGAAGCGCATTTCTCATTTTCCAGTTGCCTCAACTCGCCAAGCCTTTTTTCGATTATATCACATTTCAGAGGATACATTGCCTTTAATTTTTTATACGCCCGCCGCAGCGCCAAAATTCCGGCGGTTGCAAGTACGGAATGCTCGTCGTGCCTATTGTCTTCAAAGTTATAGTACGCAAGCAGCACATTTATGTCTGACGCATAACGGATAACGTCGTCATTTGCAATTATGTTCCTTTTTTTGAGGGGGTGGACCAGACAGGTCCCAGCCTTCACACATGGCGGCTCCTCATACAGAGACGATAAGAAAATTGCCAGGAATGTCGAATCATAATTCAAGGCAAGCCTTGAAAGCTGCCCGCATCTTTTGCCTATAGACTTGCAGACTCCGCAGTAATAGGCCCTGAACAATTCATATTCCCTGATCTTCAACTCCGGTTTTAAAGGCTCTATATATCCGAACACCTAATCACCCCTAATAATCTTAACACAGCGGATTTTAAATTAAAAGTTTTGATTTCGCACCGGCTTGAGTTATAATAAGGAAAGGGGACACACCTCTC
>Ga0272448_1006557_pt1 | contig 12557 bp, 13 predicted proteins | sample YNPCB0191_FD_202220 | JGI IMG/M metagenome (GOLD analysis project Ga0272448, IMG submission 202220) | Hot spring sediment microbial communities from Yellowstone National Park, WY, United States - YNP-CB-019-1 | ecosystem: Environmental > Aquatic > Thermal springs > Hot (42-90C) > Sediment... | reverse complement strand
ATTACTGATCAAGGCATTAAACATCTTAATTTATGTAGTTTAGTTATTTCCTGGAATTGCAAGATCACTGATCAAGGAATCAAACATATGAATTTGCGTGCTCTTGACGCTAGAGGTAATAGAAATATTACCGATGAAGGGATTAAACATATGAACTTACATATTTTGTTTGCTGGAAATGGATGTGAAATAAGTGATGATGGCCTTGTCTCCCTCTACATTTTAAGTCTTTTAGCTTAAGCTAAAAGACTTAAAATAGAGGGAGCCGCGAAGCGAAACAGATGAACTTACATACTTTGGATGCCTCATGGGATAGCAAAATCACCGATCAAGGCATCAAACATATGGATCTACGAGTACTCGATGCCTCCAACAATCCAAACATTACTGACCAAGGTATTAAAGATATGAATTTACATACCTTAATAATTGATGATAAATCTGGAATTACTGATCAAGGTATTAAAGATCTTAATTTACGTATTCTTAGAGCTGCATATAACACTAAAATTACTAATGAAGGTATTAAAGATTTAGATTTATATGAACTTGATGCCTCGGGGACCTGTGGTATTACTGATGAAGGTATCAGACATCAAAACTTAGGTATTTTACGAGCTTCAAATAACAAATACATAACTGATACAGGTATTAGTCATATGAGTCTTAAAGTTCTTTATGCTAGTGGTCATTGTGGCATTACTGATAAGAGTTTGAGATATTTTAATTTACAATTACTTGATGCCTCCTACAACAAAAACATCACTGATGTTGGATTAAAACATTTAAATTTAGAAATGCTCAATGCTACAGAAAATGAAATGATCACTAATCAAGGGATTCAACATATGAATTTACGTAGTCTAATAGCTGTTTTCAACGATAAAATAACCATTTCAGGAGTCAAACATATGAAATTAGAAGAATTTATTAATCGTGATTGATATTTTAATGTATTAATAGCAATAGCTCAATTTAAATGTATACTAAAACTATGACATAATATTAATATATTTCACTGAGGTTTCACCTAAAAATTAATAATCATTGTTATAATGATTATTGATGTTACGTTAACTAAATTTCATTAGTAATTTTCGCTAATAATTAGCCTAATTAATTTGATGAACAATAAACACTACCTCAATGTATTCCCATTGACCAATAATAGATTTGTTTTATTATAGAAGTAGAATCAATCGTAAAATTGAATAATGATTAGATTTTTATGTACGGATAATAATGTATATACTTTTACCTTTGAGTGTTCACAAACATTCTAAGCCTTTACCAATTGAATTATGGCAGATAATTTCAAATTATTGTTAGTTATCTACTCAACTACGGTTACATAATTGTTGTCAATTATTTTATCAGAAACTTAGAACCACAAAAAGTTTGGCAATTAATTTTAGAATATGTCCCTATACCAACCCAATCAGCTTTAATTACCTGTTGTCAATTATTTAATCAACAACTTAAAATAATCGACTTTTATCATTTAGACTATCATTATAGATTAAAATTAACTGATAATATCTTGTGTTGTTATCCACATATTAAATATTTCGCTTTGCGGCTCCTGAATTTGGCCGTAAAGGCCAAACAGAAGGAGACAGATGTTTCAGGGTATAGCTGTCGTGTAACTAATGAAGGAATCAAACATTTAAATTTACATACCTTAAATGCAGGTGGTGGGTTTTGTAAAATAACTGACGATGGAATTAAACATATGGATTTGAGTGTTCTCAAGGCCTCCTATAATAACAATATACCTGACCGAGGCATTCACCATATGAAATTATACTCCCTTGATGCTTCTTTTAATCCGATGATTACTGATGAAGGTATTAAAGTGCTTTAGCACTTCGAAGTGATAAAAAGATATGAACTTATATTCTCTTGACGCATCTTTTAATCTTATGATTACAGATGAAGGAATTGGACATATGAATCTACATATTCTGCAAGTTAGAGGTAATTGTGCAATTACTGATGATGGAATCAGAAAATTTAATCTACAACTCTTGGATGCATCTGACAATAATAAAATAACTGATAATGGTATTAAATATATGAGTTTACATACATTGATAGCTCAAGGAAATTGTGGTATAACTAACAATATGAATGCTTACATAATATATGCTCATAATAATCCTAAAATAACACAAGGTAACTGAAAATCAATTGTTTATAAACACCAATATTTTCTCATATAATAATAACTTAAAATGTATCTTCTATAAATTATTTTATATTCAACATATGGAAATTAAACACTATCAAAAGAAGTAATACTTCTTTTGATGTTAATAATTATCATAACAATGATAATTATATATTTAAAAGATACCATAATTTACTGTTTATAATTATTAAATAAAATAATATCCTGATCTTAAATTTACCGATTATTGTTTTAATGTTCTAGAATTTTAATAATAAATATGAGCCCATTCTTGTAATATTTATTCAATAATAATGGGATTATAGTTTAATTCTAAGGTTTTATCATAGAAATAACATAGGATATTATTAATATAATTGTTAATTTTTAGAGTTTACTACAATTAATATTTATCTTTTAATAGTTATCACTCAATGATCCACTAAAACATCCACCATTCAATAATTTCTATCTACTGAAGTAGATTAATAATATCTATGATACATCTACCAAATTATAACAACTATTATGATTATATTATTAATTCTTCAGCATTTTATATTAATAACATAACTTTTACACTTTTGATTAAATAATTGATTAATAACAGTTTATTCAAACCCACAAAGGTAATGATTTGTTTTTTCTAGATCTTTAGAGATATTTCAATATCTTGACTACCCTAGTAAGATTTTGATCTCTTTGAATCATCTTTTGTAGCTTATTATTTAATTTCTATTGATTAAAGTGTCAATATTTAATTTTAGTAGTTTAAAAATCTATTACAATTTTAATGTAATTTAAATGTTTAATATTAACTAGTGCTATTTCCTTTTGATTAAAAAAGATCACATTTTAGAAAACTTGTTTCTTTGATTCAATAAAAGCAATTATTGGCTCCAGTAAATTTTAATGGCTTTCACTACCGTTCTACTTTATCTTAATATTCTCCTTTTGATTCTCTAAAATGATTTCACATTATTATATTTTAGTAATATTCATTTCAAGTTGATATTATTACCCATATTTAATTAAAAGAAGATTATTGTTAAATTTTCTAAATGTTTTAGTTCAATAACAATTATTATCTTCCTTTAAATAAGATTGTGACTAAATTTAATAGTTATCGTCTTAATTGGCTCTAGTACTGTTAAGAGTTTAACAAAAATGTCCCTTAATTGTCATTTTTACTAGTTTTTTCGGTTTAAGAACAACTATTATGACATTTTATTAATTAATGAAATCTCACTGTTAAATTTTAAATAGTTATAATAATTTTTATTTTTTATTGCTTTTAAAAACCTGTTGATATGAATTTTAGCTGTTTAATTTTATCCAATTTTATAATTTAATAGTAATTATGTTAATGATATTAGTAATATTAAATAATATTATTGATATAGTTAAATTAGTTCCATGATCTTTATAATTTAAATGAATAATGATTTATATAGAAATACTAACCTCAGTAATAATATATTATCATTACCTTTTATAAATATTAAAGACTGTTCTATTAATATTTTGTCCTTGATCTGTTTTTACCAATTTAATCAACATTCAAAATAAAATTGAAAAAAGAACTTAAAGAAAGATTGACTAAATAAAAAGAAAAGTCTCGGTTACTTCAATAATTGGGAACTTGTTGAAAGTGAGTGGCACATCGCGCGTTCACGCTACCCTCTAGACGGAGGTGAGGATACCAAGACCGCGCGGGTCATCGGACAACAAGTACGTCTACTTTTCTTTCTTTAATGTTTTATTAATAAGTAAGTATCTCCCTCTGTTATTTTCTAGATGTCATATTCCCATCTATTTTTTTTATAAAGAGGGTATCTCCGTCTCTCCTTTGCTTTTTTAATAAAGAGGGTATCTCCGTCTCTCCTTTGCTTTTCTTATAGAGAGGGTATCTCTGTTTCTTCTTTGCTTTTCTTATAGAGAGGGTATCTCTGTTTCTTTTTTGCTCTTTTTTATAAAGAGGGTATCTCCATCTCTTTTTGTTTTTTTATAAAGAGGGTATCTCCATCTCTTTTTTATAGAGAAGGTATCTCCATCTCTTCTTTGTTTTTCTTATAAAGAGGGTATCTCCGTCTCTTCTTTGTTTTTCTTATAAAGAGGGTATCTCCGCCTCTTCTTTGTTTCAAAGGGGGTATATAAAGAAATTTTATTTAATAATGAGATTAATCTCATTATTAATAATATCACAAGGTTTAATTTAAACGTTAATTATTATCATAACTTTATAGTTTTAACATTGACTAATTATTATCATTATATATGAAATTATCTTGTGGTAAATATTTTATTAATAGTTATTGATGTATTCTTGATCGTTATTTAATAATTATCGTCTTAAAATAAATAACTGATTAATTACCTTCAATTAATCAGTATCAATGTAAATATTGTTATTATGTCTATAAACAATAATAAATATTGGGAGTTATAAATTATATTTAAATGTTTATTAATTATCATAATACTTTGATGAAAAGATTTTATCATCGACCAAAAATAATAATCATGATTATTATAATAAATATTAAAGTTATATAGTGATCATTGTCTTAATAAATAAGCTCCTTAATAATTATTAAGGTTATAAGATTAATTTATAAGTAAGTAATAAACCACTATTATTAAAGTTAATTTATAATTATTGAAGTTATTGGGGATTATTATAATTATTATTAAAGTCATTAGGTCAATGATGATTATTAAAGTTAATTTATAATTATTGAAGTTATTGGGGATTATTATAATGATTATTAAAGTCATTAGGTCAATGATGATTATTAAAGTTAATTTATAATTATTGAAGTTATTGGGGATTATTATAATGATTATTAAAGTCATTAGGTCAATGATGATTATTAAAGTTAATATGGTTAATATTAAGTTATTGGTTAACTATCATCATTATATTTATTAAGATTATAGATTGATAATCTTTTGATTTTTATTGAGGTTAATAAACATAATAATCATATTTATTAAAGTTATTAGATCGGTTAATTGTAATAATGATGATTACTAAGATTAGCGTGTTGAATCATAATAATGATTAAAATTATTATGATTATTAGTTGGTTAATAATTATTATGTCTATTAAAGTTATTAGAATTGATTAATTGCTTGATAATAAATATTATTATAACTATTTAAGATTACTAGATTAATTAACGAAAATGATAACTATTAAAGTTATTATTTAATGTTTAAGGAATTCTTAATAAGTGTTTCGTTTATCCGCTCAGTATATTAATAATTGATAAGTTAATTGGAATATCGATTAAGTTGAATTAATAATTATTAGTTTATATTTTAGTTGGTAATTGTCAAGTTTTATTATTTAGATCGAGATCATTAATAACTTAAATTTATCAAGTTATCAATTATCAACAGAAGTATAAAATTAATAAATAATTGATAATTAGCATGTCGATTATAAGTTATTATTAATTTTATCATTTTAAATATGATAGGCTATCATTGTATAATGATAACTAATGAATTTATTATCACAACTCCTATAATAAGTGGCAAATAACCTAGCATTTATGTTAATAATAACTTTCTTGATATCTTACTAATTATTTATATTATTAATAATTAGATAGTAATTAAAATTCCAATATCTTAATATCGACCATTAGTTAATTAATAGCAGTTATTATTTAAATAATGATATACTAATAGAAAATGAATATTAAATATTATTTCCAAGATAATATTTAATGAAAATTCTACCAATAGAAGTCTGGCAATTAATATTGGATCTTTGTCCTTTGATCTCTCAGTTTAATCTCATTAGTTGTTGTAAATTATTCTCTAAGAGGTTACAAATAATTGACTTTTATTATATCGACGATCGAGAAAAAGCTAAGTTAACTGATCAAATATTAAAAAGATATCCCCATATTAAATATTTAGATGCTTCAGGAGAATATTGTCAAGTGACTAACGAAGGTATGGTGGTGAAACCACCAAACATTTAAAATTAGCTATTCTGGATGTTTCGGGAAATAATAAGATAACTGATAAAGGCATCAAAAAGATACAATTAAATAAACTGTATATTAGGAATAATTATCAAATCACCGATCAAGGTATGGTGGTTACACCATTAAACACCTTAATTTACACACATTGGATGCATCAGGCTATTTTAGCAATATTACTAATCGGGGTATTAAACACATGAATTTAGAATTCTTAGATGCCAGTGATAATTTAATGATTACCGATGGGGGAATTAAACATATGAAACTACATACTCTAATTGCTACATTTAATCATAATATTACTGATGAAGGTATGGTGGTGAAACCACCAAACACATGAATTTACATACATTAGATGTAAGTGGTAATCATAGCATCACCGATCAAGGACTCAAACATCTTAATCTACATACTCTCAAAGCGTCAATGGAGCAATGTAATATCACCGATGATGGTATCAAACACATGGATCTGCATACTCTCTACGCTACTGAAAATAATAAAATCACCGATGAAGGAATTAAACGTATGAATTTACATACACTCGACGCATCTTATAATCATAATATTACCGATCGAGGAATTAAAGTGCGCTGCGCAGCGCACTTCGAAGTGATTAAAAGATTTATCTTTTAGTCACTTTAAACACATGAAGTTGCATACTCTTTATGCGATCCATAATACTAATATTACGGATCAAGGGATTAAAGATATGAAGTTACATACTCTTGACGTTTCTTTTAATACTGAAATAACAGATCGAGGTATGGTGGTGTAACCACCAAACATATGAAATTACATACTTTAATAGCCATCGATAATTATAGAATAACAGATGATGGAATTAAAGATATGAATTTACATACTCTTGATGTTTCTGGTCAATGTAGTGTAACCGATCAAGGAACGGGAAAACAGTTAAATTTACATACATTAAAAGCGGGTCTCTACTGTCAAATAACTAATGAAGGCATTAAAAATCTTAATTTGCATACCCTGGACATTTCAGCTAATGAGAATATTACTAATGAAGGTATTAAACATTTAAAATTGCACACATTAATTGCTCAAGAGAATGATTGTTTAATCTCTGATGAAGGAATTAAACATATGAAATTATATAGAGTGGACGCTACTAATAATTCTAAAATTACACCTAAAGGTTCAGGTGCTTATATCTTTGATGACTGATTTTACCAATAGAATTATGACAATTAGTCAATCAATAAATATTGAAAGCTTATGAATACCTAAATCATATTTAAAAAATAAAAACGATTATAGCTAATGAATTAGAAATATCAATTTATCTAAGACAAATTGATGTTCGAAGCCAAAGTTTCAGTGATTAAAGTTATAATGCATGTCAAGGAATAGTTTACTAACACTCATATATTTATTAGATACACTATAATTCATATTATATCTATATAACTAATATTTAAGCTGTCAATAATAGACCAATTATAAATTAAAGATATTAATTTTATTTGATTGTTAGTGTAGTTGGATTACATAATTGTACTATCAATGATTAGGTGTTAAAATTTTAAAATTAATTGTTACTATCAATAATACTAACAATATATTGAGTATTATAAATATGGATTTATATGTTATTAATTAAGTTATTACTATGAATTCTTGAAATATTAATAATATTTCATATAGTTTGTGAATTGTTATAATTAATTAAGTTTTAATGAGTAATTGAGTTAAATAAGTAATCAAAATATTTTATTCTTGATGAGTAAAGTGTGCACTTCGAAGTCTTTCACACTTTACTCAAGTTTAGATGACTAATCTAATTTAAATGATTAAAGTATTTTAGTACTTCGAAGTGTAAAAACCCTAATCAAGTTTTGATAATAAATCTTGTCTTGTTGATTAAAGTGCTTTATCACTTCAAAGTGTGAAATACTTTAATTAAGTATAAATGATTAATCGTTTATCGTCTTTTGATGATTACTCTAAGTTTAAATGATTAAAGTGCGCTGCACAGCGCACTTAGAAGTATTTCACACTTTAATCTTGTTTTGATAATTAATCTTCTTTTGATGGTTAATCAAGGTTTGAAGATTAATCTTATTTTGATAATTACTCTTCTTTTGTTGATTAACAAAGATTGATAATTAATCTCAGTTTAATGATTAATCAAGGTTTGATGGTTAATCAAGTTTAAATACTTTATCGAGGTTTGATAATTAATCAAGTTTAAATAATTAATCAAGGTTTGATAATTAATCAAGTTTAAATAATTAATCAAGGTTTGATAATTAACCGAAGTTTGATAATTTATCTACTTTTGATGATTAATCAAGGTTTGATGATTAATCATCTTTTGATGATGAATCAAGGTTTGACAATTAATCTTCTTTTGATGGTTAATAAAGTTTTGATGATTAATCAAGGTTTGATAATTAATCTTCTTTTGATGGTTAATAAAGTTTTGATGATTAATCTTCTTTTGATGGTTAATAAAGTTTTGATGATTAATCTTCTTTTGATGATGAATCAAGGTTTGACAATTAATCTTCTTTTGATGGTTAATAAAGTCTTGATAATTAATCTTCTTTTGTAGATTGATCAAAGTTTGATAATTAATCTTCTTTTGATGATGAATCAAGATTTGATATTAATCTTCTTTTATAGATTGATCAAGGGTTGATAATTAATCTTCTTTTGATGATGAATCAAGATTTAATAATAAATCTTCTTTTGTAGATTGATCAAAGTTTGATAATTAATCTTCTTTTGATGATGAATCAAGATTTGATATTAATCTTCTTTTATAGATTGATCAAGGGTTAATAATTAATCTTCTTTTGATGATGAATCAAGATTTGATAATAAATCTTCTTTTGTAGATTGATCTACTTTTGATGATTAAAGTGACAAAAAGAAGCTTAGCTTCTTTTTATCACTTCGAAGTGCTAAAGCACACTTTAATCAAGTTTAAATGATTAATCGAGATTTGATAAGTAATCTTCTTTTGATGGTTAATCAAGGTTTGAAGATTAATCTTGATTTGATGATTTATCAAGATTTGTTAATTAAAGTGCTAAAGCACTTCGACGATTAATCTGATTTTGATGATTAATTAGGGTTTAATAACCAACCATCTTTTGATGAGTAATCAAGGGTTGATAATAAATCTTCTTTTGGCGATTAATCTAGTTTTGATGATTACTCTTATTTTAATGATGAATCTATTTTTGATAATTAAAGTGCTAAAGCACTTCGATGATTAATCTTCTTTTGGTAATTGATCAAAGTTTGAAGACTAATAGACTTTAAATGATTAATCTGAGTTTGATGATAAATCTTCTTTTGATGATACATCAAAATTAAATGATTAATCAAGTTTTGACACTTAAAGTATTTCACACTTCGAAGTAATTTAGCACTTTAATCATCAAAAGAAGATTACTCATTTAAACTTGATTAAAGTGTAAAAACACCTCAAAACTTAATTAATCCCCAAAAGATAATAAATGACCAAACTTTGATAAATTATCAATAGACAATTTATCATCAAAACTTGATTACTCATCAAAAGAAGATTAATTTTCAAAATAAGATTAATTATTAAACCTTAATTTATCATTAAAAGAAGATTAATCGTCGAAGTGCTAAAGCACTTTAATTATCAAACCTCGATTCATCATTTAAAGAAAATTAATTCTCAACTCTTAATTCATCATCAAAAAAAGATTAATTACTAAATCCTGATTAATTACCAAAATCAGATTAATTATCAAAAGAAGATTAATCGTCTAAGTGCTTCAGTACTTTAATCATCAAACTCAGATTAATTACTCATCAAAAGATGATTTATCGTCAAAAAATAATCATCCATTTAAACTTGATTACTCATCAAAAGAAGATTAATCTTCAAAAGATGAACACCCATTTAAAATTGGTTAACCATTTAAACTTGAGTAATTATCAAAAGTAGATTAATATTCAAAAGAAGATTATTCATTTAAACTTAATTAATCATCAAACCTTGATTAATCATCAAACCTTGATTAATCATCAAAAGTAGATTAATCATTAAATCTTGATTAAAGTGTGAAACACTTCGAAGTGCGCTGCGCAGCACACTTTAATTATTTAAACTTAATTAATGATGAAAAGAAGATTAATCATTTAAACTTGATTAATGATCAAAAGAAGATTAATCATTTAAACTTAATTAATGATCAAAAGAAGATTAATCATTTAAACTTGATTAATGATCAAAAGAAGATTAATCATTTAAACTTGATTAATCATTTAAACTTGATTAATCATCAAAAGAAGATTTATCATTTAAACTTGATTAATCATCAAAAGAAGATTTATTATTTAAACTTGATTAATCATCAACCCTTAATTAATCATCAAAAGAAGATTAATCATTAAAACTTGATTGATTATCAAAAGAAGATTGATTATCAAATCTTGATTTAATATCAAAAGAAGATTAATCATCAAACAAAGATTAATTATCAAAAGGAGATCAATTGTTTGAACTTGATTAATCATTTAAACTAGATTAATGATCAAACTTTGATTAATTATCAAGACAAGATTTATCATTTAAACTTGATTAATCATCAAAAGTAGATTAAAGTGTGAAACACTTCGAAGTGCTAAAGCACTTTAATCATCAAAAGTAGATTAATTATCAAGTCTTGTTAATCGACAAAAGAAGATTAATTATCAAAACAAGATTAAAGCGTAAAACACTTTAATCATTTGAACTTAGTAACTCATGAAATTCAGAGTAATCATCAAAAGACGATAAATGATTAAAGTGTGAAAGACTTCGAAGTGCTAAAATACTTTAATCATCAAACTCAGATTACTCATTTAAAATCTATTTATCATCAAAAGAGGTTTAATCATTAAAACTTGATTAAACCTTAAAACAATATTAATTATCAACCTTTGATTAACTATCAAAAGAAGATTAATTATCAAAGTTTGATTAATTATTTAAACTTGATTGCTCATCTAAATCAGATTAATCATCAAAATCAGATTAAAGTGTTTCACACTTCCAAGTGCTTTAGCACTTTGGTTATCAAAAGATGATTATTCACAAAATACAATAAATGATCAAACGAAGATTACTCATTTAAACTTGAGTACTCATTAAACTTGATTAATAATCAAAACAAAATTACTTATTTAAATTTGATTAAAATGTTTTATTACTTTAATAATCAAAACAGGATGATTTCCCTCAAGTTAAACCTTGAAGAAGTAACTCGGGAGCATCGAAGTGATTTATTTAAACTTGATAAATCTTTTTTAGAAGATTTATCAAGGTTTGATCATTTTATTGTCAAAGACAATAAATGAAGTTTTGATGATTAATCAAGAGTTGATGAGTAATCTTCTTTTAATGATTAATCTTGTTTAGATGATTAATTTGATTCTGATGATTAATCTTGTTTTAATGATTAATCTATGTTTGATTATTTATCGTCTTTTGGTAATAAATCTTGTTTAAATGATTAATTAAGTTTAAATGATTAATCTCCTTTTGATGATTAATCTGGTTTTAATGAGTAATTAAGTTTAAATGATTAATCTTCTTTTGATGATTAATTAATCCATTTTAGATGTTTAATCAAATTTAAATGATTAATCTTCTTTTGATGATTAATCTGGTTTAAATGATTTATCGAGATTTGATAAGTAATCTTCTTTTGATGGTTAATCGAGATTTAATGGTTAATCAAGGGTTGACGATTAATCTTAATTTGATGATTAATCTAATTTAAATGATTTATCAAGATTTGAAGATTAATCAAGTTTAAATGATTTATCAAGATTTGCTAATTAATCTTCTTTTAGGGATTAATTAGGGTTTGATAATAAATCTTTTTTTGATAATTAAAGTGCTAAAGCACTTCGACGATTAATCTGATTTTGATGATTAATCAAGGTTTAATAATTAATCATCTTTTGATGATTAATCAAGGTTTAATAATTACTCATCTTTTGATGAGTAATCAAGGGTTGATAATAAATCTTCTATTGACGATTAATCTAGTTTTGATGATAAATCTTCTTTTGACGATTACTCTTATTTTAATGATGAATTTATTTTTGATAATTAATCAAGGTTTGATGATTAATCTTCTTTTGATAATTAATCTACTTTTGATGATTAATCTGAGTTTGATGATTAATCTACTTTTGATGATGAATCAAATCTTGATAATTAATCAAGTTTAAATGATTAATCAAGATTTAATAATTAATCTTGTTTTAATCATCAATCTGATTTTGATAATTAATCTTGTTTTAATGATTACTCAAGTTTTAATAATTACTCCTCTTTTGATGAGCAATCTAGTTTTGATGATAAATCATCTATTGATAA
>Ga0272448_1006556_pt1 | contig 12559 bp, 14 predicted proteins | sample YNPCB0191_FD_202220 | JGI IMG/M metagenome (GOLD analysis project Ga0272448, IMG submission 202220) | Hot spring sediment microbial communities from Yellowstone National Park, WY, United States - YNP-CB-019-1 | ecosystem: Environmental > Aquatic > Thermal springs > Hot (42-90C) > Sediment... | reverse complement strand
CGCGTCGACAAAGCAAGCAAGAGAGGCAGCAAAAGAAAGTTTTTAAATAAAACTGGCCTACATTAAGTATGACCAAAAAAGAAAGTAATAATGAGATAAAGGAAATAATAGAATCCTTAAGTGTACAAGAAAGAGCAGTGCTTCCATTTTTAAGCGAGAAAGATATAAAAGAGATATGTAAAAAAACAGGACTAAAAGAAGTTGCTGTTTTAAGGGCTCTTGAATACTTAAGCAATAAAAAATTAATAAATCTAAAGATAATTCCAAAAAAAGTTTTAGAACTTGGTGTTAATGGCTTGCTTTATAAACAAAAAGGACTTCCTGAACGAAGATTAATAACAATTATTGCAGAAAAAGGCTCTTTAAGCCTTGAAGAAGCAAAGAAAATTTCAAATTTAACTCCCAAAGAGTTTCAGGCAGGGCTTGGTGCTTTAAAGAAAAAAGCCTTAATTAATGTTAGCAAAGGGACCATAACATTCACTGGAAATAAAGAGGAAATTGCAAAAAAATCGCTTGAGGAGCAATTGCTCGAGATTCTTCCTCTTGAATTAGACAAGCTTTTGCCTGAGCAAAAATATGCTTTTGAAAATTTGAAAAATAGAAGGAATATTGTTGAATTGACAACTAGAAATGAAGTTGTGATTGAGATTACAGATTTTGGTAAAGATGTAATGAAAACTGTTAAAGAAACCGGCGAAGAAGAATTAAAGGGATTAATTGAAACACTTACACCAGAAATTATTCTTACAGGCTCGTGGAAAAATAAAAAATTTAGAAGATACGATGTGACAAGCAAAGTTCCAAAAATTTCTGGAGGAAAGAGGCATTTTGTTAATCAAGCAATAGATTATGCAAGAAAAATATGGAGCGAGATGGGATTTAAAGAAATGTCTTCTACACTATGCCAAACAGGATTTTGGAATTTTGATGCTCTTTTCACAGCTCAGGACCATCCTGTTCGAGAGATCCAAGATACTTTCTACATTAAAGATATAAAAGGAAATCTTCCTGATAAAAAAATTGTTCAAGCAGTAAAACAAGCTCACGAAAAAGGCGTAGCTGGAAGCAAGGGCTGGAATTATATGTGGAATGAGGAAGAAGCAAAAAGGGTTATTTTAAGGACTCACACAACTTGCGTTTCTGCAAATACACTAGCAGCATTAGGAAAATATAAGGATTTAAAAGATAAAAGAGGAAAATTTTTCGCAATAGGAAAGTGTTTTAGAAATGAAACAGTGGACTGGGGACATTTATTTGAATTCAATCAAACAGAAGGAATTGTTATTGATAAAGAAGCAAATTTCAGGCATCTCCTTGGCTATTTAGAAGAATTTTTCAAGAAAATGGGTTTCGATAAAGTTAAGTTCTATCCTTCATATTTCCCTTATACAGAACCAAGCGTCGAGATTTATGCCTATAATTCAGAAAGAAAAGTTTGGATGGAAGTTGGTGGCGCTGGCATTTTTAGGCCAGAAGTTGTAATTCCTTTGCTTGGTGAGTATGTTCCAGTTTTAGCGTGGGGACCTGGATTTGATAGGACAATAATGGAATATTATTCAATAAAAGATTTAAGAGAGCTTTACAGCAATAATTTAACTAAATTGAGGGAGATAAAATTTTGGAATAAATAAAATGGCTGGCATAAAATTTTCAAGAAAGGAATTTGAAAGCAAAATTGGAAAAATTACTCCTGAATTAATCGAAAAAATATCTCTGTTTGGAACTCACTTTGAAAGTATGGACAATGAAAGTGTAGAATTAGAAATAATGCCAAACAGGCCAGACTTATTTTCTCTTCAAACATTTATAAAAAGTTTTAATTCTTTTTTAGGCAAGAATAAGGGCTTAAGAAAATATAAGATAAACAAACCTGAAAAAAACTATGAAGTTAAAATCGACGCCTCTGTTAAAGAAGTAAGGCCTTATACGGCATGTGCAATAATAAAAGATATAAAATTTAACGATGAGAAAATTAAGGAAATAATAGACATTCAAGAAAAAATCCATGTGACTCTTGGAAGAAAACGAAAAAAGATAGCAATAGGAATTTATCCTTTAGAAAAAATAACTCTGCCGATAAAATTCGAAGCTCGTAAACCTGCAGACATAAAATTTATTCCTTTAGAAGCAGATAGGGAAATGAATGGATTACAAATTCTTCAACTACATCCAACAGGAAGAGAATACGCACATTTACTCGAAGGAAAAGAAAAATTTCCTGTTTTTGTTGACGCAAAAGGAGAAATACTAAGCATGCCTCCAATAATAAATTCTCACAAAACCGGAAAAGTAACAGAAACAACAAAAGATGTTTTTATTGAATGCTCTGGGTTTGATTTTGAAATACTGAAAAAAACCCTTAACATTTTCGTAGTAATGTTTGCTGAAATGGGCGGAAAAATATTCCAGATGAAACTTTTATATGGAAAAGAAAAAATTTTAACTCCTGATTTAATCCCGGAAAAGATAAAAATAAATCTAAAAAATGTAAATAAATTGCTAGGAACAAATTTAAAAGATAGCGAAACAAAAATTTATCTTGAAAAAATGGGCTATAATTATAACACCAAAACAAAAACCGCAGAAGTTCCTGCTTGGAGAACTGACATCATGCACGAAGTTGATTTAATTGAGGATATAGCTATAGCTTATGGTTATGATAATTTTAAGCCAGAAATTCCAAGCATTGCAACAACAGGAGAAATAAGAAAAGTAGAAATTTTAAAGAAAAAAATAGCAGAAATTTTATGCGGTTTAAGTATGATTGAAATATCAAATTATCATTTAATAACAAAAGACGATTCCAAGAGATATGAACTAAAAGAGAATATAGAAGTTGAAGATAGTAAAAGCGAATTTAGAATCTTAAGACCAAATCTCCTAGTAAGCATTTTAGAAACCCTAAGAAAAAATATCGATGCAGAATATCCTCAAAGAATTTTTGAACTGGGGGTCTCATTCAAAAAAAGCGAAGATGCCGAAACAGGGATAAAAGAGACTGAAAAGCTTTGTGTTGCAATCGCCTCCCCAAATACAGGATTTACAGAAATAAAACAAGTAACAGAATATTTGCTTAGAATGCTTGGAAAAGAAAATTTTATTGTAACAGAAGCTCCTGAAAATCCTTATTTTATCGACGGAAGAGCTGCACAAATACTTCTTAACAATAAGCCTATTGGTTTAATTGGAGAAATAAAACCACAAATCTTAGAAAATATTGGCATTAAAATGCCTATTTCAGCAATGGAAATAGATATCGAAGAACTTCTTTAATTTCATTTAGAGTAAATTATTTTATTATCTTAATTTTATAGATAATTTTTATTATATATCTTACAATTAACCATGTTACTGCAATCGAGACGCAGATTATTGAGAGAATTATATTATTTACTATATAACTTGGCATTACTGACTCTATTTTTCTAACTTGTGGAATTTCTGCAATAATAGGTATTTTAGTAAAAGGTATAGATGGAAAAGTTTCTTCTCCATGGATGCCTTTACATGGAGGACAGCTTCCTCCGCAATCTATATAAGATTCGTCGCCATCCTGCTTTCCATTTGTACACCACATACAATATTCTAAGTCAAGGTCTCTAAATGATTCATTCATCCCAATAATACTTAGCCTTTTACTTCTCGTGTCTATACTTATACTTACAAGATAATCCTCACTGTATAATATTCCATTACAATATATTTTTGTTTTAGGAATATTAGTTATAGGGGTTTTGCTTCTTCCTCCGCAAATACATGGCGGGCAAGACGGACAGGTTAAATTAGCAGCTCCGCACATTACACTGCTTTGTTCTACCCAATCACTGCAAGAGTTATAAATATCGCAAGTCCTTACTTTCCATTCTATTAAAAGCTCTGTAGTAACATTGAAAGGCGATAAAATATAAGGGTATAAAGTGCCATTCCAATAAACCTCATCATAAACATTATCGCCGTCAGGATCTGTTCCAGATATCCAAGCAAGTGAAGTTTTGTTATTCCCCAAGTCTGTTGCTGTAATATTTGTTGGAACTGTGGGAGCATTATTTATAGCTGTAAATATATCGCTTGAGGCGCTAGAACAACAATAGTTATTACAAGTTCTAATATACCATGTATGAGTGCCAAAATCAAGATTTGTTCTAGTTAGCGAAGAAGTTGCATTATAAAAACTCTCGCTATCAAGTTTAAATTGGTCATATATTAGCTTGCCAAAAGGATCAATTCCTGAAGTCCAAGTAAAAGTAAAGTTTTTGGTATGAGCATCAGGAGCAGGAAAAAGTGTTGGCATAGAAGGAGGATAACAAATCGTAAGATTTTTGTGAACTATTTGATAAGCATCAGCTGTAGCTTGAACATTGCTTACACTTCCAATAACAGTCGAATTATAAACTTTAATTGCACTTAAAGATACAGTTCCTGAAGCAGGAAGATTAAGATTATATATAATATAATATCCTGTGGGCTCACTCAATGCACTTCCATAACATTCATCGCCGCTACAACCATTTACAAATAAACTAACATTAGCATTATAAATAGGATTTCCATCAACATCTTTAATATAACCATCTACTACACCAAGATATATGCCTGCTTCTGATAAAGAAATTGTAAATAAGAATAACACTACAAATCCTACCACCTTTTTCATTTTAAAGTTATATATTTAAGTATATTTAAAGTTTTATGCAGATGAATTTCTTATATACCTCAAAACCCCTCCTTCTGTTCTTATAAAAAATCCTTCACCTGGATTTATCTGCCTGAAATCTGGATAAAGAGACTCAGGACTGTAAATCAAAAATTTTTGTCTGCTATCGTTCCATTTAAGCATATAATAAAAACTTACATTATAGAAATTTTTATTAGAGATGTTTGAAGGATATTCATAAATATAATTTGGAGATTCCCAGCCAGGCAAAAGTAAAATGCTATAATTCGAATAAAAATCGCCACAAAGTGAAATATTATCTGGCTGATTCAAAAAAATAAAATAACTTTTATTTGGGCTAAATTCCTTAAATTCTTTAACGCCTTGCCTGCTCCATATATTGAATTGCTGGCTTGTCGAATTCCATTCAAGAATATATTCATAGTTGCCTTCGATTGAAGAAAGAACTTTTGAGATACTATCATTAGTCATATTTACATAAAAAGATGGAAAGTTCCATCCATCTATTAAACTTAAATTCTGACGAGTTGCACAACTAATAACAAATGCTGTAACAGTGCCATAAGCTTGTGTTGCTTTACTGCTTATTGTTGTTTTTTCAAAAGAATTTGCGATAAATGCTATGTTTAAAAGAATAACAATTAAAAGAAAAACCCCAAAATAAACCTCTTTTTCTTCCATAAATTGAATATAAGAATTAGCATTAAATACCTTTCGATTTAAAAATTATTTATACACTAGATTTATGCTTTATTTTTTTATTTTTTTTAGTCATGTGCATAAAGATTAACAACATTACAATAAGTGTAATTATTATTATCGCCATAATAATTATTAAAATTATTAGTATTAGCTGATTTTTATTTAAAGTTTTTGATTTTTCTTTAACACTAAACTCAAAAATTTTGCTTGTAATTTTGCCATTATAAATTGCACTAACATTTGCAGTATAATTACCTGCTGTTGGAATTTTATTATCCCAAATTGTTGTGAAAGTTTTGGTTCCCCAACTATTTATTACAAAACTATCCTTTCTTGATCCCATAGATTTTCCATTGATGTCAAAAACCTCTATATTTAAATCAAAATTTATCTGTTCCGGCCAAAGGCTTTCTATTGTTGTCTCGAACTTGCCTATCTCATCAGCAGTTATATCTGAGTTTAAATTTAATATATTCAGCAACAAATCTCCAACAAGGAATTGTGTAGAAGCATTAATATTTATTCCGTCAACAAAAGTCTTTGCAATTGCTGTGTATTTACCGGGCTCAACATTTGCAAGCCAGTTAGCATAGAGCGAATCGGACTGCATTGAATCTATAAATTTAGAATCTGTTTTTGTGCTTCCAACTTTTTCCCAAGAACTTGAATAAATATCTATATCAGCAGAAGCAGTTCCTCCTTTATTCCCCCAATTTTTTACAGTTACAATAAAATTTACATTTTCATTTCTTTTTGTGTTATTAACACTTATGCCAAGCTTTGGATAGAATCCATCATAAGCCACATTTATAATTATTCTTGATTCAACACCAGTAAGAACCGATATTGTGCTTGCTGTAGATACTGGCTGCTCCCTAAAACCAACCCTAACTTCATGAGGGCCAGGCATCATATAATTTGGGAGTGTAATATTGCATGAAAATCCAGCCCATTCGCCAGTTTTTAGCTTAAGAGTTGATTGATCACATTGAATATATTTAACTAACTCTCCACCATCTGTAATATCCTTGATATAAATATCAAAACCTCTTGTTCCTGCAGAATTGCTTTGTACAACAAAATCTAATTTTTGGCTCAAGCCAGGAGAAAAAATTATTTCGATTTTTCCTGGCCCGATTGCAATAGCAGAAATATTTGGCAAGTTTAATGATAAAAGTATAAAAACGAAAAATGAGAACAAAACATAATTTAATACTTTTTTCATTTTCTTTTAGTATTTTTACTCTTTTTAACAATAAAGCAATATAATTATGGTTTTTAAATTCTTCTATATAAATAAAAATTTCAATATCTTAAAAAATAAAAATAAAAATAAAATTTACTCAGCCTGGGACGCAGTAAAGACTATTGTATCTGACTTGCTTCCTGCTGGTTCATCCATAGGAACAACGATCTTCACAGCCACATTTGCCAAGTCTTTATCTTGGGCAAATTCCAAAACACCAATTGCAAACTGTTCATTCTGATTAAAGTTTGTAAAGTCCACTAATTCTGCAGCACAATTGGTTTCGGCGCATGAAGATTTGAACTGATATACAGGACTTGTTCCAGTAAGCAAAGGATTTGTAGAATCAACTGTAATGTTGACCTTTACTGTTCCATTGTTCTCTATTCCAAAAGAAGCAGGCTCGCCACTAGTTCCAGATTGGTGTGTAGTTCCTTGAGCTACTGTTCCAAAATTAATAGTATCGGGATCAAGAGTTATTGCAACTACACTACTTATAGATGCATTTACATGACCCGAAGCTTTTCCAGTGACAACGCTTGCCTTTTGGTTCATTATAACTAATGTTGCAACTGATGCAACTATAGCTATAACAAGAAGGACAGCGATTATTGCCTCTGATTTTTCCATTTTTTTAACCTCCCTTTATATTTATTTTGAGTATTATTTTGTTTTCTCTTAAAGTTAAAATTAATAAATAAAACAAAAATTAATTATGGTGTTTTGTTTGGTAAAACATTAACCATAACTTTTCCTGTGGTTGACATGGGTTCTGCTTGATTAGTGCTTGAACCTGCCACATATGCCATGACTTTTCCCTCTGCTGTTGCTGTTGGCGGCAGAACTTTTTGAGATAAAGCTATCCCCAAAACCACCAAAGATAATATTAAGAGGATTATAGTCAATACAACTAATGTTTTTGACGCCATCTCTTTATTTACCCTCCTTTATTTTTAATTCTGAAAAGCGTTGTCGCTTATTTTTTATATAATATATCGTTCTTTTTAAATATTACTATTCTAGGGTTCTGTCAAATCTTCGGCATATAAAATATCAAAATGCCAAACTTAAAAAGGAAGAATTTAAAAAGTAAAGAAAATTAATAAGATTAAGAAGGCATTAAGGGATTAACTTGCTTGGCAATAACAAGCAACCCCTTAATGTTTGTCCTATTTGTCAATTGACTATTATTTTAAATCTAAAGTTTTTTGGATAATCATAGAATTAGGTTTAACTTTATTCCAAAATACACTAAATCCCGCGTAATTTTGCAAATTTTATCTACAAATTCAACTTTTACACTTTCTATCATTTTGAAATAACTCCTTCATAATTAAATTTGGCTCTTTAATAACATAAACTCTTTTTCTTGTGTCTTCTTTGCTTAATTTAATTTCTATCCAATCGGCAACTTTTAACTCATTCAAAAAAGCACTGATTGTATTTCTATCATCCATACATAAAACTTCTTGTATTTTCTCAAATGTTAATTCCTGATTGCCATATTTTTTCCATAATTTTGACAATCTTTCTTGCACCCATTTTGGTATTGGTTTTGCCATACTAATTATATTAGTAAATGACTATTTAAATCTTTTGTTTAAAAGTTTTAAAAACGATAGATTTTTATAGTCTTGTAGGTATTAAATAATATTAAATAAAACTTAATACCTACTATGGATTGTGATAGTCAATTTGATGCAAAAATAAGAGAAAATGGTAATTCAAAGATAATTACAATTCCAGTAGAAACAATTGAAAAGTTAAATTTGAAAGTAGGAGATATTCTTGAAGTAGGAATAAAAAAAGCCGAGAAAAAGAAAAAATGAATAGGAGAGAATTAGATTTAAAATTTATGGAATTTGATGATAAACTAATTTTACTTAAAGAAGAGTTTGATAAGAAAAATGGGACAAATATTAAAAATTATTCAAAAAAACTTAATAATTTTTTAAACAGAAGATTAAAGAAAGAATCTGATTTAATTCTTAAAAGACATTTCTTTTTATGTCTATTTCCTTTGGTTATTCAAAACCGAAAGGTTTATAAATAGTGATTACCTAATATAATTAGGTATTAACTAATATTAATAAATCAAATAAAAACTGCCCCGAAGGGCAGGTTATCCACGCAAATGAATAACAGAAATAATAAGAATAAAAACTATAAAAATGTATCGGTTTTTAAGCCGAAGGAATGTCCTTTCTGTAAAAATAAGAATTTTGTAAGAGCTGGATGGAGATATAATCATACAACAAAAAAACAAAGATGGAAATGTAAAGATTGTAAGAGATTTTTTACTCTTGATGAGGGTTTCTTTAAAATGAAGCATAAAAGAGAAGTCATAACTGCTTGTCTTGATTTGTATATGAATGGAATGAGTTTAAGAAAAGTTATAGAACATTTTAATCAATTTTCAGAATATCAGATAAGCCATCAGTCAATTTTAAATTGGATTAGAAAATATGCTAATTTACTAAAAGATTTTCAGAAAAAATTTGATTTACAATTATCAAAACAATATCACGCAGACGAGATATTTGTAAAATGCAAAAATGAACAGCATTACTTTTTTGATATGATAGACAAAGGAACAAGAGTTTTAGTTTCTTATGTTTATTCTGAAAAAAGAGATAGCAAGTCAGCAAAATTATTATTCCTTAAAGCACAGCATAAGCCATTAACTCTCTTTACAGATTCTTATAATGCTTACAGAAAAGCGTATAGGAAAGTCTGGGGAGCAAGAAATCCCAAAGAAGATAAAAAAATCTGGATTAAGTTAAAAGCAGATGAGGACAAAAGAAATAATATTGTTGAGAGAATACAAGGAACAATAAGAGAAAGAATAAAAGTTATGAGAAGTTTTAAAAATAAAAAGAGTGCAGAAGCAATATTATCTTTATTTGTTATTTATTACAATTTTATAAGAGTTCATCAGGGCATTAATAAAACTCCTATTGAGCAAGCAGGAGTTAATTTAAATCTTGGTAAAAATAAATGGCTTGACTTGATTTATTTAGCAAGTCAAAAGAGTTAAAAAGATGGCTAAACATAATCCTTTGATGGAAAAAGAGAAAAAATTTGTATTGGGGCAATATTTTACAAGAAGAAATATTGTAGAGAAAGTTTTAGATTTATTATTTAAATATAGATTATATAAAAAAGAGATAAGAATTTTAGAGCCATCTTCAGGTACTAAAAATTTTGTTAAAGGACTTAAAGATAGAGGTTTTAAGAATATAACTGATTGTGAGATAGATTCAGATTTAACTAATAATCCTTGTGATTTCTTTCTTTACCCTTTAGAAGAAAAGTTTAATTTAATCATAGGAAATCCGCCATTTACAAAGTATAATGTTAAAAATAGCTATTATCATCCAGAAGATTACAAAGATAAAGAAATTAAGCCAGAAGAATATTTACCAAAACCTCTAATTAAAAAAGCGAAGATTAAAATAGAAAATGTATTTATTCTTAAATCTATAAAACATCTTGAAGATAAAAATTCTTCTATTGCCTTTGTCTTGCCTATTTCTTTTTTTATAGCAAAAAAGAATAAAGAAATTAAAAAAGAAATTTTAAATAACTTCTCTACAATTATTATATACCAAAATGATAAAAATTGGTTTGATGAACCTATACCTTGCTGTTTCGCTATTTTTACAAATATTCCAGAACATCACAATAAAATAATTCTTTTGTATGAAGATAATGAAAATGTAAAAGAGGAGTTAGGTATCCAAGAACTTTTAACAGAAGAATTAATACCTCAATCCTTTCTATACAAAAAGAATAACAAACAAGAAGGAACGCCCTTATCCAAATTTTTATCTGAAAAAACAGCAAGATACAATAAGAACTATAAAGACAATAATGTTTCCGGTGCGAATATATTAGAAAGACAAAAGATTCCATATAATAAAAATGTGGCAGATTATCTCCTTGCTGTTGTAAGAGTTGGGAATGTTAGCGTAGGAAAAACAGGGCTTATTAATAAAAGAGAAGATGTTTTGAATGATATGTTTTTTGTTTTTGAATTTAAAGAGGAATTTAATAAAAACAAAGAATTAAAAGAAAAAATATGTAAACTAATAAACCAAAATCAAGAACATTTTAAAAATTCTACAATAAGAGTAGGCAGTAAATCAATAAAGAAAAGCGATATTTTAGATTTTAGAATTAAGATGTAAGAACCTTAATTAAAGAATTTCTATGATTATTTGAGGCGTGAGATAATGTTAAAATAATATCTTTTAATTCATCAGAAGTTAAGATTAACTCACCATAACACCCACTACCTAAACATTCTTTATTTGAAACATCGCCATCTTTATTTTTTATCTTTAATGATTTATGATTAAATGGAACTAAAACATACATATGAGGGTGTGGGGTTATTCCATAATCCCCTAATTTAAAAGTTAATCTTACCTTTATCCCAGAAGGTAAGTTTTTTTCAAATGAGTGAAATTCATCACTATATTTATAGATTTTAAAACCTTCAAAGGTAGCAATTTCTTCTTTTTCCTTTTTGGTTGTTCTTCTTGAGTATTCAGAATCTTCGGCAAATTTGCTTATCTTTTTCATCTCACTAATTACACTTGCAGGAGTTTTGAATAAATGCTTTGATAATACTCCAATTTCATCATTTGTTATCATCCATTCAATATAGTATTTACTTTCATTAAGGGCTTGTGTCGGTTTTGCTATATGATTTCCTTCTTCATCTGCTATCCTAATTCCACCCTGTGAATTATGTAATTTCAAGAGGATTTTGTTACCAATCAATTTTATTTTTACAGCCATAAAATCCTAAAGAAATATCAACTTTTAATCCTTTCTATATGCCGATAACTTTACAAAACCCTATTCTAGAGAATATTTTAATTCTAAGAATTTTCGAAGAAAATTTTAGGATTCAAAACCAGTAATAGTTATTATACTCTGCTTTAATCCTGCAGGTTCGTCTAAAGGAACACTAATATTTATTTGAAGGGCGGCGAGATTTCTCGTCGATGAATAATTTAAATAATAAATTACTAATTGGGGTGTGGAATTAAATTGCGTCCACGATATTGCTGAACTTGGACTATAAGTTCCGTTAGTTTCATTCCCTTTTCCTGCATCTCCGACGCGGAAAAGATAATTATCTCCAGGATAAACTCCACTAGAGAAAAGAGAGCTTGCGCTTACCTCTATATCAAGATAAACATTTCCGTCATTCTGTATCTGAATTCCTGTAAGGTTTGCTTTTTGCTCTCCAATAGTCATATTTCCAAAATCAACAGTGTCAATAGGCAAACTAAAGGCTATTATCTTATTATATAAAGTAATGTTTCTTGTTTCTGTAAAATTTAGATTTCCCCATAAGTCATAAGCAGTAGCATTAAAATAATAAATTCCGTCGTTTAAGCCAGTAAAATTAACAAATAAAGGTGAATTTGAACTGTTTGTAGAATTAATCAAACTTGTTGAGTTATATAAGTAAATAGTAATATTTTTTATAGCACTTTCATTATCATAAGCAGTTACATTAATCTGAATATAATTTCTATTAACAGTTAATCCAGAAGTTTCTGTTGGAGATACAAACTGAATTTTCGGAGGTGTTGCATCCGTTATAGCAACATTATTGCTAAAAGTTTCCGAGCCGTTAGATAAATAGTCAAAACCAGTAACACCAACTTTCCATGTATCTCCTGTTGTTGTCAAATCTGATGAAAGATTGCTTCCTCCTAATCTTGAGCCTTCATAAAGCATCTTTATTTCAGAAGGAGAAAGAGTTCTGTTAAAGATCATTACCTCATCGATGGAACCGTTCATTTCATGACCTGACAAATCTATTTCATTTCCAATTACTATTCTTGTTGTTGCAGTATTCCAAGTATAAGAAGTTGTAGAAGTAACTTCTGTGCCATCTATATAAACTACAGTTT
>Ga0272448_1006555_pt1 | contig 12560 bp, 7 predicted proteins | sample YNPCB0191_FD_202220 | JGI IMG/M metagenome (GOLD analysis project Ga0272448, IMG submission 202220) | Hot spring sediment microbial communities from Yellowstone National Park, WY, United States - YNP-CB-019-1 | ecosystem: Environmental > Aquatic > Thermal springs > Hot (42-90C) > Sediment... | reverse complement strand
TGTTTCATTATCATATGCAGTATTTCCTAAATCATCTATTGCTGTTATGTTAATCCAGTGCTCACATTCCTCCTCTATATAGAATGGACCAATGTGAGCCCATCCTCCAGAAACTTCTGTTGTGTAATTATATACTATTAATCCATTTGTCGCATTGTATATATCTACTGTTAGATTTACAGAGCCGGTGCCATTATCAGTTGCATTCACCCATACTGGTGTGCTAAAGGTTATAAATGTTCCTGCAACATCTCCATATCGAGGGAAGCCTATTGTTTTGTTTATCTCCGGTGGAGTGCTATCGAGTATTACCTGTTGAATATTCAGCGGATACTCACTATTCCCACCATTATCTACGCTATAATATTCAATGTTGTATCTTCCATCTATTCCACTGAGGGTGAATGGTGTTGTATATAAATAAAAGCTCGGTGGGGACTGCCCTTCAGGATAATAACGATAGTAAATAGCATTAACCCCACTATCATCTGTTGAAAAGAGTGTCATCTGTGTTTCCCCGCTGACATACATATCACTTCCTATAGTGATATTTGGTGAGCCAATGGAAAGCGTTGTTTCTGGAGGTTTATCAGGCAACCCACCCAAAACAAGAGTAGGGTCACCAAACAGGTTGATGTAAAGCCATCTCCTTGCATGGTCCCAGTTACTATCAATATTATGGCTACCGTTGATTACCTTATCACCCACTGATTTCCAAACATCTCCCAGAACACGATATCCATCATTTGCAAATGATTGGAAAAAGTATTGCATAACAGGAGAACCCATGACGCCACTCGCTTCAGCTGTAGAACCTACAAAGGCCACAGCTCCATTATCTGAGACAAAATCCCAGTATTCGGGCATACAGCTAATATCAGTTGTTGCATTTTGAAGAGGACTTGGAGTTGCTGGCTCCGTCCAGTTGGCTATAGGGCAAGGGTAATAGCTCGCATCATAGGTGGTTCCATAATCTCTATATGTCCCATTTACGTCAATGTAAGGGTCAGCTGCAGCAATTGGCCCCACTTTTGCTGTGCTACAGCCAAAACTGTAAACAACGGTGAGTTTATCTCCGTTGGACAACCCGGACATATCTGTTCTCACATCATAAACTCCCCAGCTATATTCATTACCATGACTTATAACATTCATAAATCCCGCCCCTGCATTAAGGTAAAAATTTATATTATTTGGATTTGGATAATAAGAGCCATTTGAAGGATTAGAATGATAGAGTTTAATTGGTGTAAAGCCAGCAGTGCTCATAGTAGTTGCAATCTGGTCATTTTGGGTTTCATCCCATGTACTACTAGCATCGGGATATATCCACCCGCCTGTACCGGTGACAAGCAATATGTTTTTGAACCATGAATCATTGTAATAGACCTCCTTTTCATAACTGATAGTTTTATTTACATATCGCTCCACATCCTCTTCACTGCCTGCTGGTATTCTCCCAACAACTACATCAAATGAATAATTAATTCCATCAACATTGTCATAATCTCCATCATCGTCATCATCTATAATTTCACCAAAAATTTCATTTCCATTGCTGTTCCAGCTGCAGAAGCCTCCAGTATCATTATATAAATCAGCATAATAGTGGTCTGTCAAATAGTATTGCAGCCAATTTACATGTGTGGCATTCATTCTCTTCAGATAAAAATATCTCATTGGGATTATATCTACATCACCCACAAGTAAAACATAACTGATGTTATGGTTTGCCTCATAATCAGCTATACATTTTTTTATTTGCTCTGCTTCATCAGCACCTGTATAGTTACTATATATATCTTCGAGGGTGACAATTACTGTTTGCCTACCAGTTGCATCTTTAAACTCTTTTAATGGTTCAATTTCATTTTCAAATATTTCTGGTGTTATTATAAGCAGATCAAAATCATCATCTGGGCTTGCTAGAGATATTGGCACAAACAGACTACACAACACCACACCAAAAACCAAAATTATTATTTTTTTCATTATATTCACCAAATTTTTAGAATATTAAAACAATTTGCAATATAAATAATTTTTCAAATTTGGTTGTAAAGATGGCATATTTTATATATAAGGAAAGGATTATCTTTATGAAGAAATTTGTTGTTATTTTATTGCTCGCCTTTTTGCTTGTTTCAAATATTAACAGTTTAACCTTCGATAAAAGAAACTTTTTGATGGGAATTGTTGCTACTCCTAAAAATTATCCAAATTTTACAATTGATGACCTGGAAGAAGCATATAATATTACTTCGGATGTTTGTGAGCTTGTAAATTTATGGCTTTCTGTTCCCTGGTGGGAAGAGGAGGAAAAATTAAATTCTTCTTCAACAAAAGCGTTGATTGATATGATTTACGAAGAAGAACTAACTCCGGTTTTCCACACAAATTTCTGGAGCTTGAAATATGTTGAAGGATATGGAATAGCACCAACGCTTGATTTGCCTCCAGATATGCCAAAAAATACAACAATGGGAAGCAATGAATTTCGCCAGAGATGGATAGAGCATGTGAAAAATATAAGCAAAAATTACAAACCAGCATTTTATAGCATAGGAAATGAAGTGGATTTATTCTATAACTATGAGCCAAATCGTCCAGATTTTGATAATTATGTCTCACTTGTTGCAGAATCATATAATGCGATAAAAAGTGTCTCACCGCATACACAAGTAATGGTTGTATTTAAAATAGAAAACCTTATTGACAAAAATACATGGTTCTTAATAGATAAATTTGATAAAAATAAAATTGATTTAATAGCATTCACAACCTATCCTTATTTAATGGGATATACCTCACCCTATGATATTCCGTTAAATTATTATGATGAGATAATAAAGCATACTGGAGAAAAGAAAGTAGCATTTACTGAAATAGGATGGAGCAGTTCTTCAATTATTGAAGGGAGCGAAGAAAAGCAAGCAGAATTTTTATCCTGGTTTTTGTCAGCTACAGAAGATATACCAGTTAATATGATATGCTGGCTTTTCCTTCATGATTTGGCAGAGGAAGGAAAGGAGAAAAATGCAAATGAATTAGTCGGGCTAAGAAAAAATAATGGCGAGCCAAAGGAAGCATGGCAGCACTGGAAAAACCTGCATGATATCAAATACAAAAACAATCCTCCTTCTCCTCCTATTAAACCATCTGGAAGTATCGAAGGAAAAATAAATGTAAAATATATTTATTCAACATTCTCTACAGATATAGATAATGATTGCCTCTTCTATCTTTTTGATTGGGGAGATGGAAGTAAGGAATGGCTCGGCCCTTTTAAGCAGGGTGAAGTTATAAATGCAACCCATGAATGGGAAAAAGTTGGAAATTATATAATAAAAGTTAAGGCAAGAGATTTATATGAAGAAAGTGAATGGAGCGAAAATCTTATTGTAAGCATGCCATTCTATTTTTTAAATATAATAAAAATAGGCAATTATCTTGAAATTTTTGGTAAAAATATTTTTATTTTCAGAACTACATTAGATACTTCTTTGCAAGCAAAAGCAAGGATGGCTTCTTAATCAATTTTTTAAGGAAGAAGCTCATTTTTGCCTGAGTTAGCTGGAAAATATCTTCACCCTGCAAAATATCTGCAAGGGTTTCAAAATCCTTATCTTCAAGCTTTTCAAGAAAATATCTCAGCTTCATAAGCTTCTCCGTTTTTTCCCCATATTCTTCATCCCATCTTTTTTCATATTCCTTAAGCATTTCCTTGCTTAAATCATTACTGTTAAACGCCTTTTCTGCAACCTCACTCGCAATTATTGAAGAATGTATAGCCCTTACTATGCCCCCGCCGTGAATAGGATTTACAAGCTGGGCGGCGTCGCCAACGAGCATTACTCCATCTGAGACCATCTCTGTAAAATGGGCAACTGGCACGCCCCCTGCGTTCATTTCAACTGGGTGGGCTTTTTCAAATATATCCTTATGTTCGCCAATGAATTTTTTTAGATAATCAATAGCTTTCATTTTTGCCTTCTTTTCAAGAATTCCGAGACCGACATTTGCTGAAAATTCTTTCGGGAATATCCATGCATAGCCACAGGGAGCAACATCATTGCCAAAAAAGAGATGAATATATTTTTCATCAACCTTTACATTTGCCATTTCATACTGAAAGCAGGAGTGATAATCGGTGAGCCTATTTATTGAATTAAGCCCAGCCCATCTTCCAACCTTGCTTTCAACTCCATCAGCTCCTATAACAATTTTTGCAATAACTTCAATTTCTCCATCAATTGTTCTTATCATTGCCTTCCATAGCCCGTGCTCTCTTTTCATATCCATAACCTGTGCCTTTACCATGCACATTGCTCCATTTTTTATTGCCTCACTTGCAAGATATTTCTCAAAAACTTTTCTTTCAAGAATATATCCTTCCATATCTTTTCCTTCCATCACAACATATTTTCCGCTCGGTGAATAAAGAATTGCCCCTCCTATCCTGTTTGCTATACTTTTCTCATTAACTTTTATCCCCAATTTCTCAAGCCCATGCTTAGTTACTCCTTCAGCACATCTCTTGAATATCCCTATTTCCTGTTTTTTTTCAACAAGAAGCGTTTTGAAGCCACGTCCCGCCATTTCCTTTGCGGCAACGCTTCCCGCCGGGCCCGCGCCAACAACAAGGCAATCAACCTTCATTTTTCCATCGCTCCAACAGGACAAAACTTTATGCAAATCCCACATTCAATACATTTATCATTTATCTCTATAATGAATTCATTCAATGTTATTGCATTTACGGGGCATGTTCCAACACACCCAGCACAATGAATGCATTTATCATTTACTTTTGGCATGCTTTTCCCTTAAGGGCGTAGAAAATCTTTTTTCAACTTCCTCACGATAAGTGGGGCCACTATTGTATGCGCAGAATGGTATTATCCTTCCATCAGGAGTAACATAATGAATTCCGCATCTCATAACCCGCTCAATATCATAGTTATATAAATCCTGAAAATGCATTGCCCCTATATAGAGGCTCTTCCAGTGAAACTTTGCCAGGCTTTTCTTATCCCTTTTTCCAAGAATTTCTTTAATAACATCCTTCAAATTCATCCCTTCCGGCATTTCTTTTTCATCTATATATTTAGTCAGCTTCATCGCTTTTATAAGCTTCAATTTTGCAAATTTTGATTTTTTAAAATCTTCAGCAATTTTTCTTGCTTCTTCAAGAAAGCCATCAACATCAACAAATTTATTTATCGGTATTATTTCATTTCCTCTTACAAAAATATATGTTGCAGCCCCGCAGTGAGGATGAATTGTAAATTTTGCCCTTTCCTTCTTATCCAGTGCATTTGCTATATCAAAAAGAGGCAAAACGCAGGGCACACTATACCATGCATCCCTGCTTATTTTTCCATCAGTATCTTCCTCAATTCTTTTTATTAAATCTGGTATAGTGAAGCGCTGCTTTTCTCTTTCTTTTTCATCTATTCTTCCAGTAAATGAAACAGGTTGAAAGTTTATACCACGAACAACATCTATATTTTCTATTGCAAAATTTATTATTTTTATTATCTGGTCATCATTAACACCCTTTACAATTGTTGGAACAAGAACAGTGCTTAGTGGCGTTGGTTTCGTATTCCTGCATGCCTCTATCGCTCTCTTTTTAACTTCAAAAAGTTTTCTCCCTCTCGCAGCTTCATAAACCCTTTCATCAACCCCATCAAACTGTAAATATACTGTATGCAAGCCCGCATCAAGCATTTTCTGGGCAAAATCTGGCTCCTCAGCAAGCTTAACCCCATTTGTTGCAACCTGAATTTGAACAAATCCAAGCTTACTTGCATATCTTACCATATCAAGAAATTCTGGATGAATTGTTGGCTCACCTCCTGAAAACTGCACAGCATATGGCTTTGGCTCATTTTCCATCAGCAGGCGGAGCATCGCCACCGCCTGCTTGTAATTGATTTCATAAACATAGCCAGCTGAATTTGCGTTTGCAAAGCATATCGGGCATTTCAAATTGCATCTGTTGGTTATATCAATGTTTGCAAGTATTGTAGGTGTGCGGTGCTCATCGCAAAGGCCGCAATCAAAAGGACAGCCATCTACTACTGGGTAAAGAGGATTTTTTAATTTTTGCTCAACTGGCCAGTATTTATCTGCTTTCTCAAAAAGATTTGCATCGCTCCAGTAAATATCTTCAAATTTTCCATGCTCACTGCATTCCTTCCTTATCATTACTTTTCCATTTTTTTCATATATCTCTGCATCAATTATCTTTTTGCATACGGGGCAAAGAGATTTTGTATTTTTTAGTAACATTTACTTCATACTTTTCATATCTTGAAGTAAAATTTCCAAATCATCCTCATGCTCTACTTCATCTTTTAGAATTTCAAGAATCATTTGATATGTAATTATATCCCTGCCCTCGGTAATTTTGAGTAATTTATTATAAACATCTATTGCACACTGCTCTCCCTTTATATTCTGCTTAATTATTTTCTCCCCATCTGGAGAAGGAATTTCATATCCACAGTTTGTAAGGGAGTACCATTCCTTCGGGCTCAAAATTGGCTTCTCACCAAGCTGGAGTAATCTGCCTGTTATCATTTCAGCATGCTTTAACTCATCTTTAGCATGCTCTTCCAGCTCCGCCGAGATAATTTCCCTCATTGCTCCCTCAACAACCTTTGCGCCTGCCCAATATTGGTAGTAGGCAAGCCATTCATCAGCAAGAGCTTTCCTAAGCTCATTCACTATTCTTTTCAAATCCTTAACAATTTCCCTACCTTTTGTTCCCATTTTTATCCCTTTTGTTAAAGATTTTTCAATATTTATTATTTTTGGAAAATGAAGAGAGATTAGAATAATGAAAGAGCTTTATCTTCCATTAAAATTATAAATTAAGAAATCTTTATTTTCATGGAATATAAGGTAAAGGACATAAATTTAGCGAAAGAAGGAGAGAGAATTTTTAAATGGGCTCAGCAGAATATGCCTGTTTTAAAAAGCATAATGGAAGATTTTAAGGAAGAAAAGCCATTAAAAGGAATAAAAATTTCAGCTTGCCTGCATGTTACAAAGGAAACAGCGGTGCTTATAAAAACATTGCAGGAAGGAGGGGCGAAAATTTCACTATGCGGCTCAAATCCCCTTTCAACAAATGATGCAATAGCAGCATATCTTGCTAAAATTGGGATAAATGTTTTTGCATGGCGTGGAAATCACAGCAAATATTACTGGTGCATAGAGCAGGCACTCAAAATAAAGCCAGATATAACAATGGATGACGGTGGCGACTTAATAACAACAATACATACAAAGAAAAGAGGGCTTATTAAGAATATTATAGGAGGGACAGAGGAGACAACAACAGGAGTGAAGAGACAAATTGCTATGGAGAAGGAAGGGGTTCTTTCTTATCCAGTTGTTGCAGTAAATGAATCATTTACAAAATATTTATTTGACAATAGGTATGGAACTGGACAGAGCACATTAGATGGAATTTTAAGAACAACCTCCCTTCTGCTCGCCGGCAAAAAATTTGTTGTCGCTGGCTACGGGTGGTGCGGGCGCGGGCTGGCGATGCGGGCGAGGGGGATGGGAGCGAGAGTTATTGTTTGCGAGGTGGATGAAATTAAGGCGCTCGAAGCAGTTATGGATGGGTTTGAGGTTATGCAGATGGGAGAAGCTGCTAAAATAGGTGACATATTTGTAACTGTAACTGGAAATAAGCATGTGATTGGAGGACATGAGATTAAAAAAATGAAGGATGGGGCAATTCTTGCAAATTCTGGGCATTTTGACAATGAGATAGATGTTGAATGGCTTGAAGGAGAAAAAGTTAAAAAGGAGGAAATAAGGGAAAATTTAGTTGCATATCATCTTAAAAATGGAAGAAAAATTTACCTTCTTGCTGAGGGAAGGCTTGTAAATCTTGCAGGAGCTGAAGGACATCCTCCAGAAGTTATGGATATGTCTTTTGCAAATCAGGCAATGGCTGTTAAATGGCTTGTTGAAAATAAGGGAAAACTTGAGAATAGGGTTTATAAGCTTACAGAAGAAATTGACCGTGAAGTGGCAAGAAGAAAGCTTGAAACAATGGGAATAAAAATAGACAGGCTTACAGAAGAGCAGAAAAAATATATGGCGGGATGGAAGGAAGGCACATGAAAGAAGTTGCAAAAGAAATCAAAAATTCTAAATTCTGCATAGCCCTTACAGGAGCTGGAATATCAACTGAATCAGGAATACCAGATTTCAGAGGAAAAAATGGGATATGGAGTAAATATGATATAAATGAATATGGAACAATAGAAAGTTTTATTAAAAATCCATCAAAGATATGGAAATTTTTTGAAGAAATGATAGATGGATTTAAAAATGCAAAACCAAATATTGCACATATTGCACTTGCCGAGATGGAGAAAGAAGGGATAGTAAAGGCAATAATAACCCAGAATGTTGATAACCTGCATGCAAAAGCGGGAAGCAAAAATATTATTGAATTCCATGGAAATTTTTCAAAACTGAAATGCATTAAATGCGGAAGAAAATTTGATATGGAAGAGGAAATGAGAATTTGCGGGTGCGGCGGGCTGGTGAAGCCAGATATGATAATGTTTGGCGAGGAAATTCCTAAAGATGCAATAGAAAAATCTTTTGAACTTGCTGAAAAATGCGATTTAATTCTTGTGATTGGAACAAGCTGTTCTGTTTATCCCGCCGCCTATATTCCAGTTATTGCAAAAAGAAATGGGGCAAAAATTGTTGAAATAAATGTTGAAGATACTGAAATAACCCATTTAGCAGATTATGTGTTGCGGGGGAAATGCAGCGAAATTATTTCAAAAATTCTTGAAGAAATTAAAAATTTGCATTGATTTCTTCTCCAGCATCCCTTTCAATTATTAATTTTGCCAAATTATATGGCAAACATACAACATCTTCCTTATTCAGCAAATATTTTTTCATATCATTTCCAACAAATTGAGGAATTTCTTTTTTTATCCTTAAAATGGCAAAATCCTTCTTTCTCTCAAAAATTTTTTTTCTATAAGCATTTATAACATTTAAAAGTTCTTCATAAAAAATTTTTTCTTCATTTGTCATATTCTCGGGCATTTCCTTTCCAGTTCTTGCTGAATGAAGGGCAAAACCGATGATTTTCCTTTCCCTTCTTTCAAATATGCTCTGCAGCAACCTTTTTGTATTTCTTAGCTCATCAGATAAAATCATTAGTTTATGGGAGGGACTTTCCTTTTCTTTTTCTATTCTACTTTCAATTTCTTCCATGTAGCTAATTGCCTGAGAATAAAAATCCATATCAACTTTTGTTAATGATGAGCTATTTCTTTCCATTTCATCTATATTTCTTAACTTTTCATAGGTGAGCATGATTGTAAGTAAAATCCTTATATATTAATTATTCATTTATCTTCATGAAGCATGCAATTATTCCTGTTATAATCTCTATAATGATTGTAATGCCGGTTTTTGCCCAGGAAAAAAGCATATATGCAGGTTTTGATGGAATAAGCTGGAATAAGGTTGTTCCGATTAAAAAAGCAACTTTTGTTAAATTTGATGAGAAAAGCTTTTTAGATGATTTTGCATATCTTGCTTCCATACCAGCGAGTGTTTTTTATGATAAAGAAACAGATAAAATTTATTCATATCCATTGCTATTCTATCAGGATTATGAAAAGGAAAAATATCTCAATGCCAGGCAAGGGCTGGACTATTTCATGGAAGACTGGGTAAAATACTGCGGAAAATTGGATGAGATTAGTTATATAAATATTGAACAGGAGCCATGGAAAGGAGAAAATGTATCCCATATAAATAGCGATGATATATACGATATATCAAGCAAAATAGCGCTTCATGAATGGAGTTACAGCAATGATGTGGTTCTTGCAATAGCTGGAGAATATTTATATGAAAGCAATAAAACGAGCGAGCAGATAAGCGGAAAATTTTCACCAAAAGAAATAAAAGAAATAACTGTTGAAGGAATAAAGCAGGATAGTCTTGCCCCTCAATATAATAGCTTTTATGTTCCGGAAGGATATAAGTATTTGGAAGCAAACCTTTGGTGGCCCTGCGCCAGCTGGCTGCCGAATTTTATGGCGGTTGCCACACTGGGGCTGCTTCAGGGAGGAGTAACTATTCCTTCTGCTGACCCTGATTTGCAGTTGTATTGCAATTATGAAGGCGAACTTATGGAAGTGGCTGCTTCTGAAACCTGGAATGTTATGTGGGGACCCTATGAGGAGACCTCTACATATATATATTCAAGCGGGATGTGGAAGGCAGCAATAACAGATATACCAACAAAGAAAATTTTAAGAGATGCATATGGAACATTTTTCCAGAGATTGGTTGCAACAATTACTGGAAAGGTTCCTTATTATGTTGAAATTGCTCTTTATCCTGGCTGCGAAGTTGAATTGATTGAAGCACCATTCATGGCAAGAAACATAACTTTTGAGCTGAGTGGAAATACAAGGCTTGGATTGATAATAGTTGATGAAAATAATGTGCCAATTGCATATTCTTCTTCAAATGATACAAAACAAACCTTAAAAGTAGACCAGTTTGGAGAAGGAAAATATAAGGCAATTATTGTGCAGATGAATGAAACAGATAAGGAAATAAGCTATACACTAAAATATTCATGGGAAAACAAAATGAGCAAAGATAAAGCAAGCTATATGGCTAATGCAGCTGAGGGGGCAATACTTGCTTCGCTATTAAATGCTCCATTGCTGTATACAAAAGCAAATGAGTTGCCTTCATGCGTTTTAGATGCGATTAAAAAGCTTGGTGCAAAAAATATATATCTTGTAAATACTGCTAATGAGATTGCTGGAATAAAAACAAGCCTCAGGTTTGCAAGCATTCAGGAATTCAACAGCCTAGAAAGTATTTATAATGAGATAAAAAATAGAACAAAATCAGATGATATTGTCATTTCCACTCTTGACCCATGGACATATATGGCAACAGATGAGTTGAAGCCAAGTGGAGAAATGCAAGGCGCTCTTTTCATAGGACCAGCAAGCTATGCGGCGGCGCACCATGGGTGCCCTCTGTTAATTACTGATATGCATGAAGAGCTTTCAATGGCGGTTGTATGGCATAATGAATGGTGGAAAAAGCATGCTATAAGAGATGAGGAGCCAAATGTTGCTGCAATGTATCTTACGGCAAAGCAGGTGTATGATTTCTTTGGCAGGATGGGATTTGATAAGCCAGGAAAGATAGAATATATGCTGACTGTTGCGGACCAATTTGATATAGGAACACCATGGGACAGGGCATTTGTTGGAGCTGCTTATCCTGGAAGAATATTTGGCTCACCTGTTGATGCAAGTTATTGGATATGCAGAAGTGCTTTTTATCCAGCGATTATATTTGCAAATCCTGCTTTAAAAAGCGATGGAATCATGCTAATAAATGGAAGTGAGAGCAGTAGAAAAGCAAATGGATTGCTTGAAACAATAAAGCCAAGCCAGGAAGAAAAATTTGTTTATCCTGTTTTAAATTCATGGATTACATATGCTCATCGCTTCAATGAAAGAGCAAGCCAATTCTGGGGGTTTACATACACATGTGCAAGTGGAATAACCCCATATTATGAACCATCAACCCATCCAATAGATAATGATGTTCTTGCAAAGTATGGAAAATATGGCTCATACTGGCCAGATTTAACAGAAAGTGAGGTTGTTCCATTTTATTTATACAAAGCGGGCTATAGCATTGCATTTACAACAAATTTCTCGGCAACAATGGAAAATCTGAATCGTGGGGTAATAATGTGGCTCGAGTGCACGCATGGATGGCACGGAGACGGCGGCGCAATCTCTTTCTGGAATCCTTATGGAATGCCCGGCTTCGCTGGAATAAATATATCCCTGCCAACAATAGAGGAAAATCCATGGAGGGGCTATGAAATTTATTTACCTGGCTATCTGGATGGCTCAACCGAAGAGCCCGATGTTTTAAGCCAGAGTAAGCTCTTTGGAATTGATATTGTTCCTGCAAAAATAAGCGATACGCCAATATTAAAAAATACATTTTTTGGCAGAAAAGCGGGTTATGATGGAAATATTATAACTGTTATTTTTGGAAGATTGAGAACGACTGATTATACTGGATATGATATTGATAATTCTCTTAAAAATATTCATTCATGTGGCTTTAACGCTGGCTCCTGCCTGATTTCAAATACTTACCTGCATTTAACCCTCGTTAGGCATGGCTCTGTATTTCAGGTTATTGACCCATGGGAAACATCCTGGTATTCTGCTTTTGCTGTTGAAATGTTTTCAAGAGATATAGCTCTTGGGAAAACAGTTGGTGAGGCATTTTCAAATAGCATACTCCATACTGGAATAGGATATTTAACAAAGCAGTGGTGGTGGGATATAAAGGAGAATTTGTGCTATTTTGGTGATCCAAAGTTGAAGGTGTGGTCTCCACAATACAAATGGGAAAAGCCACAGAGTTTTGAAGGCGAAAATATCGGGGGGCATTTCTTCTTTGGAGCAGAGGAGTACCCAAATGAAATAATT
>Ga0272448_1006554_pt1 | contig 12560 bp, 11 predicted proteins | sample YNPCB0191_FD_202220 | JGI IMG/M metagenome (GOLD analysis project Ga0272448, IMG submission 202220) | Hot spring sediment microbial communities from Yellowstone National Park, WY, United States - YNP-CB-019-1 | ecosystem: Environmental > Aquatic > Thermal springs > Hot (42-90C) > Sediment... | reverse complement strand
TTGATAAAGAAAAGATTCAAAAAATTAAAAGAAGATGAACTTAAGGAGTTGGTCAGCATTGCAAGAGCACAGATAAAAGCAGAGAACATGTTTTCCAAGGGATTCAAAATGCTTATGAATGAAGAGGACTTAAGATTTACAACACAAGAATTCATAGCAGATTACAGGGCAAGGAGGATAAGTTCTATAATAGGAAAGGAAAAGATCGCTGATCTCTGCTGTGGCATTGGTTCTCAAACACTTGGATTTGCAAAATACTTTAAACATGTTTTGGCAGTAGATGCTGATGACAGAAAAATAAACTATGCGTTCAAAAATGCCCAGCATTTGGATTTAAGAAATGTGAGTTTTTTAACAGGAGATATCTTTAGTCAGGAAGTAATAAATAAAGTAAGGGATTTCAAGCCAAAAGCAATCTTTTGCGACCCTCAACGAAAAGAAGAAGGATTGAGAGAAGAAGAGAGAAATTTAATAAAAAGGATTTTGGAGATTTATTCAGGAATAACAAAAAACCTGGCAATAGAAGCTCCACCCTTTATCAATGTTAGGGCTCTCAGAAAAGAGTTAAAACTTGATTTTGAAGCAGAGTACTTAAGTCAAGATAAAAAACTAAAGAGATTAACTCTTTATTTTTCAGAACTTAAAAGGGCAGATTACAGCGTAGTAGATTTTCCAGAAGAAAAAATTCTTTATTTAAATTCTGATAAAGATGATTCTGTTATCGAAGAAACAAATGAAATTAAAGAATACTTATTAGAGCCAAATACAGCACTCAGAAGGGCTTCAATGATACACAAAGCACTTGAAATTTCAGGGGTAAGTTCAAAAATTATCGATTCTGGAAGAAACTTAATCCTAACATCAAAGGAAAAGATTTCTGATGATAGTGTAAAGCACTTTTTTCAACAATACAAAGTAGTTTATTCCAAAGAAACAAAAAACGAAAAAGATGAAGAGATCTTAAAGAAATTAGAAGAATTAGGAGCAAAATATGTGATTTTAAAACAAGGATTTAAACCAGAGAACTATTGGGAAACAAGAAATTATTATGAAAAACAACTGATTGGGCAGAGTAACAAAATCTTTTATTTGTTTTATCTAAAAAAAAGAATTGTTATAGGCGAACTTGCTTTATAGTTTTTATTTTATTTGTAAAGTCATTTATAAAAATCCTGAAGAACTTCAGAACTCTTTTTGTTTTCAAATATAACTTTCTTCAGAGCGAGGGTTATTCTTTCAGGATTGTCGTTCTGCCAAACATTTCTTCCAATTGTTAATCCAGAAGCCCCTGCTTCTATAACTTCCTGGGCAACCCTCAAAACATCTTCATCACTTGTTTTGAAACCGCCTGCAACAACGACCTTAACCTTGGAAGCACACCTCACAACCCACTTGAAACCTTCAAAATCATTATTGTATTTTAATTTAACAGCATCAGCTCCCAACTCTAAAGCAATCCTTGCAGCATATGCAATAATATCTGTGTTATTATCATCAAGCCCTGATCTGTTTTTTGGATAACTCCAAACAAGAACAGGAAGACCATTTTTATGTGCTTCTTCAACAATGTTTGAAAGTTCATTGAACATTACACTCTCATACTCGCTTCCAGGATAAATTGTGTAGCCCAATGCCAACGGGTTTAGTTTAAGGGCCCTCTTAATGCTGCAATTCTGTCTTGATATTATTTCACTTCCCAAACATGTTTTTCCATTAAGCTTTATTATCAATGGCACCTTGTAAGAACTAGAAAATTTCTCAGCAACACCAACCTGTGTTACTAACGCATTATACTTCAATTTTTCAGCAAGTTCAAAAACAAATTCAGGAGCAGCATTTTTTAGATTAAAATCCTTTGGTCCGTGCTCTAAACCATGATCATACGCCAATATCAGCGTTCTGTTATTCTTTAAAATTCTCTTCATCCTATTTTTAAGTCCACGTCTTAAAAACAAAACAACCACCCCTAAAAAAATAAAAATATGATTATAAATAAAACAACCAAAAATAGGAGTGTAAACACTCCATCGTTCATTTTGTATTTTAACTCAAATATTCCTTTCTTATTTTTACCAAAAAAATCATTGCTCGTCTTTTTTCTTTTTAAATTTTCAACAATTCTCCTGTCATAATTGTTCAATTTAAAACACCTTCTTTCTCAGCAATTCTCAAACGCATCTTAACAACACTGTCAGGGTTTAGGGAAATGCTGTCAATGTTGTTTTCAACCAAAAAATCTGCAAAATCAGGAAAATCACTTGGTGCCTGTCCGCAGATTCCAATTTTCCTTTTGTAGGATTTTGAAGTTTTTATAACTTGCGATATTAACCTCTTGACAGCTTCATTTCTTTCATCGTAGATTGAACTGACGAGTTCAGAATCCCTGTCCAATCCAAGGGTTAGTTGAGTTAAATCGTTGCTTCCTATGCTAAAACCATCAAATATTTCTGCGAATTTATCCGCAAGGATAACATTGCTTGGTATTTCGCACATAACATAAACCTCAAGCCCATTATCATGCTGCACCAAACCATTTTTAGTCATTTCTTCCAAAACCCTTTTTCCCTCTTCAACAGTTCTGCAAAACGGAATCATTACCTTTACATTCTTCAAACCAAAAACATTTCTAACCTTTAGTATTGCCCTGCATTCAAGAGCAAAAGCATCCTTGAAATTAGGAGAATAATATCTTGAAGCACCCCTCCAGCCAATCATTGGATTATCTTCTTTTGGCTCAAAAACATCCCCTCCTAACAGACCAGCATATTCATTGGTCTTAAAATCAGAGAACCTTACAATAACATCCTTTGGATAAAAAGCAGCTGCAATCATTCCAATGCCTTCTGCAAGCTTATCAACAAAGAATTCTCTTTTATCATTGTAGCCCTCAGTTAGTTCTAAAATCTTTTTCCTCACTTCAGGATCAGTTATTTTATCAAAGAATAACAGAGCATTTGGATGAACCTTTATGTAAGAATTTATTATGAATTCTTCTCTTGCAAGCCCAACACCATCATTTGGCAGAAAAGAGAGTTTAAAAGCTTCTTCAGGATTTCCAACATTCATCATAATCTTTGTTCTTGTTTGGGGAATTTGATTAATATCAATCTTTTCAATCTTATAGTCCAAAACTCCTTCATAAACAAAGCCAGTTTCACCTTCAGCACAACTTACAGTAACTTCAGAGTCCTGTTTTAAAATCTCAGTAGCATTACCAGTTCCAACAATGCAAGGAACCCCAAGTTCCCTGCTAACAATAGCAGCATGACACGTTCTTCCACCACGGTTTGTTACTATAGCAGAAGCAATCTTCATTATTGGCTCCCAATCAGGGTCTGTCATTTCTGTAACCAAAACATCGCCTTTTCTGAACAGATTTATATGATGAACATCTTTTATTATGTTAACCCTTCCAGAACTAATCTTATCACCAACACTCATTCCTGTTACAAGAATTTTTGTATTCTTTTTAGCATCAGGATTAATGATATATTTTTCAATTATATTTTTATTCCTTTGAGAAACAACTGTTTCAGGCCTTGCTTGGACTATGAATAATTGCCCGCTTATTCCATCCTTTGCCCACTCTATGTCCATTGGTTTATAATGTCCTGCTCTTTCAGAATAATAATCCTCAATCATACAACCCCAATTAGCAAGTGTAAGTATTTCGTCATCAGTTAAAGCAAACTTTTTTCTATCATTGAAATCAACAGGAACATTTTTTGTATGCTTATTACCTTCTTGAGCATAAATCATCTTAATATCCTTTAAACCAAGTTTTTTAGAAATAATTGCCCTACAGCCCTGCTTTAGAGTTGGCTTGAAAACATAGTATTGATCAGGATTAACAGCTCCTTGAACAATATTCTCTCCTAAACCATAAGAAGCGTTTATTAATATAACATCCTTAAAACCAGATTCTGTATCAATGGTAAACATAACACCACTACACGCTTTATCAGAACGAACCATCTTTTGAACACCAACACTCAAAGCAACTTTAAAATGATCAAAGCCCTTATCAGCCCTGTAAGAAATAGCTCTATTGGTAAATAAAGAAGCAAAACACTTCTTAACAGCATCAATCAACTCATCATTTCCCTTTATGTTCAAATAAGTTTCTTGCTGTCCTGCAAAACTAGCATCAGGCAAATCCTCTGCAGTTGCAGAACTCCTAACAGCAACATCAGGATTAGCACCATATTGTAGTCCTAAATGATAATACGCTTCTAAAATTGCATTCCTTAATTCTTCCGGCATTTGAGAGTTTCTTATTAAATACCTTATATCATGTCCTACTTTTTGCAATTGTTCAATGTTTTTTGTGTTAAGATTAGAAAGCAATTCACTAATCTTTTCTCTAATTCCTGCCTTTTCCAAGAAATAATAATAAGCCCTTGCAGTTATTGCAAAACCATTTGGAACATTAATTCCCTTTTTTGTAAGGTTAACATACATTTCACCCAAAGAAGCATTTTTGCCTCCAACAAGCCGAGCATCATCAAGATTTATCTGATCAAACCACAAGATAAAAGCATCATCCTTCCACATAAAAACACCCTCTTTTTTCTTTTTTAACCAAAAATAAAAATCATAAGCCAAAAATAAAGGAATTTACAGATGAAGTTTATTTACCAAAGATTTATAAATTTTTTTATTAACTAAGAAATTAAAAATAAGTGGCTGTTCGTATTGAAAGAGTTTGTATTTTTATTAAACAAAAAATTAAATTTATTAAATTTTAGAAAGAGTTTAAAAATAATATAAAAAAGAATAAGAGTTTATACAAAGATTTAAATATATGTTAATTATGCCATAATATTATGTCAAAAAACCATATTAAAATAATAAAAGTATTGATTGAAAGACAGGAAGAAGAGTTAAACATTTCTAAACTTTCTAAGTATTCAAACATTGATTATAAAAATGTTTACACCATTGTCAAGGACTTGGAAAACAAAGGATTAATTGCTGTAAAGACCTTTGGAAAAAGTAAGAAGGTAACACTAATCAAAAAAGTCCATCCTTTAATTTTTGAGGCAGAATATTTAAGAAGAGAAGAACTCTTAAACAAAAATAAGAGTTTTCTTGTCTTGTATAAAAGATTAGTGGAATTGAATTTTCCTTTTATTGTTTTGTTATTTGGTTCTTATGCAAAGGGAAAGGCAACAAAGCATTCTGATATTGATTTATTAATCATTTCTAATCAAGAAGAATCAAAAATAAAGGAAGTTTTGGAATTATTTCCTTTAAATCTTCACCCAACTTTTATAAATTTTGATGATTTTAATAAAATGCTAAAAATAAAAGAGTTTAATGTTGTTTCAGAGGCAGTTAAAAATAACATAATCCTAATAGGCATAGAAGAATATTACAAGGCATTAGAAAATGTTAAGTGAGAAAAGAATAAAAGAAGCTGAAACAAATGTAAAATTATACCTAAAAGAGGGATTAATAAAGAAAGCAGAGTTTAATATAAATATCTTCAATATCTTAAAAGAAATGCTCAGGAAAGTTTAAATGTTGCAAATTTTCTGAATGAGAATAACAAATCAGGCCTATGGGTAATTGTCTGTTTATATTATTCAATGTTCTACTTAGCAAACACTTTACTATACAAATTGGGTTATAAAGTTGGCTCAAAAATTCCTCACAAGGTAACAAGCGATGCCTTAATAGTTTTTGCAAGAAACAAAATAAAACAATCCATATTAGAAGATTATGAGGACTTGAAATACGAGGCGTTGGCGACTATAAAATCAGAAGAATTATTAGAGTTTTTAGATTTCGAAAGAAAAAAGCGGAGTTTTATACAATATGAAACGCCCGAAGAAATTAAAATGGCTAAGGTTAAAACCTCTTTAGAAAGAGCAAAAGAATTCACGCTTCAGATAAGTAAAGTTTTAAAAGAATAAAAATTCAAGGAAATGAATTGCTAACAAAGCTTGCAGTCATTGAATAAGAGAGTTAAATAATAAAGATTATATTTATTGTTTTATTTTTTTGTTATCTTAGATTTGTTTTTTATTTTTCTTTTATTTTCCTATTTTTTCTGATTTTTATTTTTTATAAAATAAATCTTTTTTTTATAATTTTTCTTTGTTTTTTATTCCTTTATTTTTTAATCTTTTATTTTTTATATTTACTTATTTTTTACTTATTTTCACTGTTCTTCTTTTCTTTTTATTTTTTAAGCAATTGTTTAGTTTTTTATTTTAGTTTCCTCCAGTAAAAATTAAAAATTTTTTATCATTACTCAAATCCCATAGCATATGTTCTTTAGCTTACAATACTTGCACTTATTATTGTTGATTATTTTTGGTGGTTTGTTTGAGTTAAGCACCTCTGTAATCTCTTTTATTAATCTCTTTATGTTCAAATCAATAAATGGATTATAATATACATTTCTTTCCTCATTGTAGTCAATGTATTTTACAACAGCCCTCTTAACTTCAGAATTTTTTTCTTTCTTAGTTAAAATCATGTATGCTTCTGCCTGTATTCTATGAGAAGCCCATACACCTTCAGAAGGCATCTTTCCTGTTTTGAACTCAAAAGGAACAAACTCATTCTCATATTTAACTAACCTGTCAATCCTTCCACAGAGATTTAAATCATTATCACTTATAAAAACTTCTGATTCTATTTTAGGAACAAGATTTTCCCAGAGTTCTTTTCCTAAAAGTCCTGTTTTCATCATGAAATTATATATTATAGATGTTCTTTCCTTTATATCAGACAAAATATTGTTCCAAATGAGTTTATAAGCATCAACCAAGCTTATGTTAAATTCTTTTAGCAAATTAGAATTTTCTTTGATAATCTTTAAAAGGATGTTTGAACTCTCACTCCTAAAAACTTTTTCTATGAAATCCTTATCCATTCTATCTATCTCACAGACAATTCTTTCCTGTTCTTTATTCAGAAAATCAAAAGCACTATGTTTTAATCTTCCAACAACAACCTCCTTGCTTATTGGTTCCTCTACTTTTAATGTCTTTAGCAAAAAGAGTTTTCTAGGGCAGTATTCAAAACCTGCAAGGTCTGTTACATATAGCATTTTCAAAAACTCATAATTTCTTTTTTAAATATATTTTGTTTGTTTATGTCTTGTGGTTTTTTCGGATTTTTAGAAAAATCAGCAGATATTATCTAATAGATTGTTCTTCTTGTTAATCTTTTTCAAAAGAAAGACCTTTGGTTTTTTATCAGATTCCAAAGAACTAATTATAATATCATTATCTACTCCTTCATCATACGCCTTAATAAAGAATCCATAAACAACTCCTTCTTTATACTTTAAAATTTCTGTTATATCTAATAAATAATCACCAGTTCTATCAACAAATACATCGTACGGAATGTTGTAGGTCTTTGGCACAATAACAAAATTAATGTTTTTTGTATTGAAATCGTTGCTTATTGGATAAAATCTTATTTGTGCATTTTTATTAAAGTTCATAACATTAAACCTTAGTTTTGCAATCACAAAATCTTCACTAACGGGTTTGAATTTAATTATGCTTCTTAAAACCCCGTTTGAATTTCCAACATGCAAATCTATTCTTTCATTGTTTACTATTGAAGGGTTTTTTTCATAAACAAAGAAATCATCAATTGGATAGTAAACAGAAACATCATAATAATCATAGAACAATTCCTTTTCAAATCTTACCTTTGTTGTTTTTTCAAAGACAAACTCTTTTGAACCCAAATAATTATGAGGAGAATATCTTATTAGAATATTTAATTCTTTGCCTGCAAGAGAACAAATATTTTGGGTGTAAAAGATTAACTCCTTTGTTTCAGAAGCATTGAAAATATGGTCATTAAAAATAGCGTTAAATGTATAGTTAACGTTTTCATCAAAAAACAATATTTCTTTTATCTCAACAGGAAGTTTCCCATTATTTTCTATCTTTATATTTAAGAATAAATTCAAATTATTAAATTCCTTTTTAATGCTCAAAATATTTATTCCAACAAGTTTTTTTAAAGCATCTTCTTCATCTTTAAAATCATACCCAGGAATGTTCTTTTCTGAAAATTCCTCTAAGCTCGTTATATTTGAAAAGTTAAAACCAGGGTTTTCAATAACAACACTATTTAGTTTTTTGTTATGATATATCAAACCATCAGAACCAACACCAAACTCCTTTTTTAATTCTTCATCACTAAAAATAAGAACCGGCTTTGAAAACCTTAATCCAGAACTATATTCTCTAAAGTGTATTGCAGAGCACCAAAGTCCATTTTCTAATTTGCAAAGAACATTATAACCATATTGTTTTTTATTGCCAGGAGGTCTTGTTATGTTATAAAAATCTATTCCAAACAAATCACTAAAGAATTCTTCTTCAGTCCTAAAAATTTTGTTTTTTGAAAAACAATCATCCACACAATTAATATAGCTCTCTATTAAAGAAGAGTTTTGAGTTGTATTATACTTGTTCTGACATAAGGAATAGCACTCTTCTTTTTTGCTTTCGTTCTCAATTTGAAGCAAATAAAACATCTTTCCAGGTTCTTCATTACAATCTTCCTTTGGATTTATGAAACTGCACTTTAGATTATAGCTCTCAAGCTCAACCCATCTGCAGCATACATACCTAATAGAAGTTTCTCTTTGAAGTTTTGAAGTATCCCCATTCATAAAACTCTCAAAAAAATGAAACAATTCATTATTAACTATTAATGGCGGGCTTGTCATTGACCCGCCATTAAAATACCATTCTCCATCAAAACTATTATTTTCTTCATAATCATCTTCATAATAATCATCCCTTACATTATTTAAAGAAATAGCATTGTCCTTCAAAACATTACCAAACTTATCAGTTAAAACATGGTTACCAAAGATTTTTATGTCAACATTACTCCAACTCCAAGCTGAAAAAAAGTTTACATTTTTTTCAAGAGATGCAAATGAAGGTTTAATTAAAAAAAGTGTCAATAACAAAATACAAAGAAATTTGTTCAAAGAGATTTTAAGCACAATTTTATTCATACTTGAGTAAATAATTAAAGAGTATTTAAAAATTACTCTTTTAGCTCTAAAAATGATTTTTGTTCTAAAAATAAGAAAAATTTTATTAAGTGTATTAAAATCATCTGATAATTATGAAACTCTGTAGTGCTTGTTTATTGGGGATAAATTGTAGGTATGATGAAAAAGTAAAACCAAACAAAAAGGTTTTAAAGCTTGCAAAAAAAGAAATCTTAATTCCTGTTTGTCCAGAGCAATTAGGTGGATTGCCAACTCCAAGAGAACCTTCAGAACAAAGAGGAAAAAGGGTTATTACAGAGTCAGGAAGAGATGTAACAAAAAATTTTGAAAATGGTGCTAAACAAGTTTTAAAATTGGCAAAATTGTTTGGAATTAAAGAAGCGATTTTAAAACAAAGAAGTCCTTCTTGTGGTTCTGGTGAAATTTATGATGGAACCTTTACAGGCAGAATAATAACCGGAGATGGAGTGACCACAAGATTATTGAAAAAGAATGGAGTCAAAGTAATTTGTGAAGAGGACTTATGCTAAAAAATTCAATGACAGATAAACTTAAACTAAAAATTTAAATATTAACATAAAATATCTTTTTAAGATGAATGTTGAAGAAAGATTTAATCTCATAAAGCAGGTTGGGGAAGAAATAATAACAGAAGAAGAACTTAAAGCGATTCTTGAGGAGAAAAAATATCCTATTGCTTATGATGGTTTTGAGCCAAGCGGAATAATGCACATAGCCCAAGGACTAATGCGGGTTATAAATATAAACAAGATGATAAATGCTGGTTGCAGGTTTAAAATTCTAATTGCTGATTGGCATGCCTGGGCTAATAACAAGTTTGGAGGGGATCTTCAGAAAATTCAAAGAGCAGGAGAACTTATGATTGAAACATGGAAAGCATCTGGTCTAAAAACAGAGAGTGTTAATTTTATTTGGGCAAATGAACTGATAGCAAGACCTGATTATTGGAAAAAAGTTATGAAAATAGCAACAAATTCTACGCTAAAGAGAATCATAAGATGTGGACAAATAATGGGAAGAAAAGAAGAGGAAATGCTTAGTGCTTCTCAAATATTGTATCCTTGCATGCAAGCAGCAGATATTTTTGAATTGGATGTTGATATATGTCAGTTAGGGCTTGACCAGAGAAAAGTGAATATTCTGGCAAGAGAATTAGCTCCAAAACTTGGTTATAAAAAACCAGTTGCAGTTCATCACCACATGCTTCTCGGATTGCAGACAAAAAAAACAGAAACAAAGGACAAAGTAGACCAAGTTATTGAACTTAAGATGTCAAAATCAAAACCAGAAACAGCAATATTTATGACCGATGATGAAGAGAAGGTAAATGAAAAGATAATGAAGGCGTACTGTCCTGAGAAGGAGATTGAAAACAATCCAATAATTGAGTATTGCAAATACATCATATTTGAATCACACCCTAAAATTAAAATTGAGAGGGATAAAAAGTTTGGCGGAGATTTGGAATTAAATTATGAGGAACTTTTAAGAATTTATTCAAAAGGGGAACTACATCCTCTGGATCTTAAAAGGGCTGTTGCAAAATACTTGAATGAAATGCTTGCTCCAATAAGAACCTACTTTAAGAAAAATAAGAGAGCAAAGGAACTTCTTGAAGAAATACAAAGATAACAATGCGGTTCCAGGATGATTAATCAAAATAAATAAATATTAGTTGTAATCCCAAGAGCATTTGATTAAAACAAGTGATAGAAATGAATTTTGAGGAAGCAGCAGAATTTGCATTGGAATATGCACTAAAAAAGAATGTAAATTATATAGATGTTAGGGCTGAGGAGAGGTTTTCAGAGCACTATTCCATAAATAATGGAATATTGAGCAGCGTAGTTTCAAGTCAGGAATCAGGGATAGGAGTAAGAATCTTCAAGAAAAACTTTGCCTTTTTCTCAACAAAAAAACTTGAAAAAGAAAACATAAAAAAACTGGTTGATTCAGCGCTCAAGGGAATTCAAAAAACAAAAATAAAACAAGAAATAAAACTTGACAAATATACTGTTTATAAAAAGAGTTATCAAGTCAGAGAAAGTATAAAAATATCCAATTTAAATGTGGATGATAAAATAAAATATCTAAAAGATGTAGAAAATAATACAAAGGATGTTGCTTTAAACAGGTTTTATTCATTAAGTGATTCCTCTGTAAAAAAATTGTTCCTTAATTCAGAAGGCACAAGAATAAGAAGTTACATTCCCAGAGTATCATTTTATTATATAATTACAATATTAGAAAACAATAAAGTTGCACAACACTTCTGGCAGTATGGAGCAAGTTCTGGCTATGAAGCATTCAACAAATGGAATTTAAAAAACGAGATTAGAAATCTTGCAATAGCTCTAAAAACAAACCTAAACAAGGGCAGAAAAATAAAGAGAGGAATAATGGATGTTGTTGTTGCTCCACAAGTAACAGGGATTATTGTTCATGAAAGCTGCGGCCATCCTTATGAAGCAGATAGAATTTTAGGAAGGGAAGCAGCACAGGCAGGAGAATCGTTTGTAAAAAAGGACATGCTTGGAAAAAGGATAGGAAGTGTCGCTGTAAATATTGCTGACGATCCAACTATAAAAAATAGTTTTGGATTTTTCTTGTATGATGATGAGGGTGTTAAAGCAAGAAAAAAGATTCTTATGAAGAATGGTTTAATCAACGAGTTTTTGCACAATAAGGAATCAGCATCTATTCTAAACACAAGAAGCAATGGAAGTGCAAGGAGCAAGACATTTGAGTATGAACCAATAGTTAGGATGTCAAATACATTTATGATTCCAGGAGATTATAAGGAAGAGGAATTGATTGAAGGAGTAAAGAAAGGGGTTTATATAAAGAATTTCATGGAGTGGAACATTGATGATCAGAGATTAAATCAAAAGTATGTAGGGGCAGAAGCATACCTTATTGAGAATGGTAAAATAACAACCCCTGTAATAAATCCAATTTTAGAAACAACAACTCCTGAACTTTATAGTAAGGTTGATGCTGTTGCAGATAATCTTGAGTTTCACGCAGGAAGCTGTGGCAAAGGAGAACCAATGCAGGCAATCCCTGTTTGGTTTGGGGGTCCAAGCTTCAGAATAAAAAGCATATTAATAAAATAAAAAAATTAAAAGGAGATTTTTATGGAAATCATAAATTATCTGATAAAAAGATTAGAAGGGATAAATGCGACAGACATAATAGTCCACCATACAAAATCAAGAACAAAACACATAAAGTTCTATAATTCAAAGATAGGAGTAATCAATGAATTTGATGATGAAAGCATAAACCTTTTCTTGGCTTTTGAAAAGAGAATTTTGATTACTGATTTGAAAGATATTTCAAAAAAAGGTATTGAAAACAAGATGAGAAAAATAAAAAATATCATACAATTCATACCTGAAAAACAGGATTATTTTGGAATAGCAGAAGGGATTTTTAAGTATAGAAAGCAAGACGGTTTTTACAATAGGGAAGTTGAGAAATCTGAAAAATCAATAGAGATTGCAGAGGAATCAATAAACTCGGCCAT
>Ga0272448_1006544_pt1 | contig 12571 bp, 1 predicted proteins | sample YNPCB0191_FD_202220 | JGI IMG/M metagenome (GOLD analysis project Ga0272448, IMG submission 202220) | Hot spring sediment microbial communities from Yellowstone National Park, WY, United States - YNP-CB-019-1 | ecosystem: Environmental > Aquatic > Thermal springs > Hot (42-90C) > Sediment... | reverse complement strand
GTTATACCCTGTATGTAAACGGTGGAGGAACGGGTCCTGATTATGACTCGGGGAATACGAAACTCAAGGATTTTGATGTGGTTATATGGATGACAGGCAGGGCGACTTCAAACACCCTGACATCCATATATCCGGATACGAACCCTGCCTGCGGAAAGACCAATGGCGAGGATGATGTAGGTCACCTGACGGATTTCCTCTGCAACGGGGGACGGCTCTGGCTTATAAGCGAGGGGGTGTACAACGAGGCACAGGGGAGTACGCGGATCTCCAACTTCCTCGGGACATTCTTCCACTCATCACTTGTTTCCCTGAATAGCGGCACGCCACAGGTTACGCAGAGCACGGGAACACCCATCTGGAACAACCTTGTAATAAACTTCAGCATGTCCCCGCGATGGACACCCGATGGTACCGATACGATTACCTCCACCGGTGGAAACCTGTACCGTGTGCTGAGGAGCATGTCAGACCCGAATTCCCTCTATGCTGTGAACTGGAGCGGAAGGGGACCTGTATATGAGTATAGAACCGTTCTGTTTACGGTTGATTTCTCATTTTTCTCGGACCCCGGGGATCAGGCACAGGTCGCATACTGGATGCTCCTCTGGCTTGGCGGAATAGAAAAGAGACTGGGAAGGGATGTCTCTGTCTCATTCATGAGTGTATCCCCGCCGAACCCGAGGTATATGCAGGATGTGACGATCAATGTGACCGTGCGCAATAACGGGGAACAAACCGAGTCCAATTTTGAGGTCCTGTTTACAGATACATATCAGGGGGTTGAGCGACCCATCGGGAGCCCGTATGTCATTACCTCGCTGGGTGCATACGGTTCATCCATCCGGATAGGTATAATCTGGCAGCCGGATAGGGTAGGCACGCACATCCTCCGGGCAAAGGTCGACTGGAACAACCGGATCCCCGAGACAAACGAGAATAATAACGAGGTCTCCTCCCTGCTTTTCAGCGGGCAGGTATACATCGGATACAATATACTGATCGTGGATGACGATGGAAACGATGGAACCACAATAGGAACATCAACCTACAATACCACAAAGGCGATTATCGAAGATTTCGAGAAATGGAATGCAGGTCTTACAAGACCGATGTTCGAGTATGATGTAGTTTATGTAAAGCCGCTGATGGACGGTCCCTCCTATGACCGGATGAAGAAGTACAACGCTATTGTATGGGATACAGGGACATCACACTGGCTTACGAATGTGGTTCTCTCGAAGAATGACCGGACGAACATCTCTGCATACCTGACGCAGTCATCCTCGGGTGCGATGTTCTACCTTATCGGGCAGAATGTTGTATCCGAGATCAATGCTATCGCTGATCCAACGGAAAAGGCGAACTACATCCAGTTCCTCTGTGACTACTTTGGTGCGGATTTCACCACGCAGGAAACCGGATGGTCCTCTGGGACCTATGCCTACGGGACACTTAATGATCAGATCACGCACGGGATGAGGATCCTTGCACAGAACACACTCGGCACGGGCTCAGCGAACTACAACCCGAGACGGATGGGTGTATGCGGTTCCGGGGCAAGCGGGATCCTTCACGCTGACCCGGGGGATACATACTGGGTCACGAGCAATAACAAGTATTTTGCATTCAGAAAGGTCAACCAGTTATACAACTTCAGGACGGTGTTTGCCTCATTTGAGCCCTCATACCTTTCCAATTCGATGTCCTCACCGGATAACAGGAGTGAGTGGACATACATGGTTATGCACTGGCTTGGTGTTCCTGATCCGAGGGGAAACGCAAAGGTTACCCCGCCGGATATATATGTCTCCGCTATAGGAACGACACTGGAGGATGAACACCTTGAGGTCTCACGATCATATATTCTCAAGGCGCATGTGAGAAACACGGGTCAGGCGACAGTCAACGGGCTTGCCCTGAGGTTCATGGATGATACGATGCTTATTGCGACGGCAAGTGCAAGCATCAACCCCTCAACGGTGGATTCATCATGGAATGTTGTGGACGGGGAGGTGGTGGTTGAGGTTATATGGAACCCGCTGTATGCCGGGTTCGAAAAGGTATCCGTTTCCCTGGATCCGGATAACATCATTCCCGAGCGGACAAAGAGTGATAACTATGCGTATCAGAGTGCGAGGGTATTCTTCTTCTACGATGACATGGAGAAGGGGCTCGGCAAATGGACACATGAGGGTGTAGTCGCCAGGATCAATGGCGAGAATGCAATAGATTTCCTGTCCAGCAGTGTCAAGGCGAGGACAGACATCCCGGGTGAGTGGGAGAAGAACACATACCACTATGCCAGCGGACAGAGATCCAGGCCTATCTCCGGCATGGAGAATGTTACCCTCTACTCTCACTCTGACCCGAACTCCTTCTGGTTCCCGGAGGTGCCGCCGAGTCCTGTAGATGTCATGATAGTTCTTGATACTACCGGTAGCATGAATGATTATGGGAAATGGCCTGCAGCCGTGGCCGCAACGAACCGGTTCATCGACCAGATCCTTTCCGCCAATCCGAAGAACAGGATAGCATTCATGTCGTTTGCCTCCATTGATTTCATAGATAACAATGCGTATGTTGACCTCACATGGCCGGGTGCGGGTTCCGGCGGGGCTAATGAATTGAGGCTGGACTCTCCGTTTACCTCGGATGCTGCAGCCCTTCATACCGTGGTCAGCAGGTTAGGTCCCAGCGGGGGCACACCCCTGTATGAAGCCGCTGCAAGGGGTGTGGAGTGGACGATGGCTAACCGTCTCCCCACAAATATACCTATCGTGGTGGTGGTGACGGACGGGTATGATACGCACTATCCATACTATTATGATGAGTACGAAACCGTGACCAAGGCTCAGGCTATCACATATATAACAAATGCGAATACAGTCCTTCCGCTGTTCACTGTCGGGATAATCGAGACCAGTGATCAGGACCTGTTCGACCTTGCACAGGCATCAAAACAGATCCTTACCCGGGCAAGAACCACATACACGAACGGGCACTGGGATCAGAACCAGTACTTCTACGCAGACGATCCTTCGGATATTGATCCGATCATGCAGGCGATCGCCCAGGCGATCATCGGCGGTATCCAGCAGGGGACACCCGGACCGGTAACCACATCAACCCCGGGTGATGGTGAGACGAAAGGGGGGGGTGCACCACCGGATATCAATGCGGTAACCGCATGGAGCACATCAGCAAATACGCTGGCAAACGGAAAGGAGGGTGGCAGGGTCATATCCTACAACGGATATCTCATCGAGATTGGTGGTCGGACCGGTAATAATCAGTATACTAACACGGTGAGAAAGGCGATGGTTCAGGCAAACGGTGATATCGGTTCATGGGTCGCCACGACACCGCTCCCTGCAAATAGGGCATACTTTGGTGCGGTCGTGTATAACGGATATATATATGTTGTCGGAGGGTATACCGGGTCTGATCAGAGTACGGTCTATTATGCGACTATTGATGCAAACGCCAATGTGGGGACATGGAACACTGCAACGGCGCTGCCTGCGACATGGGCTTACGGGACACTTGCAGTCTGCAACGGATACCTCTATGCGATTGGAGGGCAGTGGGGAGGGTCTGCCTCAAATTCAGTGTATTATGCCCAGATTGGTGCAGGTGGTGCCCCGGGTTCATGGACGCAGACAACCTCGCTCCCTGCAGTAAGGACATACCTGAACTTCGATAACCTCGTGTATAACAACCGGGTTTATGTCCCCGGAGGGTACACGGGGAGTGCAGGGAGCTCCACAGTATATTACGCATCCTGCGGTTCAGGACCAATTACATCATGGAGCACGGCATCAAACCCCCTGCCTGAGAACAGGTATTCTCACTCTGCGGCGCTGGACACGGATTCCGGAGAACTTTATGTAATCGGAGGGTATACCACTGCAATTACGAGTACCGTAAGGTACGGGAAGATCAACCCATCTACCGGAAATATTGATACCCCATGGGTCAACGGACCTGACCTCCCTGCCAACCGCCAGAATCCGGGTGCTGCATATACCCCCGGGGTAAGAGCCATTCATGTCGCCGGAGGATATGACGGTTCATCCCGTCAAAACACGGTCTATTATGATCGGACGACATGTACATCGGTGACTGCTACTGTTAATCCGGGGTCGGCGCAGTTTGGTGTTGGAGGGTCAGGCACATTCTCGGTATCTGTTTCATGTGATGGGAAACCTGCGACCCGGTGGGCGTCGATCACATGGAGTACCAGCGGGGGCATAGGCACGGTCGCTCCTACCACCGGACAGACAACGACATTCCTTGCCCAGAACCTAGGAAGCGGGTGGGTCAACGCATCAGTCACATTATTCGGGATTCAGGCACTGGGGAGTACAACTGTCGATGTTGTTATCTTTGCAGTTACGATTGATCCGAGCAGTATTACCATTCTGCTTGGGGGGAGCATTACATTTAATGCACGGGTGATGTTTGGTTCGAGTGATGTGACCGGGAGTTCGACAATAGGATGGTCTGTCATTGGAGGTATAGGAACGATTGCACCCAATACCGGGAGTTCTACCACATTCACCGCTACTGTCACGGGTCAGGGTCTGCTCAGGGCAACTGCGTCATACACGCGGGGGAGCAATACATATACATCTTCTACAGACGCATCAATCGAGGTTGTAAAGAGCGGGGGCGGCGGGCTTCCTGCCGAGGGAAAGACCCTCCAGCAGCGTCGCTGGGCGGTTACACCTCCGATCGACCTGAGCGGTGCATCCACGGCAAGGCTGACCTTCTGGCATAAGTATAACATGCTCCCCGGGAGGAACGGCGGGCTCGTCCAGGTAGGTCTCAAACCAAGCGATTGTTATACCGGGGATCCGACAGGGTGCGCGGATAACCCCGCATCCACGCCTGCACACCCGAATGTCCCGGTAAGGCGTGAGACTGACGGGTGGCACTGGGAGTATATCCGGCCGGTGCAGCCATATCCGGGAAACATGGATCTGAATAAGACGCAATACTCGGGGAGCGGGGATACGGAGTATCTCTTCGACGAGGATGGGTATGAGATGGTCTATGCGTGGAACGGGATAAGTGCAGGGGGCACATTCGGGTGGGAGTTTGCGGAGTTTGACCTGAAGAAGTATGTTGGTCATACGATCAGGCTGAACTTCTCGTACTTCCAGTTTGGCGGGGGCACAGGGTACGGGTGGTGGGTCGATGATGTAACCGTGAGGGTAACCCGGGATGACTCTGTTGCAGTATCCACTCTGGCAAGGGACAGGTGGGTCCTCACATCCACAGTCGATTCCAGAGGCTCAAGCACAAGTGCATGGTGGAACGCACCGAGTTCCTCGCTTTCATACAGCATGTTCCCCGGACTGGATAACTCACTCACATCCGTTCTCATTGACCTGACCAGTGCAAGGTTTGCATACCTGAACTTCGATGTCAGATACAATATCAATCCTCAGGCAGGTATCCCGCCGGACAGTCTCCGTGTGGAGATCACAAAGGATAACGGTGTAACATGGTCACCTATCAACCTGGGTGTGCGTCTGGATGCCGGTGTGTCAGGTAGCACAGCGACAAACTACTGGGTAAACTCGGACTCGCTTACCAGATACGAGAAGAATATCAGCGGGTGGGCAGGGAGTGTGATCCAGATCAGGTTCAGGGTGGTAACAACCACAGAAACAGGGTACAACCACTATGCAACCACGACGATGTACTGTGACCCGACGAGACAGACAGGGTGCGGCGGTGTATGGATAGATAATGTGAAGGTCTATGGTCTATCGTCGAAGAAGGGGTTCACCCCGGTATTGCCACTGGCAGGGGGTAACCCCGGGTCTCCGGGGTCGCAGATGCCGGATGCAATCTCACACCCTGCAGGGACAGGGTCTGAAGAAGCATACATACCCGGTGAGACACCTCTGAGAAATACGATGGAGCCGGAACCCACGGGAAAGGTGTCAGTTGACCCATCGGTGGTGCTGGTATTTCTCGGGGTTATACCTGTTGTGAGGATGAGAAACAGAAGAGGATGAGCCCGGGGGTGAAAAATATGAGAATAAAACGGGTGCAGAACACAGAAGGTGTATCCGAGGTGATCGCCAATGTCATCGTGGTCGGGATGGTGGTTATCCTCTTCTCTATAATTTTCTACTATGTGGCCACGATACCTGTACCCGTGGAGACCGAGAGGCTGAACTTTGACCTCACCCTGGAGTCATCGAACGAGTTCCAGGCAGGTTCGATGGTATATCTGAACATCACGCCGACAGGTGGTCGTGCACTCAGCCCTGTGGAGACCGTTATCTCGGTAAAGGTGGATAACGGGGGTGGTGTGCTTCTGAGTCTGGGTGACGGCGGGGTCACGGGTGTATGGGCACTGGGTCAGACATGGAGGCTCGTCACGAAAAATGATGCGACCAGTGCGCTCAGGGCGATCGTGACACCATCATCCATCGCTTATGTCACGGTGATTGATATTCGAACGAGTTCTGTGCTCTGGGGTGGTCAGGTCTTTCCCCGGATAAACCGGCTGGGTCCGGTGATTATCGGAGGGACTGACCCGATGCCGGTATCCCCGAACTCGTCATTTATCCTCTGGGCGAGGGTCGTCGAGGTAGAAGGTCAGGGGATTGGAAATGTGACATTTGTCTCCCCGGAGTTAGGATACACGAGTCATACCCCGATGACATACAACCTTGCAAAGGATCGATGGGAGTACCCGCCCGGTGTGGTGCTTCCCCCGGGAAAGTATTCCTTTACGGTATACGCATGGGACCTTCAGGGAAGGATGAGTTCAAAGGTGATCTATTTTGTCGTGGGAAAACCCACATTCCGCGGTCCTGACCTTGAGGTAAAAAGTGAGTATATCACATTCTCCGATGATGCGCCCATCCATGGAACGGTGATAACCATTTATGCCGTGATCTTCAATATAGGTGGTGAAACCATCGGGGCGAATGTCACATTCTACCTTGATGACTACAACTCGACTCAGGGGATCATCGGATACTATAACATAACGACCATTGCAGCGGGTGAAGGTACATCCACGCAGATCACATGGCGGGCGACACCCGGGGGTCCACATACGATATGGGTTCGTGCAGGGGGATACCCTGACCCCGGAGCGGATGTCAATCCGTCAAACAACATCGATAGCAGGGGGATATCCGTTATGCCGAGGATCCTCCTCGTTGATGATGACCAGGAGACAGACTCCTCACCCTACACCTCGGTAAAGTTCATGAAGGCATCACTGGAAGCAACAGACTTCAGTTACGACCTGTTCGTCTGCGGGAGCGGAACAGGACCGGACTATGACTCCGGGAATACACAACTGAGGGACTATGATGTGGTTATCTGGATGACAGGCAGGACGACTTCAAACACCCTGACATGGGACCAGCCGGTAACAGGAGAGGATGATGTGGGTCACCTCACGCAATTTCTGCTTCACGGGGGGAGGTTATGGCTGATCGGCGAGGGGATAATGAATGAGGCAGCAGGACAGCAGAGGTTGAAGACATTCATCAATACATATATTCAGGCTACGACCACCCTTCTGGATGCGGGTCTTCCCGGGGCGCTCATATCTACAGATTCTGCAGGCACACCAACCCCGATCTGGAAATATCATGTAATAACATTTCCCATAAGTTCGCTCTGGTCCGATGGCGCAGACCGGGTCTCTCCTTCAAATCCCGGAAATGCCGTTCTCGTTGATGCATCTAACCGGGCGAGTGTATTTGCTGTAAACTACTCGGCAAGAAACGGAATATACGAGTACAGGACGGTATTCTTCCCGTTTGCGTTTCCATTTATCTCGGACCCCGGGGATCAGGCACAGGTCACATACTTCATGATGCTATGGTTATCCGGGATGGATAAACGCATGGGGAGGGATCTCGCAGTCTCCTCACTTACGATTACTCCGTCAAGACCGAGGTTCATGCAGAATGTTCTCATCAATTATACAATCAGGAACAACGGGGATACCGGCGAGACCGGGTTCAAAACGCTCATAACCGATACATACAACGGTGTAGAGACCGTGCTTGTAGATCAGGTGTTTTCCGGGGTTATCCCTGCATTTGGAGGTGAATCTGACCGGAGCTACACATGGGTTCCGGATAAACTTGGAACGCACAGGATCCGTGTGATCGTCGACTGGGATAACATGATACCCGAGACAAACGAGGAGAATAACGAGATCTCATCATTCCTTGCGTCGGGGGATATATTTGTCGGATATAACATCCTGATCGTGGATGACGACGGAAAAGACTCATCCACGCCGGGGACATCGAACTACAACTCCACGCTATCGATCGTTGAGGATATAGAGTACATGAACGATCACCATACCACCGGACTTGTTGCATCCTACCGGATGGAGAGGAGGTACCTCCCCTCAACGATGGTGCTTGACTCCTCGGGGTACAGGCTGCACGGCACACTATATAACGGTGCATTGCTCTCATCCACAGCAGGACGATGGGGAGGAACGGGTTTGCTCCTCGATGGAGTAAACGACTATCTGCGTGTGGAAGACTCCCCGCAACTCGATCCCGGGACCGGGGTTACACTTGAGGCATGGGTAAAGACCACGGATACTGCCGGGAGGATCATCGACAAATGGAGTATTGCAGGGACATCATGGACAAGGTCGTACCTGTTATCACTTGGAGACGCCTCCGCCGGAAAGGTGAGGTTTGCGGTTGCCCTCTCTGCCGGGGGGTCTGCCCTCGTGGACAGCAAGAACGCGATTAACGACGGGGGGTGGCACCATGTGGTTGCCACGGATAACGGGTATACCCTCTCGATTTATATCGACGGGTATCTCGATAACACATTCGTTCAGGGCTCACATTCGATAAACGACGGGACACACCCGCTGATTATAGGGTGGAGCGGGTCGAACTCTGAAGGCGGGTACCTTGCAGGGAGTATAGATAATGTCAGGATATACTCGAGGGCACTATCCCCGGCAGAGGTATCCAGACAGTATACTTACAGCGAGGAGAGAGACCCGTTCGAGTATGACTACTGGCGTGTACCTGCGGGGTCATTCTCCGGACCGAATGTCAATGTGATGAACAGGTATAATGCGGTTATCTGGGATGCCGGGGTATCGTCTCAGGTGTTCACAAAGGGCGACAGGGAGAATATTACACTCTTCCTTCAGAGGACAAACCCTGTATCCTCGTTCTACCTCATAGCACAGAACATCTCACAGGATATCCAGAATACACCTGCATCGGATAGACCGGCATACATAACATTCATGTGCACATCCTTTGGTGTGGATATGAATGCACAGGCACAGGTTACACGGACAACTTATTACGGGAAGTTCAATGATACGATATCCCACGGGATGATGCTATCTGCATCATCGTCATCCGGTTCAGGTTCCGGGGCATACCTCCCGCGAAGGGCGCCCGCATGCAGTACACCCGGGGATTCAACTGAAGGGATACTCCATGCCGACCCGTCAGATTCATACTGGGTAACCACATCCACATCCTATTACGGGTTCAGGCATTCGAGCAGCACATTCGGGTATAAGGGTGTGCTCCTGATGGTGGACCCGTCGTATCTCAACCCCGGACCGAATATGGTTACACCGCGAGGGGAGTTTACATACATGGTGGTTCACTGGTTTGGTGCACCTGATCCCCGGGCAAACCCGAGGATCACCGCCCCGGATATATATGTAGGTCAGGGGTATGGCACGCCGCTCAGCAGTTCGATCCTTGAACTTTCGCGGGGGTACCTCCTGAAGGTGAGGATACGGAACACCGGAATGACACAGGTCAGCGGTCTCTCGCTGAGGTTCATGGACGGGAATGTGGTCATCGGGACTGCGACTACAAGCATCGACCCGGCAAGGTACTCAGGAAACGATCTGGTTGATGGGGTCACCGTGGTGGAGACACTCTGGGCTCCGATGTTTGCCGGGGTGGAGAATATCAGTGTGATCCTTGACCCGGGGGTGACATCGCAGGAGAGAACCAGAGTGGATGATATCGCATATCAGAGTACAAGGGTATACTTCTTCTATGATGATCTTGAATCAGGGGCAGGCAAATGGAAACACGAGACCGTTCTTACAAGGATTAATGGTGAAGGTCCGCTGGACATCCTTGCCGTGGGGACGGAAGCAAGAACCGATATCCCCTCGACCTGGGATATGACGAGGAGCTCAGGATACGAACTTGTCACGAATGCATACCACTCGCAGAACAGTTCATACTACCTGAAGGAGACACCACCATACCCGCTGGATGTGATGATCATACTGGATAACGGTCCACCGATGCACCAGCCCGATGCGATTGCCTACATGAAAAGTGCGGCAAAACTCTTCATCGGGATGATGCGATCCATGGATCGTGTGGGTCTGATCTCGTACAGGCATGTGAAAGACGGTGCATGCGGAAAGGATACAGGAACCCAGGCGAGATACGCATGTGTGCTCATGCCTCTAACTTATACTACCACATCAGGAAAGAATGCACTTAACTCCTCGGTGGATAGCATTACGGGGGAGAACGGGGTACAGACACCAATTATAGACTCTATCTGGCTTGCAGGGATGGAACTCATCCTCAACAACTCACTTGCGGGGAGCAGAACACTCGTAATCATATCACTTACAGCATCCTCATCACAGAATGACGATCGAAACCCCGGGCCCCCATCATGGCCACCGCCGGGTGCATGCTGCGGACAGAACGGGGATCAATATAACTGGGCAGGGTACAGTTCAAACTCGGGGATACGGAGGATGCCCCTGCTTGTATATGCGATCAATTCGGGGACTGCACAATCCCCGCTCCTCCAGGGTGTTACGGGGACAGCGGATGGAGGTGCATACTATGCGACAAACGGGGATATGAGCAGGCTTCCCGCCATATTCTATGAGATTGCGTTAATACTCCTTGGCGGGGTGCAGACCCTTACCCCGGGTGATAATCATGCAGATCTAACCATTGATGACCCGGGGATCGGTGTTACGGGTCTCCGGTTCAGACACAAGTGGCTTGTTACACCGGAGATCTCCCTCGCCGGGTACTCAAAGGCGAGAATGACCTTCTGGCAGAGGTATAAGATGATACCCGGGCAGAACGGCGGGCTCGTCCAGGTCGGTGTAAGACCTGATGACTGTCCTGACGGACAGGGGCAGTGTCCCTCTGGAGTGTATGGAAGGTACAACGACGGGATACACTGGGAGTACATTATGCCCATAACACCATACAACAGTAACCTCAATATATCTCAGGTAACGGATGAATCGAATGCCACATATCAGGATCCAAACTACCTCAAGGACTGCGACGGAAAGGAGATGCTCTATGCCTGGTCAGGAACAAGCACACACGGGACCTTCGGGTGGGAGTTTGTCGATGTCGATCTGGGCAGGTATGTGGGTCACTCTATCCGGGTCAACCTCTCGATGTTCCAGTTCAGCGCAGGGACAGGAAACGGGTGGTGGATCGATGATCTGGTAATCACGGGGACACGGGCGGAAGGGAGTCCGGTCTCCCCGGTAAAGGACCAGTGGGTATACATCTGCGGGACATTCGCCGGGAGAACAACCTGCGTCTGGAGAAACCAGGATACAGGAAACACAAACCTTCTGAAAGGTGGACTGGATAACTATCTCCTCTCATCGCCCATCGATCTCACAAAGGCAAAGACCGCATATCTGGATTTCGATGTGATGTACAATGTGAACTCGAAGGCAGGTCTTCCCCCGGATTCCCTTCGCGTGGAGATATCCGATGATGGAGGACTCGTGTGGAAACCCGTAAACCTCGGAATAAGAATCGACCCGGGTGTCTCCGGTGGAGGGGGTACACCCGCATGGATATCATCCACCTCGCTCACAAGGTATGAAAGGAACATATCCGGCTGGGCGGGAAAGGTCGTCACCATAAGATTCAGAGTGGTAACAACCACGGAGTCCGGATACGCACACCGCGATGCATCCTCCACATGCACTACCAGTACAGCATGGTGCGGAGGCATCTGGCTGGATAACATCCGTATCTCCGGAGATAGTGTTAAGAAGGGACTTTCCCCAGCGTCCGGAGAAGGGATAAACTCCAATGATGCGAGAGATACCGGTATGATGCACGACCTGACACTGAATCCGGGTATACCTGCATTCATCAGCAATATGCCGGCTGCACAGGGGATCGATGTATCCGGGCGTATGACTATAGCGTTATCCACAGTGCGTCCAAGACCTGACCAGAAGGTTTAAAACCATGCGGTCATCCTCAGGTGGGTAAATGAAGCGAAGTTCCCGTGTATGGAAAAAACGCCGAAAGATGCGGTGGAAATGGCGAAAAAAACGAATGCGAAGACGAAAGAGAGAACAGAAAATGAGAAAACAGTAAATTATCTTACAACCTTCCCCGCCGAACCGCGGGAGGGGTTTTTACCCTGCAACTTTTCTTTTCCTTCCGAACCGCGGGAGGGGGCTCCGCCCCCTCCCCCAGTCAGCGTGTAATTCGCTTCGCTCATTACACTTTGTCTCGAACTGCTGACGCATTTCGAGATT
>Ga0272448_1006541_pt1 | contig 12575 bp, 11 predicted proteins | sample YNPCB0191_FD_202220 | JGI IMG/M metagenome (GOLD analysis project Ga0272448, IMG submission 202220) | Hot spring sediment microbial communities from Yellowstone National Park, WY, United States - YNP-CB-019-1 | ecosystem: Environmental > Aquatic > Thermal springs > Hot (42-90C) > Sediment... | reverse complement strand
AGCTTATTATTCTAAACATCAGCAAAGAATCTATTTAAAAGTTTCACTTCGTTTGTTTAGATACTTCACTTCGTTCAGTATGACAGATCATTATTCTGCTTTATTAAATTTGCTTTACCTATACACTGTTAATTTATATAATATAAGCGAAGGATTTGATTTAATGAACCATTAATTTAGATATGAAACAGGTATGAGGATAATTAATACAATAATTTTAACGATGATCTTTTTTGTTCATCTAATAGGATGTGATAAGATAGATTCAATCTTTGATAGATCAGACAGGTATATTGTCGCATTTGATCAAAGTATGAAAATATCACAGGGAATTAATGAATTAAAGTCTTATGGAATTAAGATAAAAAAGAAATTAACGATAATTAATGGCATATCCTGTGATTTAGATCACGAAGAGAAACAGTTTGTCCAGTCACTTAGATTTGTCCGCTATATTGAGCCAGACGTTCAGTTATACAAGTTAGAAGATAAGTCTTTTAAGTTATTATTAGCTAAAAATGAGTTTATTCATAATTCTGAAAAATACACTAATGAAGAGGAAAATATAGATTGGGGAGTAAAAAGGATCAATGCTCCTGAAATATGGAGTATTGCAACAGGGAAAGGCATTAATGTTGGTGTAATGGATACGGGAATAAACACTAAACATCCTGATCTTGCCGGAGCAGTTATCGGTGGATATGATGCTGTTAATGACAAATCTTATGAAGATGACAATAATCATGGAACTTATGTCGCGTCTGTCATATCAGCAAGGAAGAATGGAATTGGCATAGTTGGTGTTGCTCCTTCTGCAAATCTATACGCTATCAAAGTGATGGATAAAGATGGACGAGGTTATATATCGGATATAATAGACGGTTGTCAGTGGGCGATAAAAGAAAACATCAAGCTATTAAATATGAGTTTTGGCTCTTCTTATCAATCAATAGCAATCAAAGAGGCTATAGACAAAATGGCTTCAAATAATGTGATCATTTTATCTGCGTCAGGCAATGAGGGAAAATTGGGCGTATATTCCCCAGCAAAAGACAATGTTACAATTTGTGTAGGTGGCTCAGATATGAATGACAAAAGGGCGCCTTGGTCTAATTACGGTATTGAGTTAAAAGAAAATGGGGTGCTTGCCCCGGGTGATTGGATACAAGTCGCGGACAAAGATGGCAAATGGCAACGGGTTTCGGGAACAAGTGTAGCAACTCCGCATGTGACGGGAATAGTGGCATTGATGATGGAACGTAAATGTGATGATCCCAATCTTGTGCGAAAGTTTATATTCATGGGGGCGTCACAATATAATAATCCAGACGATTTCAACGGACATGGTGTTGTTAACGCGAAAAAAACACTGGATATTTTAGATGATTTATCTCAATAATCTATAAAATACCTTTAACTCCCCTTTTTCCGAAGTGCAGTTTAGGGAGAAATAATCAATTCGTTTTAACTAAAAACCAGTATTACTCACAATTGATCGGTAGTTTTATAGTGATCTTAGTTCCAACTCCATCAATACTTTTAATCTCAATTTTGCCTTTATGGGCTTGTATTATTCTATATACAACATATAATCCAAGCCCTGTCCCACCTTCTTTGGTAGTGAAAAAGGGCGTCCATACCCTATCCATAAGTTCATTAGGGATTCCACAACCGCTATCTTCAATTTCAATATATATATTATCATCATTCAAGAGTGAAGTTCTTATTATTAAATGCCCACCTTCTGGCATCGCTTGAATGGCGTTGAGTATAAGGTTAAAGCATACTTGTTTAAGTTGTTCCATATCGCCATAAAAATATAGACTCTCATTGCTATAATCTTTTATAAGTCGGATATTTTGCTGTCTAATGGCAGGCATCGCAAAAGCCAAAGATTCCTCAATAATATTTATAAGATCAACTTTTTGAATAGAAGGAGTTAATGGCTGGACTGACGACAGAAGATTAGATAAAACGCCATCTAAAGAATAAACACTGGACAAGATTTCATCTACTATGACGACTTTATCTTTACTGATGTCTTCTTTTAAGATTTCGGCGAAAAGTTGGATAGCACCTAATGGACTTTTCATTTGATGAACTATATTTTTGACAACATCACCCATAGCTTTGACCAATTTTGTAACATAATCAGATTCTTGTCTTTGCTCATAGGATGATGCCTTGTTGACTGGCGACAGTATTTCCACAGCGCCAATTATTCTTCCATATCCCCCTTTTATTGGCTTTACAAGGACGTTAAATTCCTTTCCATTATCAAATCGCTTTATATAATGCTTTTCTACGCCATTTTCTACTGATTCTAAAAACTGATCATTATGGAGAATTATATTATGATTTTTTCCGATTGTATCTAATGGATCAAGCTCTGTTATCTCTTGTGCGACTTGATTAAAAAATATTATCCGTCCGCTTCGGTCAAGAATAATTATACCATAATCAATACATTCCAAAGAACCACATATTAGATCAAACAAAGCGGAAGAGTAATAAGATGAAGTTTTTAACGTTTTAGTAGCAATATTTGTATCTTGTGACAATTGACTATAAGCTTTGCTTAGTTTATCAGCAGATTTATTAAATGCGTAAAAGGCTTCCAACAAGACAGAAAGCATATCTTCATATTCAATTTCATTTGCCAAACTATTCACCTCCACATATCTATTATCGGAACATTTATTTACTTTCTTAAGCGAGTTTTTGAAATTTTTTAATAAAATTTTTCTAAAGTTTTGAGTTTTAACTACGATATATATAGCGAGTAAAGTTTTGGATTTTGGCAGATCAAAGCAAAAAGATGGTCTAATAAGATTAAGTCCAGATATTTAGATTAAAGGGCTTAATTTGGTATCAACGACGGAAATAAAAGAAAGCCGTCAAAATGAATTAAAATTGGAGGCAGATCAGAAATGGCACAAGCTGATTTCACAAGAATTTCAACAAACATAGCAGCATTAAACAATCTTAACTCTTTAAGGTCTATTAACACAAAACTTGGCACTGCGCAGTTGAGATTAGCGACAGGCAAACGTATCAATCAAGCAGCAGATGACCCTGCAGGTTTGACCATTGCTATGAAACTAAGCGCACGTAACGAGGGACTAAAAGCAGCATTAGGAAACATCGGCGATGCAAAGAACATGCTTTCCGTTGCTGAAGGAGGTCTCCAACAGATTAACGACTTGCTTATTGAGATGAAAGCTAAGGCAACTCAGGCAGCATCTGATACACTTGGTGCAGATGAAAGGGCTGCTATACAACAACAGCTTGAATCTCTTGCAAAACAGATCAACGACATAGTAGATGAGACAAGATGGAATGACTCAAAGTTGCTTGATGGCAGCGTAAACAAGACACTTCAAACAGGTGCATCTAGCGAAGATACAACACAATGGTTGTTAAGAACTAATAGTGCAACTGCCACAACAGGTGTAGGTCATAATGCGGTAGAGTTAGGGGTCGCATCAGGATCAGCAACTGGGGCAACTTTGTCTGTCGTAAGCGGGACAACGGTTGGCTCATCTTTCGCCACAACATCAACAAGGACAACAGGAGTCACCGCAACAACTAAATTTGATGATCTAATAGAATTTGACAGTGGCACATATAAATTCAGAATTGCAGACAAAGCTACTAGCGCAACGTTAGGAAAGTTCAAAGCCCTTAACACTATATCCGGTTTGCCAACGATCACACAAGGCACCAGCGATGCTGGATATGAATTAGCATCTGGAATCTATAAACTTAAAATTGATGCAGTATCAGGATCCGGGGATGACCATAAGTTTAGCTATACAATAACTGACTCGTTAGGTAATGTCGTTGTGAACTATCACAATTTATCCGCTCCCGCATCATCACACAATGACGTTGTATCACTCCTTGACAACAATGGAAAGAAAATTGGTATAGACATTGACGTAGATGAAAACGGATTAACAGCTGGATCAGAGCTTAACTTTGAATATGTGGCTAAAGGTCAGGTTAAGATGGAGCTCTACAGAATATCCGGATCATCTGAACAACTTGTTGACGTAGATACTGATGGTGTGGATAATACCGCTGACAATACAACCGCATCTTACTTCTACATGGACGTTGGCGCAAGTGTTTCAAGCTATGATACAGGTCGCGGATTGAAGGTATTCCTTGATGCTGGTTTTGATAGCATAGTAGTTGGTCAAACCTCAACATTTACATATACACAGGCTGGAGATGTAAGTGTAGATGTTTCAACAGCTGCCGCTGCACGAGCATATATGTCTGCGGTTGATAATGCTATTACAAAAGTTACAAACAGTCTTAATAATATCGGTTCTTTAACTGCACGGCTTAACTCCAAAGAGATCACCGTTGGCGTCGATCAGGTGAATACCGAAGCGTCATATAACCGCATAATGAATGCTGATATGGCTTACGAACAGGTAGAAGCAGCTAAATATATGATACTCCAACAGACCGCTGTTGCGATGTTAGCACAGGCTAACGCAGCTCCACAGGGAATCTTGTCGCTATTTAGATAATTCAACATCAAGGAGATTAGCAGATGTCAGCACACTCGGTAATACAGACCTATCATCAAAATAACGTTATGTCTTCGGATCCATTAAAGCTTATAATAATGATGTATGACAGAGCTATTTATGGCTGTCGTCAAAAGGATCTAGAGCAAACGTGGAACGCTATTAAAATGCTTATTGATAGTCTTAATATGGAAGCTAAGCCCATTGCTGATAATCTGTTAGCTATATATGATTATTGTAGTGAATTAGCAAGAACAAAAGAATTTGACAAAGCAGCCATGATATTGCAGGAACTCCGTGATACATGGGCTTCAGTGAAACACGAGACTTGAGATAATAGACTCGGGACTTTTGAATTACTGCAAAATTCTTGTCCCGAGTCTAAAATCTGATGTCTGGAGAATGGATATGGCACTTATTGGATCTTCTGGAACAAACAATGTTTCCACAGGAAGTTTAACAACAACATTTCTTAATTCACTTATAAGCGCTGCTATAAGTTCACAGCGTCAACCTATTAATAAGTTGAATGACCAGAAAGATCAGCTAAATATCAAAAAGGCTATTTATTCTGATCTCAAAACAAAACTAAAAACGTTAAATACGATCGTTGGGGACTTGAAAGACAGTGACAATACGATCTTTGATAACAAAACTGCAATATCAAGCGATAACTCAAAACTCACAGCGTCAGTTGATTCTACTGCAATAAACGGAAAATACACTATATCAATATCAAATTTAGCCCAAGCTCATAGCGTTCGTTCTGATCAACAAACCAGTTCAACATCAGCACTTGGATTAGATGGGAAGTTCACAATAAATGGCAAAACTATAACAGTCGTATCAACAGATACACTTCAAAATATTGTCAATACTATAAACAATACAAAATTTGATGAAGGAAAAGGCGTATTTGCAAGCATAGTCAACAACAACTTAGTTCTGACAGCAGAATCTACTGGGGTAGAAAATCAAATAACAGCAAGCGATACCGAAGGCAATGTATTGGAAAGCCTCGGAATTCTTGATGGTGGGAATTTCAAAACAACCTTGCAAGGTGCAATAGACGCATCTTTCACAGTCAACGGCATTAACGTCACTAAATCAGCAAACACTGGAATTGAGGGCGTCATAAGCGGAGTAAAACTAAATCTTTTAAGCAAAACTGATGAAAATGAAACAATAACGCTTACAGTTCAACCTGATTATGTTGCCATTAGGTCTAAGGTGAGCGCCTTTGTAAACAACCTAAACAGCACGTTGAGTTATATTGACGCAAAGACAAAAACCATCGCTAATACCGAAAATAAGACATATACACGAGGTGCTCTTGCAGGTGATACGGTGTTTACTTCTTTAAGAATGAATCTCTTTTCCGTATTGAGAACTAAGGTTAACGGGAATTCAGAAAATGACCCTCAGTATCTTTCTGATGTGGGAATTACAATTGACACTGGATTGAGTATCAAACTTGATACAAGTAAACTTGACTCCGCGGTAGAATCCAATATTGGTGCTGTTAAAAATTTGTTTGATACCATTATGGAGAATTTTGAGACGTTATTGGAGCCGTTTGTAACAACTAACGAGTCATCAAACACGTTAGACTCATATAGCAAATCAATGAATGATAAAATTAAGAACATAGAAAACCGCGTCAAAATTATGGAGACAGCGATCAAGAAAAAAGAGGAAATGTTGATAAAACAATATAGTTCAATATATATACAGAATATAGAATTTACTTCACAACAATACTCTTTATTCAGTAGCTATTACTCCACAAGGGCATAAAATTTTACAAACAATTCCCTAAATGGGAGGTGGACTCAATGAGTATCCAAAGCCTCGCAATTATGGGTGCGGATAAAGCTCCTCCAAAAGCTAAAGCTCTATATAATCAAGAATTAAAAATTTCGGTGAACATTGAGCAACCAGCAAATATTGAGCGAAAAGAAGAAAATCAACAATCCGATACTATCAGGTCAAAGGCTCTTACTGAGGCGCTTTCTGATTCTGTTGGTGTCAATACATCAATGGCAAGATTATCCTTCTCAAAAGACGAAGAAACTGGAGATATTGTGATAAAGATCATTGATAGTGAAACAAACGAAGTGATAAGACAGATTCCGCCCGAAGAACTTGAGCAATTGAGAAAACGATTGGGTGACATATTGGGTCTAATATTAGACAAAAAAGTATAAAAAATCCGCTCAATATTTGATGATTATATATGAAAATCGGCATATTTAGGTTGATTTTTCAGACACTTGGATTATGCCCATTTTTAGCCATTAAGTTTTCTCCCCTTTAAACAAGGGGAGTTAGCGAATTTTTTCAATAACTAAATACCAAATTCTTTGATACAGATATTACGGAAGAATATCTCTTGCGGTGGTCCGCCATGAAGTTGTAAACCGAATAAACCCTTCTTTGCTCCGGGCGGATCATAAAATTCCACGGTCACAACCCCATTCAAGGTCTGCATAATATAATCTTCTACCGCAAATATTTGCATCTCGTTCCAATCCTCTTTTTTAAGAATAGGTTCAACCAGATCAGGTTTATATGGAACGACAACACCTCTTAGACGTTCCTCGTAAAGAGAACCCCAACATCCATTTCCAATATCTGCTTGATAACCTGCCATAAAACCATTTGCATCAACAGTGCTTCTAAATTGAATGCCACTGTTAAATCCAAGCAGTTTTACCTCGCAAGACATGACAAAATTAGAATATTCCTTTTCAGTCCAAAGGAATAAATTCCTATCCAACCTGTCAACAGATCGTGCGACAATACATCCATCTTCAACACTCCAATATTTAGTGTCTCCGATCCAGCCAGATAAGTCTTTCCCGTTGAATAATGGCGTAAATCCTGGTTTAATATTCATTTTTTGCACTCCTTAGTTGAAAGTTATTTCCAAACATCCCACAAGCATAAGGCTTGGGGAAACTTGATTTGTATATTTACCAATTTTTAAAAGCATAAGTAGGCAGATTAAAAACCCAACCTATTATTTGCCATAGTCCACCCGCAATAAAATCTCCGAGTATAAGTCCTAAGAATATAGGCATAGCCATTCTATATGCCTTAACCCCTCCGTAACTAAGTAATCTTTGCTTGATAACGAAACTTATAAATACAGAAAACCAAAGAAATTTAATTCCCCAATCGCCCTGAGTGACTACATATCCTAAAGGATGAAATTGCCACCAGATTAGCTTTCTACGCATAAACATCAAGAAGAAAGTAAACATAGACCCAAATCCCATAAATGCTGATGCCATGTAATCTGGTCCCGAGAGACGTTGAAGCCAATTTTCCAGACGAGAGAATATCTCATAGCCGAACCACAAAGTGCTACCCGTCATCCCCTTACGATAGTAAACATCTAATAATACCCAAAAAGACATAATAATACCAGTTGCCATAGCAACAATTATAACTCCACAAGAACCTTTGTAAGAAAGCCTTGTTTTCTCTGCCAATTTAAAACTTTCAAGCTGATGAGGCATAGGATGACTGCTTTGAGCTCTTGTAATACCCCAAAATAAAGATAAACCTGTCAAACTTAGCGGTCCTATTTTTTTCGTCCCAAACAATGCGGTCAACACTTGTTCTGCACCACCATAATAAAACTCGTGATAGAACGGACCTAATTCAGCTCTCATTCTTGTTACCGCTATTGCAACCATGAAATATGCAAACAGAAAACATAAACTTACCCATAGAGATATTCCCATCTTTGTGCAAAATACGACCAATAGCATTAGACAGATAAATAAAGCTATCACAGCGAAACGATAGCCCATAGGCTCGTTTTTATCGTCTATTGATGTAATTCCAATAAATCGTTTGAATACTGCTGAAATTTGCCTTCTGCTTATCCATAAAGATAATATGCCAATGCTTATACATGCACCAGATGCTTGATATTTTGGGTATGGGAACTCTGGCATACTTTTTAAGCCTGCTATTCCGCCTATGAATAACTCTGCCAACCAGAAAAAATAGAAAAACCAGACAGAAAAAGCCATATCCAAAGGCATAAGAAAAGCTAACCCAACTGCACAGGGATAAAATGCTATATATATCCCATCAGAAGCCATTGCACTCCAAGGTTTTTCCGAGAAAATATAAGTTATGTCATAAATATTCTTTAAACCGGGAATTTTAGGATAAAGTATATGTAATCCATTGAAAAGACTTATGAAGAAAGCAATAGCAAAGCCGATCCATAACAGTTTATTTTTGAAAAAATCCGACTTATCTCCGCTAACTATCATTTCAAGAGGCAACTGGATAATAGGATATGTAAGCCTTTCCTTCTCAATCCAATGTCTCCGAAGGATAACATTAATGCAAAGCATTGCAAAGACAAGCACAAAAAGAAAAAATGACCAAGACAATACAGGAATTATCCATGCTTTAATATGTTCGGATAAATAGAACGTTGAGTTTCCAGAATAAACATTCTCAAGGGCTTTTGAATCTTTTACAACAAGCCAATTAGGAAGATATTGATGAAAAAGTTCTTTCCATTCATTTTCAGGAGTAGCAAACTGAAAGGCATGTCCAAGTCCGCCAATAAGCACCATGATCATGCCTTGTCCGCCAACTGCTGATGATATGTTTAGAAATACATAAATAACAACAAGTTCAAAGGGCTTTAAAGATAACTTTGGAGCTATTTTCTTGACAGCTAAATTCAACAATACTAATACAAAAAGACAAAAAACAGAGGTAAAGAACAAAGATGAGCTTGTTGACCAAAGCCTACTCTCAACCACTTCCATTTGCACAACCCAGTAGTAATTTATAGGCATTATCAATAAGCCCAAGATCACTGAACGAATACTTACTTTATAAATGTTATCCTCTAACACTGCATATCGTCTTTTCATCTAAATTCTTATTTTATCAATTTCATCTTTGGGAAATGGACTTACTAAAATAATATTAGATTTATCCTTGTAATAATATATTACCTTAATTTTATCATTTTTTGGTGCATCACTGTATAGAGCAATTATAGAGCCTGCTATCATTATGGCTTCTTCAGAACCGCCATTAGGTATCATAGCAATTGGGCTTGGATAATCTATGACATCAAGTATAACATCGCCATCGTTTTTAATTGCGAGGAGTTTTTCATTATCCGTTTGATCTCTGCCGACTATGATCTTTTCGCCTGATCCTATGCGAAAATGACGACCAATTGCCAATAATTCAGCATCTCTTTTATCAAAATCAGGCTGTTTTTCCATAATTTCTCTTAATCTACGAGAATACATAGGATCGGTCAACAAGCACCCACCAGCTGGCTGTGCGTATTCAGTAATTCCATATTTTTTTGCGAGTTCCATCTGTGGTTTTCTTGATCTCCCTCTTATACTTAAAAGCCTTTCTCTATCTACTTTACCTTGTTTTTCTGGAAGTGTTTCAGGAAGTAGTCTTGCACTGAGAGGGCGAATTATATAATCTTTATATCCAGATTCTTCGCTAACTCTCATTAATGCCCTAAAATTTTGTGACATCGGTCTTTCACCCAACACCTCACCAGAAAATAGGAAATCAGCATTTTCTTTTTCCATCAATTTTCCCGCTTCGTGGAACATCAAGGCGTGGCAATCAATACATGGGTTCATAGCTTTCCCATAACCATATTTTGGAGAACGAACAATTTTAAGATGAACATCAGATATGTCAAGGATTCTAAGTTCAACACCAAGTATTTTGCTTGCCTTTTCTGCATTCTTGGAACCAAAAAATGGTGTCACAAAAGATACTGCGATGACATAAATGCCCTGTTCTTGAATAACTTTTATCGCTAAAATGCTGTCAAGTCCACCTGATAATAGCCCAATACCTTTTACCATAAGACAAGTTTCTCGCTTTTATTTTGAGTTTATTATGATGTAATTGTCAAAGTATGATCATATTCTCTTCATCGCTTCAAGAACAGTAGCAAGATAGCCAAGAAATATCCCAAACAATAACGCACCGATAAGCGCGGACACTATAAGTGTAGCCTTTGTCCAACTAATTCCGCTATTTTCTGATTTTAACAAACTCCATAGGCTTCTTTTAGTTTCTTCCTCTGAAACTTGATTATCTGGCATTTGATCATCAGTTATTAGGTCACTAAGTTTCATCGTATCAACAACGTTTGTTGGTTTTTGTTGTTCGGACTCAGAGTTTGACTGTATCTGCTTTTTAGGTTGATTTGATAACGATTTCCCTTTCATTAAAGCTTCACGTTGTTCCTGAATTTTCTTCACAAGTTCATTTTTTGTATTTTCATCCATAGGCATAACTAATCACCTACCATTAAAGCAGATAAAAATCAAATGTTCTTAAAATTAGATCGCTTGCTGACAAACAGAAGCATACCTATTAAACATGAGATACCACTTATTAATAGCGTATGAGGGGCACCAATTCTGCTTGCTAAGCTACCAGCAAACAAGCTTCCGAAAGGCATTGTGCTGAAAAATGCCATATTGTAAAAGCTCATCACTCGCCCACGTTTATCATCATCAACGATAGTTTGCACATAAGTATTGCTTGAAACATTTTGCACCATCATGCCAAAACCAACCAATACCAAAAAAGCCATAGAAACCCAAGTGATACGGGAGAAAGAAAATCCAATAAGTCCTACACCAAATATAGTTGTAGCAATTGGGATAACTGTTTCTAACCCTTTAATACCACTACGAGACGCAAGATAAATAGCTCCTATCAATGCGCCAGTTCCTACCGATGTCATAAGAAATCCCATAGTATGAGGTCCACCATGCAGAACATCTCTCGCGACGACTGGCATAAGCAAAAAGTAAGGCATCGCCATTAAACTGATCAGTCCAAGCAAAAGCAAAATTGACCTTATTGGTGGAATACTGAAAGTATAGTTAAATCCCTCTTTTAATTCTCTGATGATATTAGCTTTATGTGTATTTGATTGCTTTGGAGTAATTCTCATAGCTAATAATGCCGAAATGACACCAAGATATGTTATACCATTAACAAGAAAACAATAACCCTCACCCACAGCAGAGATCAAAATTCCCCCGATAGAAGGACCTATCAATCTTGAACCATTAAACATAAAGGAATTAAGGGCAATAGCATTGCCTAAATGAGCTTTTTCCTCAACCATTTCTATTACAAAGGATTGTCTCGCTGGTCCATCAAAAGAGAAAACGATCCCCATAATGAAGCCCAAAGATATGATATGCCATATCGCTATAACATCAGTCAGAACAAGTATAGACAATGTTATCGCTTGTAGCATACTAAAAGATTGTGTAAAAATAAGGATTTTTCGGCGATTCCATCTATCAGCAAAAACACCTGTAATAGGAGATAAAAAGACAGATGGGAGTTGACCAGAAAAGCTGACCAATCCTAATAAGAAGGCAGAATTAGTCAGACGATATACAAGCCAACTCATGGCAATTTGCTGTATCCAAGTTCCGATTAAAGTTACAAATTGCCCAGCAAAAAAGAGGCGATAATTTCTATATTGAAAGGCACGAACGACTAACCTTATACCTTTTGAGTCATTCATGTCATATTGATTAATGCTCATTTATTTAATAGTTTGTAAAGATTGATGTCAGTATTTCAATATGATGCCACATTTTCCGACAGCATATAACGTTCCACCAGGGGCGATACATATTGAGTAAAGATCAACCTCTGTTCCAGAATCCATAGAAGACCATGTAGTTCCACCATCCATAGTTTTTAATATAGTGCCTTTTGTTCCTACAATAAAGCCTTCTTTTTTATTTATAAAGACTACGCTTTTTAGATCATTAGTTGTCCCGCTTTTCCGCTCTTCCCAAGTTTGACCACCATCTGTTGTAGCTAATATTATTCCTGCATTGCCAACTACAAATCCGGTCTTATTATCAACGAAGAAAACGGATTCAAGGTTCTCCCCAACTCCGCTTTGCTGTCTCACCCAATTTGCCCCTGCGTCGTTAGTATGGATTATAGTTCCAAAAAAACCAA
>Ga0272448_1006538_pt1 | contig 12578 bp, 11 predicted proteins | sample YNPCB0191_FD_202220 | JGI IMG/M metagenome (GOLD analysis project Ga0272448, IMG submission 202220) | Hot spring sediment microbial communities from Yellowstone National Park, WY, United States - YNP-CB-019-1 | ecosystem: Environmental > Aquatic > Thermal springs > Hot (42-90C) > Sediment... | reverse complement strand
CTTTTAATTGTTACTTTTGATGGTCTATTAATCATCCTTTTTACAATTAACTATTATTTATCATTTAGATTAGTTAGAAGCTATTATGCTTCTAATAACTACTCATCCTTTTATTGTGATATTTTTAAATGAGTATTATTCATTTTGATGTTATATTACTCTTTTGATCAATTATCTATGAGTAGTTATTATGTTTTTGACGGATACAGATAATTTTTAAGATTAACCATCCCACTAACAATTACTTAACTATTATATTTTTAATATCACTCATATTTTTGATAATTATTTATCATTTAATGAATTATTATCCTTTTGTTGGTGATTAATTATCATTTGATTATTAAACATTTTTTAATAAAAACTCATCATTTAAATTATTGTTAATTAGGCTTCTTTTAATGATTACTCATCATTTGGTCAATTGTTATTCTGTTGATGAGTAATCAGGTTTTGATAGATTAACCAGCTTTTAATAATTAATATTTTTCTTAGGATTAACCACATTTAATATCCTTTTGATGATTAATATTGGTTTGGTGGTTGGTCATCTTTTAGTGGGTTGATGTTTTTTAGGGATCGGTCGTCTTTTGGTATATTAATATTTTTGAAGATTAATCATCTTTTGATAGATTAACTTAGTTTTGATGATTAATTATTGTTTGATAGATTAATATTCATTTGATATTAATCATTGTTCGATAAATTATTATTAAGATGAATAATTTATTTGATGAAACATTATTAATTCAATGATGTATTATTTTTAGATTAATTAATATCCTTTCAATTATCATTTTAAGGGATTATTATGTTGATAAGTAATAATTATTCTTTTGATAAATTATTATAACGCGCACAAGATGCTTTCTTCTGATGAGTAATCTTAATTTGAAACTTATACCTCTTTTTTATCAATTGATATCTGTTTGATGATTAATCAACATTTAATAGATTTTTATTCTGTTGATGATAAATAAATATTTGATAGATAATTATTCTGTTGATGGTTAATCAACATTTGATGGATTATCGTCATTTTATTAATTTATCGACATTAGATAGATTACCATTTTTTGTTGATTAATTCACAATTGATCGATTATCACCCTTTTGTTGATTAATCAACAATTGATAGATAATTCCCCTTTTGATGACTAGTCATCAAAAAGATAGAGGAGAGTAATTAATTATAAAAACTAATTGTCAAAAGGACAATCAATTATTATTTTAATTCAAATCAACTATTAAAATAATAATTGATTGTCCTGTTGGATATTAGTTTTTTTGTTGATTATAATTGTCCTTTCTATGACTATGAATCTTTTGATGATCAATCATTCCTGTGATGAGTATTAATCATTCCTTCAATGAGTGACAAGCATTTAGATAATTAGTTATGAATCGTTAAATTGACAGTCGGTTACGCATTAGTTATAATTATTGGTTAATATTCATCTAATCATCTTAATAATTAATTTAGTATTCTAGATTAATTATCATCTCGATAATTATTTATTTAATACTCTCGATTGATAATAATCTTGAGTATTTTCTAATTTACTTTATAAATAATCATCTTAATAATTATTTATTCATCTTGATAATTTACCTATTATTAATAATAATCTTTTTATTCATTTTGTTGATTGATATTCTTTGTAATAATCATCTAATCATCTTTATAGTGTTTATTAATTTATTAAAGATTAATAAGAATATATTAATAAGGGGTTATTAGTATTAACAAAATATTATTTATTTTGATGGTTAGACGAATATTAAGAATTCTTTAATATAATATTAAGTATTGCGATAATTAATGAAGATAATTCATTGAGAGGAGTAGATTAATTATCATTAAGATAATATTAATGAAGAAGAATAGATAAATAATCACCTTAATTATTTATCTAGATGATTGATTGTTGAGATAATTAATTATTAAGGTAAGAATATTAGATTAATATTCAAGAAGATTAGATTAATAATCAATAATTATCTATCTAGATGATTATTCATTTAAAATATTCATTTATTCTTCTTAAATAATGATAAATATGGTTATTAGTATGATAATCTTTATAATAATCATCTTGGTTATTTATCCAATCTTCTTCATTAATCATCATCTCAATAATTGTTAATCTTATTTTCTTATTAATTAACAATCATTATAATGTACAATGATGTTGTTTGTTCATCTAATATTCTTGATAAATTAGCTTCTTGATAATTTATCTATTTTTATTGATTATTAATCTAATCTTTTCAATTATTTATTTAATCTCCTTGAATATTTTATAAATAATCGTTTCGATTATTTATCTATTCTTTTCATTAAGTATCACCTTGATTATTTATCTATTCTTCTTCATTAAGTATCACCTTGATACTTTATCTATTCTTCTCGGTTATTCATCTAATATTTATCTTAATTATTCATCTAATATTCTCTAAATTATTCATCTAATATTTATCTTAATTATTCATCTATTATTTATCTCGATTATTCATCTAATATTTATCTTAATTATTCATCTATTATTTATCTCGATTATTCATCTACTATTCATCTTAATTATTCACCTATTATTTATCTCGATTATTCCTCTACTATTCATCTTAATTATTCATCTTGATCATTTATATATTATTTACCTAAGCTTCTTGATTATTCGTCTTAATATTTATATTGCTTTTCTATCTATTATTCTTGATTGTTAATATAATCTTTTTTATTAATATTTATCTTCTTAATTATCCATCTATTTTTATTGATTATTAATCTAATCCCCTTGATTAATATTTACCTTAATTATCCATCTAATCTTCTTGGATAATAATAATAAAGATGATAATTTATCCTATTTTCCCAAATCATTATCAAGACGTTAATTCATCTAATCTTCGCTAGGCCCACACTCAATTGAACCATCATCATCTAGATAAATATTCATCAAATTATCATTAATAATCTAGATTCCATCTTGATTATTAATCTAATCTTCTTTAGCACCCAGTGCGATTATATATTTATTATCCTGATTATTCATATAATCTTCTTTATTAACAATAAAGATAATCGTATCAATGACACTAACGATTTAATTAATCTTTATTAGATTAATTAGGTTTCTTAGATCAGTGAGAATTTATTAGAGATTAATGGAGATTTATTGTATTAATAAGAGTTAATTAATCTTTAATGGATTATTAATGTTTATTAACCTTTTAAAGATTATTAATATTTAATATCTTTATTATGGAGTTCATTAATCTTTATTATATTATTACACCAATGGCTCTTCTTTAGAAGCCAATATCCCTCTCGGGTAGTTTTCTGAATCTAAAGGATTTATCAGATCAACAAGAACAGATTACACTTAATGGAGTCATAAATATTTATAAGGGTTTATTATGTTTAAATGTGTATCAAACTTCTTTATAATTAATCATCTTTATGATTAATTACCTTGATTATTTATCTAATTATAACTGCTTTTATTAAATTGACAATTGATCTTTCAAATGATAATAATAGTATGTTAAGTATTTAGTTGATTAATTACTTTAATTGATCTATGTACTGATAATAATGTGATAAATCATAAAGATATGAATGATAATTTAATAATAAATGATATTCTTACCACTAGAAGTTTGGCAATTAATTTTAGATACTTGTTCATTACCATGTCAATTATCTATAATAACACTGTGTAAACTATTTTATCAACGACTTAAAATAACAGATTTCTATCATATTGATGATTTATATAAAATAAAATTAAATAACTCAATATTACAAAAATACAAAAATATAAAGCATTTAGATTTATCACGAAACAAATATATAACTAATAATGGAATTAAACATCTCAACCTACATACTCTCAATGTATCTAATAATGGGAAAATAACCGATGAGGGACTCAAACATATGAATCTGAAAATATTGGTCGCGAAAGGTAAAAATTGTAGAATAACAGATAACGGTATTAAATACATGAATTTAGAACAACTTTATGTTGCATTTAATAATAAAATAACCGATGAAGGAATTAAACAGATGGATCTACAGGTTCTTGATGCTAGTTGTAATAAACATATTACTGATGAAGGTGTCAAGCATATGAATTTACAAGTACTTCATATTAATTTTTTGTCAGGTATAACTAATAATGGTCTAAAACTAATGAAATTAAATACATTACATGTGTGCTATAATAAAGAAATAACCGATGAAGGGCTTAAACATCTAAAGTTACACACACTCTCTGTCAAAGAAAGCACTAATATTACCGATCAAGGTATTAATGATATGAATTTATGTAATCTTGATGCCTCTGGGTTAATTAGAATTACAGATCAAGGTATGGTGGTGAAACCACCAAACATATGAATTTACATACTCTTAACGCCTCATATAACCGAAATATTACTGATCAAGGTATGGTGGTGAAACCACCAAACATATGAATTTACATACTCTTAACGCCTCATATAATCAAAATATTACTGATCAAGGTATGGTGGTGAAACCACCAAACATATGAATCTACTCGCTCTTATCGCTTCTCATAATAACAGTATCACTGATAATGGAATTAAAAATATGAATCTACATACTCTCGATGCTTCAAATAATATTCATATCACTGATCGAGGTATTAACCATATGTCAAATTTAAAGGTTTTAGCTGCATCGGGCGAAAGTAGAATTACTGATGAAGGTATTAAAAACTTAAACTTAATTGCATTAGATGCTACATCTAATTGTAATATAACAGATACTAGTATCAAACAATTGAATTTAGAGAAACTTTATGCCTGTTACAATCCTAAAATAACGGATGAAGGAATCAAACACCTAAAATTAAATACTCTATATGCTAGTGGTCATACTTGTCAAATCAGTGATCGAAGTATTAAACACTTAAAATTACACACAATTAAAGCTGATTATAATAAAAACATAACAGGCCAAGATACTAAAAAATTTAAACTTATTAATAGAGGTTATTGTATTAAAATAACAGATTAAATATAATGTTAATATCCACATTATATAATAAACACTAAAATTCGGTCAATTAATATTAGTGTTATTTCCATTATCAAGACACTTAAACTTAACCATTGTGTGTACATTATTAATTTTAATGATATAAACATAAATTAACTAATTATATAATTAAAAATATCAACATATTAAATATTTCGTTTCATGACTCCTAAGTTTGGAGTTATATCTTTATATTTTCGGTCACGCTCAAGTCGCTTCCTTCTTCTTTACTTTGAAAATACAGTTTTCCTTGAGTGAACTCAAAAAAATAAATAAAAAAGGGGATAATTTTCCTTAAGGAGGGAAATCGCTTTGATAAAAATTAGGTTGAACACATGAATTGCTAAGCCCGTTCTTGCTGATATAACTTAGGTATAGTGAAGCATGTTCATGAATATACCCATGACAGACAAGAGCAAACAGTAAAAAATGGTGGTTTTCAATAATTTAAAAATAACTAATCAAAAAATTATCTCCTTCTTTTTACCCATCAAGGGTAAATGAAAACATTTGAATTTAGATACAAAAAATAATATAATTACTGATCGTAGTCTCAAGTAGTTTCATAAAAGATATGAACTTACAAGTATTATTTGTATCAGGTTATAATTGTCACATAACAGATCAATGTATTAAAATACTAATTTCATACATACACTTGATATATCTAATAATGGAATCAAACATTTTAAGTTAAAAAATTTTATGTAGCATGATACTGTAATATCACTGATGAATCTAGATATTTTCAATGTTTTAGGTAATTGATCACTGATCAAACATTTGAAATTAAAAGAGCTTCATGTTACACCAAATAAAATATAACAAATGAGGACTTCATATAATCAAATGATAAAATATAAATCTAAATTATATTTATGTCATGAAAAATATCAAAATAACTGATTAAGGTTTGGTATTTTCAGACTTTATATACATAGATATTAATGAAGTTTGGTGATGTAACCACCAAATTAATAAATTTGAAATGTTTAGAAGGTAATAGTAACAATAATATTACTTTAAAATTATAAATAATTCATTTAAGTTAGTTTAGTATATAATATAATTATCTTATTTCAATAATTCTACGATATTAATATTTTACATAGACATTATCAACTTATTATCAGATACTATTAACTAACTATCAGAAAATTAATAAGTAATTGTCAATTAACTATCCTTTTTCTATTTAGTATTATTATTAATAATATTAATTAATGTCTCTCTGATAAAGGATAATTTTTTATTAAAAATAAACTATTATGATAATTCTTTATGTAATCAAGAAACTATTATCAATACTTATCATTTAAATAATAAGATCATTCATTTGGAGAGTTATTATTTTAACAATTACATATTATTGACAGTATAATGATTTTTGATGATGTTCGAATATATTTTAATTATTGTACATCAAATGATGTACATTTATCTCTCAAATAATCAAATGTTATAAGTTGGTTATTAAATATCTTCTGCTTTAATAGTCATCTTTTTATAATTATTTATTCTCTCGATAAATGTACATTTTTAAGTTTAATCACCATTTATGAATTATTGTTTTAATTTAGTGTTGATGAGTAATTATCTTTTTAATAAATGCTTCCTTTTGATGAGTAATATTAATTTGAAACTTACACCTTTTTTATCAATATATATATTTTTTTTTGATGATCATCATCATTTATAGATTATTACTCTTTTGATGATTAATCATATTTTGATAGATTATTACTTATGATATGATAAATTAATATTTTTTATTATTACTCTTTTGATGATTAATCATATTTTGATAGATTATTACTTATGATATGATAAATTAATATTTTTTATTATTGTTCTTTTGACAAATAATCATCATTTGATAAATTATTACCTTTAAGGAGTCATAATCATATAATGGATTATTGCCCTTTTTGGGAGTATAATTATATGATTGAAGATCGTATATTTGAGGAGTAATCTTCAATTAGACAAACAATAATAACAATAATTAGATATTAGTAATGGGTATAAATATTAATTAAGTAAAATAAATGAATAATCAAGATAATAGAATATTATCAAGATATTAATACTAGTTACCAATAAAATTAGATGAATAATCACTGGAATATTAAGGTTATCATTTATAAAATTGTAATTGTATAAATTATGATTAATAATCTTGTTAATTGATCTGATCGTCTTAGATAGTAATCTAAATAATTATTGATATAATTTTATTGATCATTTATCTGTGCATCTTGATAATCATTAATAATTAATGATTATCAAGATGAATAATTATAGTGTTTATCAATCTACCTCCTTGATTATTAACAATTATTTTGATGATCCCTCTAATCTCCTCAATCACCAATCTACATACTTGATACTTCATTTAATCTTCCCTATTGACTGTTATCTTAATTAGACATTTAATATTCTTTATAATTTATCTAATCATTTTAATAAGTAATTCCCAGATGAATTATTATTTATTAATAATCTAATCATCTTCATAATTAATAATCTAATCATCTTCATAATTAATAAGTAATCAAATTATCATTAATATAATACACTCTTATTATTCTATTGATGATTAATCTATTCACCATTAATAAACTCTTATTTATCTGTTGATGATTACTAAACTCTTATTTATCTGTTGATGATTACTAAACTCTTATAATCTGTTGACTATTAATAAAGCTTTATCAATTCATTAAAGATTTATTATCTATTGTTAAATATTATTGATCGATTGAAGATTTATAAAATCTATATTTAACAAAAATATTAGATGATTATTAACAAAGAATATGTTACTAATAAAATTAATAAAAACACATTGAAATAATAATTAAGATAATTGGGTGAATGCATAATAAAGAAAGTAAGATGAGTACTAATATAATAATTATATTAGTCATTAATATAATTATAACTGATGAGTATCTAAATATCAATATAATAACTAATTATTAATTAAAAATAATTAATAATTAAAAGATATTTAATGATTGGTGAAATAATTAATTATGATCAGGAAATGATTTATCTTCAAAATAGGTTTAATCCTAGAAAAGATTATTTTTTTTTCTATAATTAATTTTTAATGTAAATTAACTTCTCAAAAGGATAACAATCTATTATATGACCATCCTTTATCAAAAGAATTATTAACCATCCATAGTTTATCAAAGGACTATTAATTTATTAAATAACCATCATTTATCAATAGGATTATACACCAAACTAATGATAATCTAGTATATGATGAATAGACATCAAACAAATATTAATATATAAAAATGAATACTTATCTATTAAATGAAGAATTTTATCAAACTAATATTAATCTATTAAATAAACATCAACCTATCAAAAGAAAATTAATCTATCTAATGATTATTAATATATTAAATGATTGATAATATCAAAACAATATTAATATATCAAATGAATAATAATCAAACTAATATCATTAAATCAAATGATTAATAATCATCAAACCATTATCATTATATCAAATGATTAATAATTATCAAACTAATATCATTATATCGAATGATTAATAATTATCAAACTAATATCATTATATCGAATGATTAATAATTATCAAACTAATATCATTATATCAATTGGTTATTATTATTTGTCAAATGAATATCATTTGATCAAAAACATCATCTATTAAAAGTCTAATACTACCAAATGGAAATTAATCTATTAAATTAGTAATGTTAAACTATCGACTTATTAATAATTATATTTATTTATCAATTATTCATAATTTAATAATATATTGAATTATGAATAATCACCAATAGGACATTAATATGTGAAAATAATATTTTATCAAAAAGGTAATAAATTATTATCAATAAGATTTTAATGTATAATAAGAATAATAATTTATAAAGTGTTAAATAATCATTTCGATTTGTTGATAATTAATTAACTGTATCTCGATTATTTAACTAATTTTCTTAATCATTAAATATTTACTAGATTAGTAAGTTTTGATTAATAGTTTCTTATCTAATAAATATTTATTAAATATAACAATCTAATAAGGATTTATAGCTATAACATAAATCTATTATTGACTAATAAGGACCTGATATTTTATTAATCGTTGTTATAAATGCAATTATTTATCTAATTATCTTAAATTAACAATTGGTTAGTAATATTATGTAAGTAAATACTTTACTTGACCTCTAAACTATCAATATATTAATATATTAGACTAAAATTTAATTACCACTTAATTATCTATAAATATTTGTCCTTTTACTATATATAGTGTTATCATATGAAAGATTTATCAACAAATTAGCTACCATCTATTGAATAAAATTATTAGGTTACATGAATATAATAATTGAATATTATTATCAAATTATTATTGGATAATAAATGATAGCATTACCACTAGAAGTATGGCAATTAATTTTTGATGTATGTTCATTACCAAGTCAATTATCTATAATTAGTTGTTGTAAATTATTTTATCAACGATTAAAAATAATTGATTTCTATCATATCGACTTAAATTAAGTGATCACATTCTCACAAGATATCGAGACCTCAAATATCTCAAGGCTTCCCATAATTACCAAATCACCGATCATGGTCTCACACATCTTACTCTTTCTATTTTAGATGCTTCAGGGAATAATGGTATTACTGATGAAGGAATTAAACATCTGAAGAATTCTTTGCAAGTACTTGATGCTAGTTGTAATATTGCTATTACTGACCACAGTATTAAACATATGAAGTTACATACTCTTTATGCTGGATATAATGAAAATATTACTGATGATGCTATTAGATGTTTAAATTTACGAGTATTAGATGCTTCTTTTAACTCTCAAATAAGCGATCACGGAATTAAACATCTCAATTTACATACTCTTTATACCCACTACAATCATAATATCACTGATAATGGTATTAAATCGATGTCATTAACTAATCTTAATGCTTCATTATGTAATAGTATCACTGATCAAGGTATGGTGGGGTTAGCCACCAAACATCTAAAATTAAAAGAATTGAATGTTTCTTATAATACTAATATTACCAATGAGAGTCTTAAACATCTCTATTTAGATAAACTTAATATTACAGGTAATACTTCCATTACTGATCAAGGAATTAAACATATGAAATTAAAATCACTGACTGCAGTTGGTGAGGATTGTAAAATTACTGATGACGGAATTATAGATATGAATTTACATACTCTGATTGTATCTTATAATAATAATATTACTGATGAAGGTATGGTGGTGTAACCACCAAACAGATGAACTTAAATACTCTGGATGCCTCCTTTAATACCAATATTACTGATCAAGGTATGGTGGTGTAACCACCAAACATATGAATTTAACTAAATTAAATGCGGCCAGTAATCCAAAGATCACTGATTATGGCATCAAACATATGAAACTACGATATCTAGATGCCTCCTTTAATAATAACATAACCTACCAAGGAATCAAAAATATGAATTTGACTACATTAATAGCCGAACGTAATAGAAATATAACCTATAGACAAATTAAACATCATAAAATAAATAAAGTAATTTTGTCACCCTCGACTTATGAATATCTATTAACATATAGTGCATTTACAATATTAATGATTTTATTATATACATTTGTGGATAATATTGAATATCGTAAATAATCTATTTTCTTTATTAATACTAATTATTGTATTATACTAGACTCAAAATTTATTATTAGAACTTAATTTCTTTAAATGAGTAATCTACCAATCGAATTTTGGCAAGTAATTTTAGAATATTCTTCTTTACCTTCTCAATTATCTTTAACCTCTTCATGTAAACTTCTCCATCACTATTAAAAATTATTGATATTATATATCAATTAAGATTAACTTATAAAATCTTACGACGATATCAGCATCTTAAATATTTAGATATTTCATATAATAATAAAATTACTGATCGAGGTATCAAACACCTTAAGTTACATACTCCAAATGCCTACCATTATCCCAATATATCTAATGAGGACATTAAATATATGAATTTACATACTCTTAATATTTCACATGTTCACAAAATAACTAATGACGGAATTAAAGTGCTTTAGCACTTCGAAGTGATAAAAAGATTTATCTTTTTGTCACTTTAAACATATGAATTTAACAGAATTGGATGTTGCTTTTAATACTAATATCACCGATGAAGGTATGGTGGTGTAACCACCAAACATATGAATTTGACTAGTCTCAATGCTGCTTATAATTCCAACATTACCAATAACGGTTTGGTGGTGAAACCACCAAACACCTTAAGTTACATACACTTGATGCTTCAGGTAACAGTGGTATTACTGATGAAGGTATTAAAAATTTACCATTAACTTCTCTTAATGCTTCATCTAATCCCAATATTACCGATCAGGGTATTAAAAATCTCAATTTAGCTGTTCTTAAAATCGCTAATAACGAAAAAATAACTGATGAAGGTATTGTCTCCCTCTAAAATTTAATATATTTTGATCATTTGGATCAAAATATATTAAATAGAGGGAGCCACAAAGCGAAACATATGAATCTACATATACTTGATGCTTCTTTTAATCCTTCAATTACCGATCAAGGAATATCTAAAATGAAATTACATACCCTTAATGCTCTTGATAATGATAATATTACTAATGAGGGGATCAAAGATATGGACTTGCATATTCTCAATGCTGCTGGTAAATGTGGTATCACTAATGAAGGAATTAAACAGATGAATATTAAAGAGTTAAATGTATCATGGAACCTCAAAATAACTGATGACGGTATCAAAAACTTAAAGTTAGATAAACTAGAAGCTTTTGGTAATGATAATATTACAGATAAGAGTATATATAACATGAATCTACATACATTAGTAGTAGGTAGTACTAAATATATAACTTATAATGGCTTTAAACATATGCATTTACATACCCTTGTTTGGGAACCACCTAATTTTGGCAAATCCTTTATCAAAGTAGCCGGTTCACTCATAACACTTATTATGATTATCATTGGTATCTATATCGGTATCTTGATTTAAATTTTATCACATAATTGATTTTTATAATCTCTAATAAGGAGTTTATTAATAAATGATAATTTTACCAATCGAAGTCTGGCAATTAATTTTAAATCAGTCAGTTTTGCCAACTCAATTAGCTCTTATCTCTATCTGTAGGTTATTCTATCGACGACTTAAAATCATTGATTTCTATCATATTGATAAATATTATCAAAGAATATTGAATGATGACATTTTAAAACGATATCCACATATTAAATATCTTAATGCTGCTGAAAATGATGATATTACTGATCAAGGTCTTAAACATTTAAATTTAGAAATACTTGATGCCTCTAATAATGATGATATTACTGATGAAGGCATTGGACATATGAATCTACATACGCTGATAGCGTCGGATAATCAGAATATTACTGATCAAGGCAT
>Ga0272448_1006535_pt1 | contig 12580 bp, 10 predicted proteins | sample YNPCB0191_FD_202220 | JGI IMG/M metagenome (GOLD analysis project Ga0272448, IMG submission 202220) | Hot spring sediment microbial communities from Yellowstone National Park, WY, United States - YNP-CB-019-1 | ecosystem: Environmental > Aquatic > Thermal springs > Hot (42-90C) > Sediment... | reverse complement strand
CAAGAAAGCAGGAACATCTACGGCTCTTGGCCGTGACTCAATTGCCAAGAGATTAGGAGTTAAATTGTTTGCCGGCGAAAAAGCACAACCTGGTTCTATTATTGTTCGTCAAAGAGGTACGATTTTTAAACCAGGGAAAAATGTCCGTCTGGGCAGAGATTATACCTTGTACGCAGTTAAAGAAGGCAAAGTAAAATTTACCTGGAAAAAGAATCCTCGATTTACCGGCAAAATGAAATGGACAAGATTTGTGGAAGTAGAATAAGATTAACTCTTTTGATTAAAATTTCAATCGCAGGTTAATCCTCAGACACAAGCAATATTATTTCGATTATTTCTATAAGTTTTTGAAATTTATTGAAACTTGTCTTACGAAATTAATAGAAATTAATTGTTTTTGAAATTTATGAATAAATTGGTTGTTATCCTTGGTCCAACTGCTTCAGGAAAATCAAATTTAGCCGTTAAACTGGCTAAATTTTTTAATGGTGAAATTATTTCTGCTGATTCAAGACAAGTTTACCGCGGGATGAATATTGGTACTGGTAAAATTACTAAAAAAGAAAGAGAGGGAATTTCTCATCACTTACTTGATGTTGTTTCACCGAAAACAAAATTTACTGTTAGTCAATATCAAAAATTAGCAAATAAAAAAATAAAAGAAATTTTTCAACGCCATCATTTACCGATAGTTGTTGGTGGCACAGGTTTTTATCTTCAGGCAATAATTGATGGTATAGTTATTCCTCCAGTTAAACCAAATTGGAATTTAAGAAAGAAATTAGAAAAAAAATCAGTAGAAGAATTATATCAAATTTTAAAAAAAATAGATCCGAGACGAGCCAAAACCATTGATAAAAAAAATCCGCGCCGATTAATTCGCGCTCTTGAAATAGTTTTAACCACTAAAAAACCAGTCCCCAAAATTCAAGTTAATCCCCCACCCTATCAAATTTTAATCCTTGGTCTAAAAAAATCAAAAACAGAATTAAAAAAATTAATAAGAGAAAGATTAATAAAAAGATTGAAAAACGGCATGGTTGAAGAAGTAAAAAAACTAAAAAAGAAAGGTATTTCTTGGAAACGACTTGAAGAATTCGGTTTAGAATATCGTTGGCTGGCTTATTATCTACAAAATAAAATTTCCTATCAAGAAATGATAGAAAAATTACAACGGGCTATTGAACAATATGCCCGACGACAAATGGTTTGGTTTAAACGCGATAAAAGAATTAAGTGGATAAAAAATTATCGAGAAGCAAAAAAATTAATTCAAAAATTCCTTAAATGTAATCAGTAGCCCCAAGGGGAGTCGAACCCCTGTTTGATGGCTGAGAACCATCCGTCCTAACCACTAGACGATGGGGCCTGAGAAAATTAAGACTCACCACGAGATAATGGCGGCATTTTTTTATTTTAGCAAAAATAAAATAAAATGTCAAAACAAAAAAAACCATCCCTTCCTTTACCCTTCTTTTTGAGGGAAAGTTGGGGATGGAGGGGTTTAATCTGTACTCTTCTTTTTGAGGGAAGGTTGGGGACGGAGGAGGTTAATCTGAAGACGTTTTCCATAGAGTTTTCTATAGAGTTCTCTGAGAACCACTACGTGGGTTTTACAGACAATGAGTCCTGAACCATTCGGGCTTTTAACCTCAGCCACTGCTTTTTTGTGACAATTGACCACCCTGCACCGGACTGCACATTCTGCTGTTTTGTGCTGAAGTTTTCTGTCTTTTTTCATCGCGACCTCCTTAAGATTAATTATACCATTTCTATGTTTTTGTCAAGAAAAATTCTCATAATGTATTAACACGCTGATTATCAAAATAGAGTTCAGTTTGGGGGGTGGCACAAGTGGCGGCCTGCCAATCTTATTATTTTTTAAGGGACTTTCCCTGCAATTTTATACTATACGATTACGATCGTGAAAAATGATATAGGAGATAAAAATGTAGACCCGCTATTTTTTACTTTTTTCGTATATGCGCTAAAAAGTAACACATTTAGTTACGGTTGAAGTAAAATCAGGGACTGTCACCTGGCTGGATATTTTCTGTCAATCTCCCTTGATCTACGCCAACAAGAGAACACCCAACTTATTTACTTCCCAACTAACTAATAAATTAGTTAGTCAATTCATCTGTACCGCTGTACCGGTACACCAGCACACAACTTTAATATAAATATTAAAATATATGGTTTTATTCCCATTTTTTATCTTGTCGGACCAACAACTTTTTCGCTTTTTCTGGTTCAGCCATTATCTCTTTGACAATTTTTTCCATTCTCATTCCCTGCGAACCTTTAACTAAAATTATATCACCGTAGATTATTTTTTCTTTAAGAAATCCAGCTGCCTCAAGAGAATTTTTAAACTCAAAAATAAATTCCTCAGAGAAACCGTTTTTTCTCGCTCCTTCGGCAATTTTTTTTGCTTTTTCTCCAACGGTCACTAAAAGATTAAAATTGAATTTTCCAATTTTTTTACCTATTTCAAAATGGGCTTTCTCTGAAATTTCGCCTAATTCTAACATATCACCCAAGACAACAATTTTCCTTCGACCCGGTAAAGTCAAAATTTCATCTAAAGTTTCTAGGGCGGCATTAACTGCATCTGGTGAAGAGTTGTAAGTATCATCAATAATAACACTTTCTTTTATCCCTTGAATTAATTTCATTCTGCCCGGTAAAGTTTCAAAATCTTTTAAAATTTCTGAAATTTCTAATAAATTTAAGCCATGGGATAAGCCAACACTAATTCCGACTAAGACCGAATAAATTTGGTGTTTGGCTAAAATTTTTGGTAAAGAAATGGGCACGATATTACCTTGATAACTTACCTTGAAAATTAGTCCATTAATTTTCAATTCTCCTTTCTCAGTGATTTCTTGATTAAGTTTTGCTTCGATTGCTTTAACATCGGCAATTTCCGAAAAACCAAAGGTTATAGTTTTTGCCTTAATTTTATTTTTTATTTCAGCCAATTTCTTATCATCAGCATTTAAAATTGCTAAACCATGAGAAGGAAGATGGGTAACGATAATTTGTTTTTCTTTAAGAATATTTTCTATGGTTTTAAACTTCTCTAAATGAACTGGCCCAATAGCCGTAATAATACCAATTTGACAAGGTGCAATCTCAGTTAGATATTTTATATCACCCGGTTTATCGGCGGCCATTTCTAAAATTAAAACTTTGGGAAAATTTAAAGGCAAAATAATTTCAAAAATTCCTTTGCAAAAAACTTTAAGCCAACCAAAAATATTTTTACCCTGAGTTTTGTCATTAATAATTGTTAATGGTAAGCCAATTTCATTATTGTAATTTTTCGGTGAGGCCCGAACAAAAAATTTTTTCTTTAAAATTAAAGTTACTGCTTCCTTGGCTGAAGTCTTACCGACACTACCAGTAATACCAATAATAAAAGGATGGTATTTTTTGATAATTGCCTTGGCTAAAATCTTTAAGATTTTTTCAATTATTTTTTGCATAATAGATTATTTTAAAAATTGGCCTAATTTCTAATTGACCTAATTGACCTAATTAATAACCAATGCTTAAATCTCTAATATCTAAAATATTTTTGGGTCATTTGGCATTAGACATTTAGATTTGATTAGAGCAATTAGAATAATTAGACTAATTAGTCATTTTGAAAACTGTGCTTCGAATTTACTCCTCTGTCGGTGGTATCTCGTAATATTTTAATAAAAAGTCGGCTAATTTGCCAAAGGTTGGAACAGCGGTTTGATCACTAAATTTACTCGCCGTTGGATTATCTAATTTTACCAGAGCAACAAACCTTGGATTATCAGCCGGAGCAAAACCAACAAAAGAATGGACTGTTTCTTTAGAATATCCTTTAACATAAGGAACTTCGGCTGTACCTGTTTTACCCGCCACTAAATATCCTTTAACCTGTGCTTTTTTCCCCCAACCTTCTTTGACCGCAGAGATAAGTAGTTCTTTTAAAATCGCTGAAGTCTGGGGGGAGATAACTTGTCGAATTTCTTTTGGTTCTACTTTAAAAGAAAAATTATCAGAAACAATTTCCTTAACAATGTATGGCTTCATCAGTTTTCCCCCATTAGCAATAGCCGCAAAACTCATTACTATCTGTAAAGGAGTTGCCGCAATACCTTGGCCAAAAGAAGCTGTGGCTAAATAAATCTCTTTATTTTCTGAAAGATTTTTAATATCACCTTTAATTTCATTAGGTAAATCAATGCCTGTTTTTTCTCCAAAACCAAATTTTTTTACCCAGTTACGGAATCTTTCTAAACCAACTTTTTTAGCCACAAAAATTGCTCCAGTGTTAATAGAGTATTGAAGAACTTCTTTCATTGTTCTTTTACCCCAAACTTTTTCTGCCGCATTTTTAATCGTATAGCCACCAATTTTTACAAACCCTTTATCTTCATAAGTATCTTCTGGTTTAATTTCATTTTCTTCTAAACCAGCAGCAAAAGTAATAACTTTAAAAACAGAACCTGGTTCGTATTGATAAGAAATTGCTTTATTAGAAAAAATATTGATATCTTTTACTTTTGAATATTCATTAGGATCAAAATTTGGCCAATTACAAAGAGATAAAATAGCACCAGTTTTTGGATCAACGACGATAATATTTCCACTTTCTGCTCTATATTTTTCAACTGCTTCTTCTAAAATCTGACAAGATTTTATTTGAACTGTTCTATCAATAGTGAGAATAATATCTGAACCATTTTTAGGATTGATAAAAACATTTTTAGTAGATGGAATAAGAAGATTGCCAACTGCTTTTTCTCCTTTGATTAGTCCTTCTTTACCAGAAAGAATATTTTCATAATATTCCTCCAAACCATATTGACCAACTTTTTTTTCATCTTTAGAACTGACAAAACCTAAAAGATGGGAGAAGTACTTTCTTTCTGGATAAAATCTCTTTGGTTTAATTTCGAAGTTTATTCCTTTGATATTTTTCTTTTTAATTTCATCAACTTCTTCTTGAGAGAGATTATTTTTTAAAACTTCATACCAATCATTTTTTTTAGAAACTTTTTCCAATATTTTTTGAAAATCTTCATTATTTGGATCTGGAGAAATTTTTAAGACTTCGGCTAATTTTTTAGCCACTTCCTCAGGATTAGAAATATTATTAGGAGCGGCATAAAGAGTATAAGAATAAAGATTCATTGCCAGTGGTATTTTTTCTCCTTTTTCTTCGACAAAAATTTCACCTCTTTCTGCTTCTTTTACTTCTTTAAAAGTTCTCAAATTGTCGGCTAAAGATTTATATTTACTAGTATTAATAATTTGGAGAGAGATTAATCTTAAAATGATAATTATCCATAAAACAAAAAAAACTATCCCGAGAAAAAAAATTCTTGAAGAGTTAGTTCTCTTTTTGTTTCTTAGATAAAGGACCATACTAAAATTAGGACAATTTTCTTTTATAGAAAAACATTATTTTCTCGTTAAAGCAACATTAGCCATTGGTCTAAGATAATCTAATTTTTCTATTTTGACTAAATTTAGAGAACTTAATTCTGTTTGGATATTATTTAAAGATTCTAACTCTATTTTTTCTAGTTTTAATGTTTTATTTATTTTTTCTAACTCTTCTTTTTGTTTTTCTAATTCTTTTAATTTAAAACTAAAAGTTGTAATTTGATTTATCTCGATGAAATAGACAATAAAAGTAATAAAAATGGAGATAAGCAGGATGATATTTAAAATTGACGTTTTTCTTAAAAAAGAAGTAGATGGTTGATCAAGATTTAAATTTTTAGCGTAAGGAGACATATGATTAAAATTTTTAATTTTTAATTTTCAATTTTCAAACCAGTTTCTAATTTTTCTGCGGCTCTCAGTTTGGCACTCCGGCTTCGAGGATTAATTTTTATTTCTTCCCTGGTTGGGATAATTGGTTTTTTATTTAAAATTTTTAATTTTTTTTCTTTTCCTTTCTCGCGGAAAAAATTTTTAACAATTCTATCCTCCAGTGAATGATAAGAAATAATTACTATTCTTCCGCCCGGTAATAAAATTTCTAGAGCTTGAGGCAGGGCTTTTTTAAGATTTTCTAATTCATCATTAACGACAATTCTAATTGCTTGAAAAATTCTCGCCAATGTTTTTATTCTAAATTTCGGATGAATTTTATTTTTAATTGCCTCGATAATAACTTGAGATAATTCCCCTGTTTTTTTTATTTTTTTCTTTCTTCGGACTTCGACAATCTGTCTGGCGATAAAAGAAGAAAACCTTTCTTCGCCATATTCTTTAAAAATTTTTTCTAGATATTCTTGGGAAGATTGATTGATAATTTCAGCGGCTGTTTTTCCTTCTCTTCCGTATCTCATATCCAAAAATTCATTTTTTTGAAAACTAAACCCCTTGCCACTTATTTCCAGAAGATTGGTTGATAATCCCAAATCGAGTAAAATACCATGAACTGGTTGAAAATTATATTTTTTAACGATCTTTTTTAAATTAACGAAATTATCATTTACCAAAATTACCCTTTCTTTTTTTAATTTTTCATTTTCAATTTTTAATTTAGTCGCTTCAATCGCCTCTGATGATAAATCAATACCGAGAAGTCTACCGTTCGGAGATGTCTCTTTTAAAATAGCGAGGCTATGTCCACCATTACCAATCGTACAGTCAATAAAATTTTGATTTGGTTTTGGTGAAAGATATTCTATTGTTTCTTTTAAAAGAACCGGAAAGTGCATACTTTGTTATTTATTTCAAACAATAAATTTCTACAAATTTCGCAAGGCGTATTTCTATAAGTTTCTGAAACTCATTGAAACTAATAGAAACTAATAGAAATTGATTGTGGTATAGAGTTTTTAATTTTTAAACCCCTAACTCCCCCAATGTTTCAGCGATATCCTTACTTTCTCTTTCAGATTGTTTTTTATATTCTTCCCACTCTTTCTCATCCCAAATCTCTAATCGATTATATAAACCAGCAATTACAACATTCTTTTTAATTTTTGAATAATCTCTTAAATAATCAGGTAAAATAATTCTGCCTTGAGAGTCTGGTTCAACATCCATGGCTCCGGCCAACATTAATCGGGCGAAAGCCCGAGTTTTTGCTTTACTAATAGGAAGATTGGATAATTTTAGTGCTAATTTTTGCCATTCTGATCGAGAATATAAAAAAAGGCAATTATCAATGCCGCGGGTAACAACCACTCCCCTTTTTAAGGTTAAACGAAATTTGGGAGGGATAGATAACCTTCCTTTTTCATCTATTTTATAGTGATATTCACCAATAAACATATCAAAATTGTTTAAAATTTAGAGTAAAGTGAATAAATTTTAACTACAATTTTGCGTTTCTCGCACTAGCAAAGATTTAGACAAAATTGGCAATTATCCACAGTTTCCTTAACTTATCCCCACTTTTATCCACAATTTTACACTTCGAATATACAATACACCATTTTTCTCCACGAGTCAAACATTGTTTGTGGATAACTTTTAAAATAAAAAAATACCCGATGCTAATTACGAATCAATGAAAATTTATAAATAAATTTTATTCGTCGATTAGGATCGAGTTTTGATAGTAATGTTTGGTTCTTTGTAATAAGTTGGCAAGATTATTTTTTTCTTTAATCTTTTTTTTCCAATTTTGAGTATTTCTTCTATTGTTTTAACCTCATTTTCTTTTACTAAACTAATAGGTAAATTAAAAAATTTTCCAAAGATATTAACAATCGTAATTATTATTCTTAAACTAGTGAATGATATATTATCAGAAACAGCAACGATAATCCCCTTAATCTTTTTGACATCTATTTTATTTTTTTCTATTACTTTTGCTATAATTTTTAAAATATCTTCATTTTTTTCTTTTATAGATAAATAAATAATTTCCTTTCTTTTGACGGAATTATTAGAATATGGTAAAATTGTCTTGTTTAAAATTAAATACATAATATAATATTATATAATAAAATTATTAAAATTAAATATGATAGAAATTTCTAAAATCTGTATTTCTAATCCCAAAAAGACGAATTCCTTTGTAAAATGTTATCATTTCTTTCCTTCAACTCTTAAAAAAAGAATTTTCGGTGAACTACTTTTTTTAATTGAAGTAAAAATTCCTAAAAATCTAATTGAAAAGGGCATTAATTTTTCCGAGGAAATTTCAGAAATTATTATCAATGGGATGCGGACTAATTATTATGCAAAAGAAACATTAGAAGACGGTGAAGATGTTGAGCAAATCTTTGAAAATTCTCTCCAAAAACTGAATAGATTAATCTATCAAGAAATTATCGGTTCGCGTCTTTTTGATTTGATGATTAAAAATTTAAATGCGGTAATTGTTCTTATTAAAGATGATAGAATTTATTTTTCTCCCACCGGTTCTGTTAAAGTTTTTATTTTGAAAAAAAATAAAATTATTGATCTTGTTTCAGAAAAAACCCAATCAATTTCTTCAAGAATTTTTTCACAAATTATCAGTGGAAGTTTAGAAAAAAAAGATTCTTTATTTTTTTCAACAATTAATTTTTTAGATTATTTTATTTTCGAAAAATTAAGCGAGATAGTTTCAAAAAACTCAGTTGAAGAATCAGTAAAAAAACTAGAAGATATTTTAGGAAATTTGAAAGAAAGAATTTCTTTAGGTTCTTTTATTATTAGAAAAGAGGAGATAAAAAAAGAAGAAAAAGAAGAAATGAAAAAAGAAAAAGTTTTAGAAAATAAAATTTTAGAGGCTAGAAAAAAACCAATAAAAATAAAAATTACACCCGAAGAAGAAAAAATAGAAGAAATTATTGTTAAAGAAAAAATTAGCGCTCCCGAACCGACCAAGGAAATTCAAATTAAAAAAGAAGCAGAGATTATTAAAGAAGGGCCAGTTATTAAAATTGAAGAAGAATCAGTTATTGAAGAAGAGATGGTTATTAAAGAAAGGCCGGCTATTAAAGAAGAACTATCTATTAAAGAAGAACCAGTTATCGAAAAAAAGCCGACAAAGAAAATCAAAATACCCAAAATTAGTTTGAAATTAAATCTACCAAAAATAAAAATACTGCCCCTATTTTTCATTATTACTGCAATTTTTTTAATGGTTTTTTTCATAAAATTTGAAAAGACAAAAGAAGGTGAAATTCTGAAGTTCTTTGTTTCCCTTCAGGAAATCCAGGAAAAAAGTGCTTTTCTTAAGGTAAGTTCAAAGTATGAAGGTAAAGAAAAGGCTTGGAAATTGGCTCAAGAAATAGAAGAAAAAATAGATTTATTAAAGCCAAAAAATAATTTAGAGAGAAAAATTGTTGAAAATTTCAAAAGCAATTTTCAAAATACTATTGATGAGATTTATAGAGTTAAAAGGATTAATCAGCCAATTACTATTATTAACTATGTTAATGAAAAAATAGATCCGCAGAATATCATTAAACTGGAAAATCAAATTTATACTTTAGATAAAAAGACGGGAGAAATCTATCGATTGGATTTTAAAAACGGAAAGAATGAAAAATTAGCAAAATCAACTTTATTAGGAAGACTCGAAAATTTTGATTTTAAAAATTTACTGATTTATGATAACCAAAAAATCTTTATTTTTAATCTTGAAAATAAAAAAATCTCGCCACTTAAACTGGTGAGTTCAGAGAAAAATTTCTTTATTGATGATCTCAAAATTTATGATAAAAAACTTTATATTTTTAACTCGAAGACAAATCAGATTTTAAAATATCTTCCAGAAGAATCTGGTTTTGATAAAGAAAATTTATGGTTAAAAGAAAAAGTTGATTTAAAAAATATAAATTCTTTTGCTATTGATGGGTCAATTTATCTTTTAAAAAATTCGGGCGAATTGCTAAAATTTTTCCTTGGTCGAAAACAACCTTTTAGTTTGGAAAATGTCTACCCGGTTTTAACCAAACCGACGAAAGTTTATACCAACGAGGAAATGAAAAATATTTATATTTTGGAACCAATTAGCAAAAGAATTTTAGTTTTTGAAAAAAACGGTAAACTCATGAAGCAGATTACCTCTGATAAATTTACCGATCTCAAAGATTTTATTGTTGATGAAAAAACAAATAAACTTTACCTACTCAACGATACGAGAATCTTTATTGTTGACCTAAATAAATAAAATTAAATTAAAAAATTATTTCAGAAAATCTTTTAACATTTTCTCTATCATCTTTGGATTAGCCCTCCCCTTGGTGGCAGCCATTGTTTGACCAATTAAATATTTGATGGCATTATTTTTGCCTTTTTTATAATCAGCCACGGCTTCTGGATAATTTTCTAAAACTAGATTTATAGCATCTTTAATTTCCTCCTCATCGCCCATCTCTTCCAATGATTCTTCAGAAAGGATATCTTCTACTGATTGACCGCTTTGATACATTTTTTTTAATATATCTTGGGCTATTTTATTAGAAGAAATCTGTTTTTCGATAAAAAGAGAAGAAATAAAATAAGCAAAATTTTCTGGTGTTATTTTTTCTAAAAATTTTCCACCCAAAGTGGTTTCTAAACCAAATAATCTGGTTATCCAATCACCAACTTTTTTGGCTATTTTTCTTTTCTCATTTTCTAATTCTTCTTCATTTTCTAACACCTCTTTTAATTTTTCTTCGAGCAATTTCATTACTTTTTCCACAAAATAAGAAAGTTCTTTTTTTTCAGTCAACACCTTTGCATAAAGAGTAGAAAAACCATATTCCTTGACAAATCTTTTTCTTTTGGCTATTGGCAACTCTGGTAATTTACTTTTTAATTTTTTAATTAAATCATCAGAAATTTCTAAAGGTGGCAAATCTGGTTCAGGAAAATAACGATAATCTTCGGCTTCTTCTTTGATACGTTGTTCAACTGTTTTTTGCTTTGTTTCATCCCAACCACGTGTCTCCTGAATAATTGATCCGCCATCATCTAAAATTTTCTTTTGTCTTCTAATTTCATATTCAATTGCTCTTTCTACAGCACGAAAAGAATTCAGATTTTTTATTTCTACCTTTACACCGAGAATGTCCGAATTATTTGGGTGGAGCGAGATATTTATTTCACAGCGCATCCCCCCCTTTTCCATACTGGCTTCAGAAATTTCTAAGGCACGGGCAATTTTTTGAAGTTCCTGACAAAATTCTTTCGCTTCTCTAGCTGAATATAAATCTGGTTCAGTGACTAATTCTAGAAGAGGAACGCCGGCTCGATTAAAATCAATCAGGACTTTATCTGGAAAATGATAAAGTTTTGCTGTATCTTCCTCTAAATGAATTTCTTTAATTTTAATCTTTCGATCACCTATTTCTAAAAAGGCATTTTTTACCAACGGGGCTTTTTTTTGTGAAATTTGATAACCCTTAGGCAAATCAGGATAAAAATAATTTTTTCTTTCAAAATATGATTTTTTTTGAATTTCGCCATTTAAAGCCAGACCTAAAAATAAAGCCATTTCAATAGCTCTTTCATTTAAAGTTGGCAAGGTACCGGGGTGACCCAAACAAATTGGGCAAATACTTGAATTAACCGGTGCATCAAATTTTGGATTTTCACAGGGACAAAACATTTTTGTCCGTGTTGCCAACTGAAGATGAATTTCTAAACCGATATTAACTTTATAATCCATATTTATAAATATTTTTTCACCATTAACCAAATTTTATTGGCAATTTCTTTTTTCGGTAAAATTTTTCCATTCCTTGTACAAGAAATTGGTTGCCAATGATATTTTCTGATGAGAAAAAATGAATTTTTTTCCGCAGATTTTAAGTGATTATTAGATTTTTCATGAATATCAAACTTTTGACCATTAAGATATTTTCTTTGTTTTTTTCTTTTAACTAATTTTTGACCAAGATGATAAGGTGTTTTGAGGTATAAAACTAGATTTGGCTGTGGTAAATCTAATAATTTAAATTCTAAATTTTCTAACCATTTTAAAAATTTTTCTTTCTCTTTCCTGTTTTTTATTTTTGGTGTTTGATGAAGAAAATTCGAGGTTGAATAACGGTTGGAAATAATAATTTTTCCTTCTTTTAAGTTTCTCTTAATTTTTTCTTTTATCTGCCAACGATCTAAGGCATAAAGTAAGGAAGCAAAATAAGGACTGACTTCTTCGGCTTTTCCAAATTCACCGCGTAGATATTTAGCCACTAACCCACCAAAAAAAGTCTGATATTGAGGAAAATCAAAAATCGCGGTTTGACAACCTTGTTTTTTAAGACGATTGAGTAATAGTTTTGTCTGGGTTGCCTTACCAGCCCCATCTAATCCTTCAATAACAATTAGTTTTCCTTTTGTTGTCATTTATAAATTTTTAAATACTTAATCAATAATGGATGAACCTTTTTAAGTTCTTGATACATTTTTTGGACAATTTGTCGATAAGAGGGATGACCTTTGGCTGATGAACGCAAAGGAATTAAATGATAAAGCTCGCGTAAATTAAGAGTTATTAAAAATCTTTTTTTAAAGGCCAATGGTAAAACATATTGTGCTTCTTTAGGAAATTCTTTAGAGATTTTTTTGAAAACACTAATCACCTCATCCATCTTTTTCTTAAATTCATTTTCGAAGCCATATTTTTTAATTTCTTCTGGAA
>Ga0272448_1006534_pt1 | contig 12583 bp, 6 predicted proteins | sample YNPCB0191_FD_202220 | JGI IMG/M metagenome (GOLD analysis project Ga0272448, IMG submission 202220) | Hot spring sediment microbial communities from Yellowstone National Park, WY, United States - YNP-CB-019-1 | ecosystem: Environmental > Aquatic > Thermal springs > Hot (42-90C) > Sediment... | reverse complement strand
ACCATAGGTCTTGATCTCGAGGCCGGTTTCGTCGGAGCCGTCCGTAATTCGGAAGCTCTCGGGCCCGACGGTGCCGGACACAACCCTGCCCCACGTCCTCACGAGCAGCCCGTCCACAAGACCAAGCCTGACGCCGCGGCCCGTGCAGCCGACAGGTTTGAGCGATACGGCCCCAATACCGGCCATCGCGGCGACCTGTATGTATTTCTCGCCGGCGGCGGTCGTCCGCACGGTTCCTTCCAGAACCACGAGGTCCCCTTCGTTGCCCGACAGATTTCCCTCCAGCCGGATCCCGGACGTGCGATCCGGCTCCTCGATGTATCCGAATCCCGGCCGGATCAGGTACAGGGCCTTGTGCGCCAAGGTGACGGGAGTGTCGTCCGCGAGCTGTCTTGCCGCCGCTATTGAGCCGTCGGTGCCGACCACGGTTACTGCGGTGCTCGGCGGACTCGCGCCGTTGGGGTTGCCGGCCGCGTCATAGCAGCCGCCGGCTTTCACCGTGATACCGACCGTCCCTGATCCGGTGATGTCGGAGAGCGTGACCGTGTAAGGTCCTGCGCCGGATCCCGTTACGTTGACCGAGCCCACCGCGGCGGTCCCCGTGCAGTTCAGCAGGACGTCCGAAGAAGCGTTGAACCCAAAAACCGTCTCGTCGAAGCTGACGGTGTAGCTGACGGGACCGCTTACGGTGATCGGAACGGACGGCGCGTCCACCCTCGGAGTCGGAGCGGTTGTGTCCGGCGCGCCGATTATAAGATCGTCCAGGTAGATGTAATGCCCCGCCGCGGTCGAGTAGTTCAAACGCTCGAATCTCACCCGGCCTATCGAATCGCCCGCGCCGAACTCGGCGTGGTTGAGGGTGCCGATCGAGACACCGTTGAAGAAGAACTGCGATGTGTTCGCGGCGAAGTCCAGTTTGACGTAAAGCTCGTCCCACCCGCCCGTCAGGGTCTGGAGAGGCGTCACCTGGCTGCCGCCACCTATCCGCCCGCGCACCAGAAGGCCCGAACCGTACCAACGGGCCAGGTTCGCGCCTGCGGCGTCGTCGAAGTAGACGCTCCAAGTCGAGTTGGCACCGTACCCGCGCTTGATTCGCAGCTTGATGCCCGCCGCGCCGGAACCTCCGCCGTCGCAAGACACCGCCTGCTCCGCGTAGTACTGGCCGCTGCCTCCCAGAATCTTCACCGATCCGTCCTCAACAACAATCTGAGTCGTGGCGTCGCCCGACCATCCGCCGCTGCCGTTCAGGCTGCCGTTCGGATAGGCAAAGCTGTCCGCGAAGCAGTCGGGGATCGGCCGCGTCACGCTCGTCGTGGCCGCCGGCGAGAAGTTCATTTGAGTATCGTACGCATAGGCGGCGTAGCAGATTTTTCCACCCGGCGGGTCGGTGTGAACACACCCCGTCTGCGTGCCGTCGTAGATGCAAATGCCGTCATACGGATCCGCGGGATAGTCGGAGGTCTTGCAGACGATTCTTGTCCCGGCGTAGTCCGAGTCCGTCGGGTTGGCCCAGGAGAGCTCGACTTGCAGTCCGCGGTCAACCGCAACCAACCCCGTTACCGGGCCTGGAGGAGTCGTGTCAAGAGCCGTGGGCCCTATGACCAGGTTGTCCAAGAAAACGTAGTCGTCGGTTGTGCTGTTGTAGACCCTCTCCAGCTTCACCCTGCCGATGGAATCCCCGGCTCCGGTTTGCGCATGGCTGAGAGTCCCCAGCGAGACTCCGTTGAAGAAGAATTCCGACGTGTCCGCTGCCGTGTTGATTCGCACTCGCAGGGTGTCCCAGCCGCCTGTGAGGCTTACGGGCGGCAGCACGGTGCTCGTTCCGCCGATCCGGGGTCTGGCGGTGGTTCCCATGCCGTACCAGCGGGCCAGGTTCTTCCCGTTGGGATCGTCGAACCACACTCCCCACAGCGTGCGGTCCCCGCCACCCAGTTTGACGTTGACGTAGCAGTCGATTATCCCGCCGCTGCCGGAGCAGGAGACGCCGTGAGCCACCTCGGCGTTGTCCGCCCCGCCCGTGATCTTGACGGCCCCGGTGATTATCCGAATCGCCGGTGCGCCCGAACCGGCCCACCCTCTGTTGCCGTTGAGGTCTCCGTCCGGGTAGGTGAATCTTTCCGAGAAGCACTGCCCGGCGGCGGGCACGCCGATCGCATTCGACGGGACGGAGTAGTTCGGCGTATCGTCGTAGGCAAACGCCGCGTAGTAGCATCGCGTGCCGTTGGCGAGGCCGGAATGCACGTACTGCTCGCTCGCGCCCGCAGTGCCCCACTTGTCGCATACGAGCGTGCCGTCGGTGGGGGACGCAGGATACCGGTCCGTTCTGTAGACGACTCTCGTGCCCACGAAGTCAACGTCCGTCGGATTGCGCCAGGTGAGCACGTTATGTCCGTCACCGGGGTTTGCCGCAAACCTAACCACCGGCCCGGGCGGCAGGCCGTCGTCCGGAAAAGAACCCTTGATTATGTAGGCGCCCGGACCCTGAGGCAGCCGCAGCTTCTTGCCGACGGGCATCAGAACGGTCGTGTCCACTGCCGCGCCGGTGTCCGCGTCGTACACGGTCGCGGGAGCGCCGGTCAGCGGGTTATATGCCGTGAAGCTCAGCTCCCTTCGAAGTTGAAAAATCACCCCGTCGCTGCGAATCCCTTGAGGGTAGCACACGAACTGCCTGCCCTTGATCCCGCCGATGTTGCGATGGCAGCCGCTGGTTGCGCCCGAAAAGCCGGGATCGGTCCAGTACTTGTTGGCCGTTCCGCTGCAGTAGACGGTGAACGGAGCGGCGGGCTCCTTGCCGTCGTTTCGGGTCCAGTTCGGCAGATCCGCCGGCATAATCCCGGCCAGATAGCGAAAGTCGTTCACGCCGGCCATGTCTTCGAACCGATAGTCGCCGCGGACTCCGGCTCTCGAGTGAAACACATAACTGGGCAGCTTGGCCGTCCAGGCGAAGCAAGCCGCCGACACCAGCTTGATCGGGTCGGTCTCCGAAGCAACGGACGAGCCCGGACCGATAGGTTCGTCGCTCGAGCACGGCGGCACGCCGACCGCGTCTTCCACGCGCCAGCAGTCTCTTACGGGCAGCCAGCCGCCCTCGAAAGTGCTGGTGTCGCGTTCGAAATGCTCGGTCGCTATGTCGGCGGCGCTGCCCGCGTAGAGCTCTTCGAGCGCGTCGTTGGGATCGGGATATGACCCCCATGGGGTTGCGCTGATTGCGACGGGCACGCTGGTGCGCTCGGCGATATACTGACACAGCGAGCGCATGTCCGATATCCCCTGTGGGTAGTCGAACCCGGTCTGCCAGCCCTCGTTCGCGACCTCGATGAACATCACCTTGTGTTCCCGACCGGCTATGAGGTTCAGGATGCGCTGACAGTGCGCCTCGCGGGCCGCATACGTCGGAAACGACTCACCCGCGCCGCCGAAAATGGTGATCTCGGTGCGCATGCCGTACTCGTCGTAGGCGATATCCAGCATGTCCTTGAACTGCTGGTCGTAGTCGGGCCAGGCGCTCGCGGCTACGCCGTGCCGACAGGTGAAGTTCGACGGATGAATGCCTCTTCCGTACCAATAACACTGTTCGCAGGCGCCGGGCACTTCGGAGAGGATGCGCATGTAGTTGAACCCTCTGGACGCCATGAACGCCACGTCGCTTCTGAAGCGGTCGCGGTCGTTCTTGCAGAAGCCGAGGCCCTCCATGTAGGTGAAGCCGAGCCCAAGAAACGGGCCGTTGTTGTCGCAGAGCGTGTTGCCCACGACCCGCGTTATCCCGTTGTTGGGCGGAGTATACGAGGTATCTACCCTGAACCGCCGGCCGGGGGCGCTCCAATCGGTCCAGCCGACCGCGTTCCCCAGCCTAACCCAGACATAGTAGTCGGCGCGGTCGGCAAGCGTGGCCGTGATCGCGTAGTTGCGGACCGACGCCACCTCGCCCGAATCCCACACGATGCCGCTTGTAGGGCTGTCGCCGGTCGTGATCCTGACCTGATAGCGGTTGAACGTGGGCGTCCAGGCCCACTGTATGCGAGGAGTTCGCGTCTTGACCGTGCCGCCCGGCAGCGGGGCGGTGACGACCGGCGTGTTGGGAACGGCGGTCTCCGTGTCCCAGACCTTGACGTAGCTGAAGACTGCGTCCAACGGGGCCCCGGACCATTCGTCCATCCTAGCGCGGGCGATGCGGACACTGTGGCCGAACGGCGACCAACTTCCCGGCTCGGTCATCGTCTTAAGTAGAACGCCGTCTCTGTAGATCTTGAAAACGCAGTTGCCGTTGCCGTCCGGGCCCCATTCCTCACGAAAAGTGTAGGTCACATTGGGGTCCCACGTCAGGATGCCGGTATCCGGCTCCTGGTAGTTGGGAGCTATCACGAGCACCAGTTCCAGCGCGTTAACCACGTTCTTGTAGGCGCCGTCGCAGCCGATCTTCCTGATGAAGTGCTTGAAAGGGTTGTTCCTGTAGCCGATGTAGTTGGTGTCCGCGTTCTGATAGGTGTAGTCGTACATGTGGAACAGTTCGGACTTGTCGGTCAGTCCCGGGCGGCACTCGTTGGGGTTCAGTCCTCTAACGCGGAACTCGGCGGCGCCCTTGTAGACGGTGTAGGGCAGGTGCCAGTAGATGGCGTCCGCCTTGCTCGTGATCTTCCACCCGCCGCTCACGAACTGCCCGCTGCCGCCGTCGAAAGTGCCGATAGTGGATCCCTGCAGCGGGTCGTCAAGCACAAGCACGTCCCCCGACGCGTTCTGAAAGCAGCACAAAACGAGCGCGGCGGCGGCCGCCGCTCCCAACCTCGAGACGAATGCTATAGAGCGCATGTATGGACCTCCGCGTCTTGGCTCAGGCCGAAGCCGGCCAACCAGTGGCATAATGGATCATGCCACATCCACGCAGAGTTGTCAAGGGGTTTGACCGCGTTCAGCTTGGAAAAGCGTAGTCCACGATATCCGGCGGAACCAGAATCGTCTGCGGTCCCTCCGGGCCGTCCCCCTCAATCCTCCGGATCAGAAGCTCCGCCGCGGCTCTGCCGATCTCTTCCTGGCGCTGGACCACCTTGATGATCGGCACGTCCTGCACCGGGTAAAACGGCCCGTCGAAGAAACCGGCAACCGCTACATCGTCCGGCACACGCAGCCCCAAGGCCGCAGCGGCGCAGACCGCTCTGAGCACAAACTCGTCGTGGAGCGCGAAGACGGCCGTGACCGGGTCCTGCGAGTTGCGCAGGTAAGCGAGCGCGTACCTGAACTGCATCGACCCGTCCGGATGCGCCGCAGGCGGGCAGACCAGCTCCGGGTCGGGGCTGATTCCGTGATCGATAAGTGCCTGCTCGTATCCCTGCCGACGTTCCGATATCGACGTGCACTGCCGGTCGATGATCCAAGTGAAGTGGGCGATCCGTTTGTGTCCGCGCTCGATCAGCCGCGTGGTAGCCTCGTAGGCTCCTTTGAAGTTGTCGCTTGCGACCAGGTCCGCCTCAAGCCCTAGAGGTTTTCGGTCGAGAAAGACCAGTGGAACACCGACGCGTGCCACCCGGTTGAACAGGTGGATGTTGTCCGGGCGTTCAACCGGCATCACGAGAGCTCCGTCAAGGCCCTCTCGCGCCAGCCTGTCGATCTCGTCCGCCTCAGCGTGGATCGAGTCTTCGGAGTCGAACAAGACCGTCTTGTAGCCGCGGTTGCGCAGCGCCCTTACGGCACTCCGAACTATCCCTGCGGGGAAATCGCCGCAGATGTAGGGCATGACCAACCCGACGGTGCGCGTCCTAGCGCGCGCTGCAGATTCCTCGCCGTGGGCGACGAACGTACCTCGCCCGACTCTGCGCACCAGCAGGCCTTCATTCACGAGGGAGGCGATTGCTCGGCTGACGGTGGCACGGTTGGCGTCGAAACGCCTTGCCAGCTCTCGCTCGGCTGCAAGACGCTCACCGGGCAGCATATTCTCCACGATCTCCGTGCGCAGGATCTCCCTAATCTGCTGATAGGGCGCCGGCGCCCCCGGCTCTCTCACAAGCGGCATTTCTTCACCAGTTTCGCTGAAGTCAGCCTAATGGATTAGGCCACTGTCCCATTCAGTATACCACCGGACCGTACCGCTGTCAAGCGCCACTTCAAAGTAGGCTGTTGCGATAGGAACGGAATCCAGCATTTTCGCCTGTCTGCGGCTCCTCAACTGAGCATGCAGACGGGCGAGAACGCGGCCAACTGTGCTCTATCGCAACAAGCCGATTGTAGCTCGCTTCCAATGCACATCGGGTGGCGGCTATAATAGCCGTTATGAGCGAGCGGGTCATCGTGGTCGGCGGCGGCTTGGCCGGGGTCGAGGCGGCTGCCCAGATCGCCAAGAGGGGTGTGCGCGTGCTTATCTTTGAAATGCGCCCCGGCGTAATGACGCCTGCCCACCGCACCGATAGGCTGGCGGAGCTGGTGTGTTCCAGTTCGCTCAAGTCGGATTCGCCGGCGACTGCGCACGGAGTCCTGAAACAGGAAATGCGCAGGCTGGAGTCGCTTGTGCTGGACTGCGCCGCGCGGTCGGCGGTGCCCGGCGGAGACGCGCTGTGCGTGGACCGTGACAGATTCGCCGAACTGGTTACGTGCGAGATCGAGCGCGAACCGCTCGTGGAGCTCGTGCGCGAGGAAATTACCGAGATTCCCGCCCAAAGACCTTGCATCATCGCAACCGGCCCACTCACGTCCCCCAGGTTGTGTGAGAGCATAGCTGGGCTGACCGGCGCGAAGAACCTGCACTTCTACGACGCCATCGCCCCGTCCGTCGAGGCCGATTCGATCGATATGAGCAAGGTATTCAGACAGTCGCGATATGACAAGGGAGAGGCGGCGTATCTCAACTGCCCGATGACCAAAGAGCAGTACGAAGCGTTCGTCGACGCGCTTTTGTCGGCCGAGACCGCGCGGCTCCATCTGGAGGAAGAGAAGGACCCGCGCTATTTCGAGGGGTGCCTGCCGGTCGAAGTCGCCGCGCGAAGGGGGCGCGACGCGCTCGCTTACGGAACGATGAAACCCGTCGGGCTGCGCGACCCCCGCACCGGAAAGCGGCCGTACGCCGTCGTCCAGCTCCGTCAGGAGAACGCCGAGGCAAGCGTCTACGGCCTAGTCGGGTTCCAGACACAGCTTCGCCCTTCGGAACAAGACCGCGTGTTCAGAATGATCCCCGGGCTTGAACGCGCGAAGTTCGTCAGATACGGCCAGGTCCATCGCAATACCTACATCGACTCGCCCAACGTGCTCACCGCCGCGCTAAACGTCAAGCCCGGCGCCTGCGCGCCGGCGTCAGGCCCGCATCGATCCGCAGCCGCCGAGGACTGTCGGCGCCTGTTCTTCGCCGGGCAGATTGTGGGAGTCGAGGGCTATATGGAGTCGGCCGCGACGGGGATCATTGCGGGCATCAACGCGGCTCGTGTCGCGCTGGGCGGCGAACCGGTCGTGCCGCCGAGAGAGACGATGATCGGCGCGCTGCTCGATTACGTCGCCAACTGCCCCGTCTCGGACTTCCAGCCGATGAACTCCAACTTCGGAATCCTGCCGCCCGTCGAGGGCCGTCATCCGAAGAAGCTGACGAAGCAGCTCAAGGCGGAGAGGGCGCGGCTGGCAATGGATCGGTTCGTGTGCGAGTTGAGGGCACTCGACTCTACCTGAGCGGCGCTTAGGCCTACGAAATCCATACCAGCTTATCCTTGACCACGACCCAACGGTTGCGGTGTTTGACCACTCGATAGACGTTGCCCGACGAGCTCAATCCGTTCTCGTAGTATCCGCCCTCGACCTCGACCACGTTGGGGCCGATTTTGGTTATCCTGCCCGTGATGAAGACCAGCCCGCGATCCTTGGTTCGCTTGTCCTGAATCCCCGTCGTGAGGTCCTCCAGCACGCATTCCGACACGCGTTTGACAGGGGGCCTGTGGCGGCGAAACGAGGCCAGAATCCGCGGGTCGGGGTCTCCGGCGGAGAACGAGGTGTCCGAGCGGCCTCTGAGCAGAGCCGGAAGCCGGCGGAGCATGTCTAGGATCCCGCTGCTGCGCTCGCCGGGCGCATCCGTCCACCCGTCGGCGACTCCCAGATAGTAGGCACACGCCTTGGATCGGAGCCCGGACCCGTTTTGCGAAAACATGTGGCGGTAAACAGCCGCGCGGACGGCCAGCTCGTCCGCGGAAGGCTGCCGGTACCATACGAGAAATGCACCCGCCGCCGGCGCAGCGGCCGCGATCATGGCCGCCAACCGACGCCCTGATCTCGCTCTTCGCGACACGTATTCCGGGGTTCCGTCCGCAGGTCCTAAGGCGCTTCCCCGAGAGGCTGGGTGCCGCTCTTGATCAGAACCACCGCTCGTACTCTCTTTGCGCATACCGATCCGTCATTCCCGATATGAAATCGCATACACGCCGCGCCAACTCGGCCGTGTCTCCGGTTCCCACATCCCAGCCCCCGTCGCCCATCCTCCCGGGATTGGCCATGTAGAACCGGAACAATTTCTTGAGACACTCGCCGGCCTGCTTGAGTTCCGCGATACCGCGCACGTCCTTCCCATAGACCACCGCGAACAGAAAGTCCTTAAGTTGGTTTGTGGCCTTGCGGTACGGCTCGCTCATGCCGATCGAGAGAGAAGACGGAGCCTTATGGAGGCTGTTTAGGATGACGTCCTCGACCATCGCGCCGATGCGTTTTGAAAGGACCTTTCCGACCACCGCGACGGCCTCGGCGGGCAGATCGTCCACCGTGATGATGCCTGCGCGCACGGCGTCGTCGATGTCGTGGTTGATGTAGGCGATGCGGTCGGATATCTTGACCACGCGGCCTTCCAACGTGCAGGGGCCGCGCGTATCGAGCGAGAGGTCGGCGTTGCCCTTCGAGTGATGGAGGATGCCGTCCCGCACTTCGAAGGTGAGGTTGAGCCCTTCGCCGTGCTTTTCGAGCACGTCCACCACCCTCAGGCTCTGCTCGCTGTGATGGAAGTGCGATCCCGGCACGAACTCGCGCATCACTTCGTCCAGCGCCGCCTCGCCTGCGTGTCCGAACGGCGTGTGACCGAGGTCGTGCCCGGGAGATCGTCCGGGCGATCTGCGCGACCTCAAGCGTGTGAGTCAGTCGCGTGCGATAGTGATCCTCCTCGGGGTCGATGAAGACCTGGGTCTTGTGTTTGAGCCTTCTGAACGCTTTGCTGTGGATGATGCGATCCCTGTCGCGCTGGAAGTCGGTGCGGACGGGGTCCTTGGGCTCGTCACGAAGCCGTCCTTTCGACTCGCACGCCTTCACGGCGAAAGGCGAGAGGATTTCGCACTCGAGCTGTTCGTAACGTTCGCGGATGGTGTCGGCCATCTTCCAGTACCCGTCGTCGAAGGTCCTGCCGGGTGTCAATTCAGTATTGCGGGAGCAGACCGCCTGAATCGAAGTCATCCTGAACTTGATTCAGGATCCGTCGCGCTGCCGGGCATATGCTGAATCGAGTTCAGCACAGCAAGGTTGCCGCAACACTTAACCGTGTCTTTTTCTAGACCGTTGCGATAGGAACGGAATCGAGCGTTTTCGCCTGTCTGCGGCTCCTCAATTGAGCAAGCAGACGGGCGAGAACGCGGCCAATTGTGCTCTATCGCAACAAGCTCCAGACCTTGCCTTGACATCTGCACTGAGGTATGGCATTATATATGTAATCCGATTACTCGGAGGTGGATGGCACAAGCCATCGGCCCCGCAAGGGGCTTTTTTTTCGATTACAGGAACTTCTTACCGAACACCCGAGCCCCCTGCTTGTCGTACTTGCCCTGTAGTACCTCTATCACCGCTTTGGCGAACGGGCCGATGTCCTGTTCAAGTAGCCCTTGCTCGGCCAAGATCTCGTTCCTGCTCGAGTGGGCCAACAGGTCTGCCGGTTGAAGGCCGGAGACGTTGTTGGCCTTCGGCTTGACCTTGAGCTGCTTGCTGGTCAGCGCCCTCTGGAACTGATCCGGCGAGACGTAGTCCGTCCCTCGCTCCCATAGCCGCTCAAACGAATCTTTGAGTCTCTTGTCTTCTTTGCCACCGCGCGACTCCGCCATCACGTAGCCCCTTGCCCCCGCCCGGTTGAGGAAGAACACGAATCGCTCGAGCAGAACCGCCATGCAATAATGGTAAGGGTCATACCGCCACGTTGAGTACGTTTCCAGGTGTTTTCTCTTGTCGAGGCAAACGGTGATGACCGTGTACTGCCACTGTCTCAGCAAACCCAGAATCTCAGCGTCGAATCGTGTGCGCACGGACTCCTCTCTCAGGGGTTCGAACGGTGGCCTGAAATTCACCATCTCCTTGCGATGAAATATAACTGGCTCGTCCGGATGCGAAGTGAAGTAGCGAGTTTTCAGGTCCTCCATCTGCGGATGAACAGCATCCCTTATGTGTTCGAGATCAACGATGACCCCCGTGAGGCTCAGGAACCGGTGGTTTGGATTCGACGAGCTCTGCAGGTCCGCGTTGCCGACTTCATCGACGTACATCCGAAACTTGGTCGGCGGGGCGGTCTCATTCACGTTTATAGGCACCCCGAGTCCAGCTTGTCCTTCAGATAAGCCTTGACCCCCTCGATGGGGATTCTGATTTGTTCCATCGTGTCGCGGTCGCGGATTGTGACCTGGTTGTCCTCCTCGATCGTCTGCACGTCCACGGTGATGCACCAGAGCGTGCCGACCTCGTCCTGCCTGCGGTAGAGCCTGCCGATGCCGGCGGTGTCGTCGTACATCGTCGGGAAGCAGCGCTGCAGGTCGTGGGCCAGATTCTTCGCCGTCTGAACCAGATCCGGCCGGTTGCGCAGAAGCGGCAGGACGGCGGCCTTGATCGGCGCCAGGTCCTTGTGGAATCGCAGGACCACGCGCTTCTCGCCGCGCACTACTTCCTCGTGATACGCATCGGCTAGAAACGCCAAAGCAGCCCTGTCGGCTCCGGCGGCAGGCTCGATGACATACGGCGTCACGTGCTGCTTGGTGGCTTCATCGAAGAAAGTGAGGTCCTTGCCGGAGCCCTCCGTGTGCCGCGACAGGTCGTAGTCCGTGCGGTTCGCGATGCCTTCAAGCTCGCCCCAGCCGAACGGGTAGTTGTATTCGATGTCGGTGGTGGACTTGGAGTAGAACGAAAGCTCCTCCTTCGTGTGCGGCCGAAGGCGAAGATTCTCCTCGCGGATGCCGTACTTGACATACCAATTGTACCGCTCCTTGACCCAGTACTCGAACCACTCCTCGTCGGTCCCCGGCATCACGAAGTACTCCATCTCCATCTGCTCGAACTCGCGCGTACGGAAGGTGAAGTTGCCGGGTGTGATTTCGTTGCGGAAGCTCTTGCCGATCTGACCGATCCCGAACGGCAGTTTCTTACGAGTGGCCTGTTGGACGTTGAGGAAGTTGACGAATATGCCCTGCGCGGTCTCGGGACGCATATAGACCACGGCCGCATCGTCCTCGACCGGCCCCATGAAAGTCTTGAACATGCAGTTGAACTGCCGCGCCTCCGTAAGCTCGCCGCCGCACGCCGGGCACACCCCGTCACCTACATCGTCCGCCCGAAAACGCTGCTTGCACGACTTGCAGTCCACAAGCGGATCCGTGAAGTTCTGAACGTGGCCGGATACCTCCCAAACCTTCGGGTGCATTAGTATCGCCGCGTCCAGCCCAACTATGTCGTCGCGCGTGGCGATCATGTCTCGCCACCAGGCTTCCTTGACGTTGCGTTTGAGCTCGACGCCGAGCGGGCCGTAGTCCCATGTGCTCGCCAGTCCGCCGTATATCTCGCTCGACTGAAAAATGAACCCGCGCTTCTTGCACAGGTTCACGATTGTATCCATATCAACCAATTGCCGATGTGCCTCTCTTTCGTTTCTTGTCGTGTCACCGGGGTAATTCTACAGACCAGCGCCCGACACGGTCAAGCCGCACACGAGTAGATCGGTTACCCGAGGACGTCAGCCGGACCGAATTCCAAACGCCTCAAGCGAGGGCATGCTTCTAAGTCCCAGCGGTCTTGGGTTGCCCAAAATGAGGTTGGCCATGTTGTTCCTGACCTGGATTGCGACCTCGTTCCGGCCCACCACCGCGTGCCGAGCCAACTCGAATACATAAGGCGCCCAGAGCCGTCTGCCGACCGGGGAGCCGTTCACTATGACCGCGGCGGAGTCGCGAACGTCACGCAGGTCTAGAACCAGCGACGAACATTCGCCCTTGAGTTCGAACTGGGCGCGATATGTCACCGTGCCCGAGTAGAAAGGATAGTCCAGCTCCAGGTTGAAAGGGTCAACCGCACCCGGGTCCACGAGCGCGATGCCGTCATCCTGAAGTCTGACTCGAAAATCGCCCACCAGCCTGAGCGGCTCGCTGAGCTTCGTCGGCGAGACGATTCGGAAGTGGTTCGTGCCGCGCCTGAGAAGAGCGCCGATCGGGGCGCGCACGTCCTGAAAGTCGGTGAGCCAGGCGAGAGTCGGCGGCTCGCCGTCCTCGGTTTCCGAATCCGCACCCGGCTCGGCGCGGCATTGCTCCGGCACAACTCGCGCGCCGTTAACGTAGATTTCGCACTCGGCGAAGTCACGGTCGAGAATCAGCGCGATCCCGGAAAACTCGCAATCGAT
>Ga0272448_1006532_pt1 | contig 12587 bp, 23 predicted proteins | sample YNPCB0191_FD_202220 | JGI IMG/M metagenome (GOLD analysis project Ga0272448, IMG submission 202220) | Hot spring sediment microbial communities from Yellowstone National Park, WY, United States - YNP-CB-019-1 | ecosystem: Environmental > Aquatic > Thermal springs > Hot (42-90C) > Sediment... | reverse complement strand
GTGGAGCGGGGGATGAAGATGCACCCCCATATAAGCGAGGTGTCCGTAAGGATTAGCAGGATGAAGACGAGCGGAAACCGGAACAGGTACGAGGTTAAAGCCAGCATACTTAGCCCCGAGGAACGATTCGCGGCTAAGGCGGATGGGTGGGATATTCTCACCGTCTTCGACGAGCTTTGCAGGAGGATAGACAGGTCGCTTTCAAGGTCTAAGCATGAGCCGAGGCGGGTTAGGGCGAGGAGGACTTCGCCCGGATTCTAGAGGCGCCGCGGCCTGGAGACTTCTTCAGGCTCTAACCCCATCCATCCTATGAAACGAAAAATTTTATTGGTTCTTACAGCCGTCGGGCTGAGACCCTTTCCCGGCTTCTAAGTTTTTAACAAGCCTCGTAATCTGCTCTTTCCCGTCGCGCTCTACGTCTCTCCCGTGGCTTACGTACACTTTGTCGAAGTCTAGCTCGGCCAGCCTCAGGAGGCTCTGGACGGCTAGGCCGTATTCCTCCGAGAATCTGCGTGAGGGTGGTCTCAGTGAGCCACCGTCTCCTCTGAGGGCATCCCCGACTATGAGTGCCCTCCCAGCGAGAAGGCTGATGCTTCCTCGAGTGTGCCCGGGCGTGTGGATGACTCTTAAACCTCCGGCGAAGGGTAGATTGTCTCCGTTCTCCAACCTCACGTCAACATCGACACCTGTCGCCTTCTTTATCTCATCAGCTTCCGCCTTATGGGAGGCTACCTTGAACCCGCAGAGGTCTTTAAGCCTCCTGAGACCACCGACATGGTCGAAGTGTTTATGCGTTAGGATGCAAAGCTTTATCTCGTCCGGCTGCCTCCCCATCCCCTTCACAGCGTCGAGAATGCGTCCGCCGCATCCGGCTGAATAGCCTGTATCCACGAGGGCGAGGTCCCCCTCGTCGAGGATGAGGGACTTGACAGTCATCACTCCTAGGAGTGAATGTTTCACGACTGATATCATGCCTAGTAGATTCTTCTCTCTGATAGATATATCTTATAGGCGGCTTACGAGGGTTTAGGAGGCCTCTTAGAGGCTCAGTTACTGGTGCAGTGCTCGGTTTTAGGCTCGGGTTGGGTTTATATCGGTGAGGCGTGTAGGATAATGGATGCGAGATGGTTGTTAGGGAGGTTGTCCGGTGGATTCTCGACCGTGTACTCGTCGCTTTCGCGTGCGCGTTCTTGGTCATGTACGGCCCCTCTTTCGGAGTCGATCTGGCGAATAGGAGCCTCCTCTACAATTTCGAGGTCTTCCTGATCGTGGCTACTGCGTTAGGGGGGCTAACCTTCCTCATAGTGCCGAGGAGGAAACCGAAAACACCTAGCAGATAGCTTGGAGGAGCTTTAAACCCGTTTTCGGGGGAGTTAATCAGCCTCTAAACCTTTCCGGAATCACCAGTCCAGGTTATGGTGTACGCCTCCAGGGATGAGAGAAGGTCCGCGTCTGTTAAACAATCTCAGGGGCTTTGGATTATGCGCCCCTCCTCGATCCTCCAGCCTCTTTTCCTCAGGTCTTCGACGACCTTGGGGATGCTGAGGGCGAAGCGGATGTGGTCGCAGTCGAAGGCGTCGTCGTACTCGCAGTAGGCTCTCCCGTCTCTGAAGTATACGTCGACGAGTCTACGCTTCTCCCTGTCGAAGACTGTGACGTGGTCCTCGTAGACGTTGAAGTGCTCGAACCTGGGCTCGGTGCTGAAGCCGTACTTGGTCAGGAGGTCTCTGACGGCTGCGTTGATGATGTCGCTCTTATACCTGAACCCGAGCTTCCTCGCCTTCTCCGTTAAGAGGAATTCCTCTATGGCCTCGTCTAGGCCTTTCGATATCCTTATCGGCTGGGATGTGGCTTCGCCTCTTCCATAGTCCACGTGCAACATGGGTGTTACACCATAATAAAAATATTGCCTCATCTCTGGGAGGCTTATTTCTTTAAAAGTATTAACTACAGCCTTGTTACAGAGGGGTAAATCACAAATATAGATACTACACCATGGTTACATGGTTGTAACTTGTCATCTGTTGTGAGGATTTCTGAGGAGATGCTGGAACGCGTAGACGAAGCGGTAGAGACCCTTAGGAACAGACATGGCGCGAGGATGTTCCTGAACAGGCGCGAGTTCATAGACTCCGCCGTGAGGGAGTTTCTTAAAAAACTCGAGGAGGATGAGCCTTGAAGGCGTCGTACTGCCCCCTAATCAAAGGCCTATGCATGGGAGAGGCCTGCGTTGCCTACAGGGTTGCCCCTTCGGATCTGTTGGATGGATTGGAGGCTGTTTGCCTATATTTCGACGTCGCCCTAGGACCCAGCCTCCAGCCCCGTCGGGAAGATCTTGAGTACTTGCTTGAGGAGATTGAGAAATGAAGACGCTGTCTGTGGAAGAGAGGGTATTGAGAGGGGATCAGTCGGAGGAGGAGTTTGTCGAGATGCTGAGGAGGACTAAGGAGGCCCTAGGGGCCTTCTACCCTGTCTTGAAGGATCAGGATGGGGACGTGATAGACGGTTTCCACCGTCTGGAGGCTGACCCCGACTGGCCTACGGTTACCGTGAGCCTTAAGGATAAGGCCCTCCTCCACGTCGCGAGGCTCGTCACTAACTGGCGGAGGGATGTCTCCCCGGAGGAGAAGAGCAGGGGGCTCGCCATAATCGCGGAGAGGAAGGGCTGGGGTGCGAGGGAGATCTCTGAGAATTTGGGCATCCCCTACACGACCGTCGTCAAGTATCTGCCTGACAAGTATAAGGATGCCTCCAAGGTGGAGGCTGGGAGGATTGGAGGAGAGAGGAAGGCCCTTGAGCTTGCTACACGTCGTGTAGCAGAAAAAGGCCTAGAGGAGGAGGCGGAGGAGGAGCCTGAGGCCCCTGCTATAAGGCATGCAGCAGAGCCTGAGCCCTTCAGTGTCGAGCCTAGGCACGTATTGTTCGTGAGGGGCCTCCTTCAGCGGTTTGAGAAGGCCTCTGACGACTATCTTGCGAGCAGCCTCTACGGCAGGTTTGGCTTAAGCAGGGAGGAGGCGGATAAGGTCATAGAGATGGCTAGAGGAGAGACCGGGGTTAAGCCTCCAAGGCCTCCGAGGGTTGAGAGCGACATGGCGGAGTTCGTCTGCGGGGTCTGCAGGAGAAGGTTCCTGATAGTCCACGTCGAGCCTACGGGGGAGCATAAGCTAAAGGAGGTTCTTCCTTGAGCATGCTCCGGTACCTGTACCGAAAGCCCGGTTCGCAGAGGGTCTGCCCCGGGTGCGGGAGGGTTATAGACAGGAACATCACGCTCCACGAGGGCGAGCCATGGCACCACGGATGCCTGATGAAGGCGAAGCGTAGGAGGCACCTGTGCCTGAGCTGCGGTGCGGAGCTTAGCGACCTCGACCTGTCCTCCTTCAACTTCAACGGGGAGACTAAGAGGTCCTGCGGCTTCTGCGGGAGCACGAATCTTAAAGGCCTTCACGGGGTGAGGAGCCGCGGTGATGGGGCTTCATCGGAGGTAGGCGGAGTATGAAGCTCTTCGCAAAGGTTTCGGATCCTGATCTCCTGCTGCGCAGCCTGAACGAGCAGGGGGCGGCCTTCTACAGGAGAGTAGGCGAAGGAGGTGAGGGGGATGGGAGCCGTATGTCTGTCGAAGCCGTCTACTTCAGCGCCAGCCGCATAATATACTTCAGGGGAGGGCTGACGGCTCAGCAGTTTGAGATTCTGAAATCGCAGGCACATAGGGTTAAGGGGCTTATCATAAACGATAAGCTGGGATTGATCGAAGTGAACCAGATTGAGGCTTAGGGATGAAACGGGTGAATGTTCTGGTGGTCCGGACGATGCTGGGGATGAGGGTCTTCACAGCGCGCGACCTGATGCGTGAAACTGGGTTATCTGAGCCTGCGGTGTACAATTGTTTGAAGACTCTGCGCGAGTCTGGGTTAATCTACAGGGAGAGAAGAGCCAAGGATGGTAGGCGGTCGGCCGCGGTTTGGAGGCTCAGACGTGTCTAGCCGGGACTGGAAGGTCACGGGGGTGGTCGACAGGCCGAGCCTCATGAACCTGATCGCTAGGCTTGAGGCCTACCACAGGGAGGGGAGGGTCGAGGTCATAGTGTCGGCGAGGGACGCCGAGGAGGCTAGGGAGGAGGGGCTGAGGCATATGACGCTCTTCTGCGGAGTTCCGGGGAACGTCATACGCTACGCTAAGGCTAGGAAGATGAAGTAAACGGTGAAGCGACATAACATAACGACATAACATAAACATTTTCTGGAAAAAAGGGTCTGGGATGAAGAGGACTACTATATGGGTGCCGGAGGAGCTCTGGAGGAGGTTCCTTGAGACCGTCAGGAGGGAGGGTAGGAATGCGAGCGGGGTTCTCAGGGAGGCGATTGAGGGCTATCTCGGCGTCCACGAGCCTGGGAACCCTCAGGCGAGGATGACGAGCTTCATAGAGGGGCGGCTCTCCGACAGGGCTGCCTTGGAGGGGAGGGCTAGGGAGCGCTTCATGAGGCTCGAGGAGTGCAGGATGAGGGATGTTCAGGTCTTCTGCAGGCAGCTCGTCGAGGACCCTAAGGCTGCGTCAGCTATGGCTGAGAGGGTCGCAGCATGGCTCAGAGGCAGGGGGGTGAGGGTATGGAGGTGAGAAGCCTAATCCATTGAATATTTTTAATGAAAATTTCTCTTATTGTTCAACATTTGAAAAGCTCAAAAGCTTATTGAAGGTCTTGGTACTGGGCACCATTATTCTCGCAATTACAGCTACCTTAAGATCGATCTATTTTATTGCACGCTTAATTTGTATAAAATGATATCATCATAATTATTAATGGTTGAAAGGGGGTCATTCTAGAGTTTCTTTTAGTAGTGTTTTTAATTGCCTATACTCATCCTCACTTATTTTTCCTTCTTTTTGTAGTGATTTTAATTGCTTATATTCCTCCTCACTTATCCCTCCTAAAGCGCGTGCTATCATAAGAAAATCTTTAAAATTTGTTCTTGCATCACTCTTATTTTTAGTTTTTATAGAGACAAGGAGGTTTTTATCTAGCGCAAACTTAAAACCTACTAAATTAGCATCTCGAAATACGAGAGAGATTTTTTTCATCCTTTGAGTGCCTTCGTCATCCAAAGGTTTACTGGATCCTTTTTTTAATGCTTCGAAGAGCTTTTGGTCGCCTTTGCCCATTTGATTTTTTTTGTTAGAATTTATTATAAAGGTATTGTGGACTCCAAAACTATATGTGCATAAAGATGGTATCCGAGGGCTAACGTGGCTCCTCGCATGCGTTTAGAAAGGTGACAATCCCGAGGACTATGAGATACGCGTTCGTGACGACTTTAGCAAGTGGCCGAAGTTACTAATGAAGAGATGGGACTTCAAACGGCCACTTTGGTTTCAGACGATCCTTCAACAGGATTTTAGCTTGTTAAGAGTCTGACTGTATGTCGAAGGGGTCTCATTCAACATGTTTAAGATTTTTTTTCTAACCGGATGCTTTACCGCCAAAAAATAGATGAATACATATCCTCTTCAAGGTTTATTAGCCGCATCTGCCTAAGAATGATGTAAAACGATTTTTAAAAGACTTTTCGAAAATAAAATTTGTCAAACAGTTAAGCTGTAAACAGCGTATTTGAAAATGATAATTTACTCTGACAATAAGTAGTCTGATTTGATTCATGTTGTCTTTAGCTTACTGCGAGAGGATTCAATGTCTTGTTCTAATTTTTAGAATGTTTCTTAGATGTTTGTTCCAAAGCGTAGGAATATAAGAAGTGTCTATGATAATAGACGGGTGAGGTTGGTTATGAACCGGAAAATCCTTGCGGGCGTCGCAGCAATCATCGTCATCAGTGTCTTAGGCGCTTTCTACCTCTACTCCACCGGTGGCAGTCAAACCATGAAAGAGGGCTTTGAGAACGGATTAGGGGAATGGGTTGCAGACGCTGACGTGCCTTTTAACCCGGAAGATCCCACGCGCCTTGTCGAGTGGAATATAACGCGTTCAACCGATGTGGCTAGCTCCGGGAAGTATTCGCTAAAATTGTTCATCGACGGTCGGCAGGACGACGGAACCATCTGGGTGGAGAGAAAGATACCTGTGCGGAAGAACGCACGGGTAAATGTTAGCTTATCCTTCAACTTCTACAGTGGACAAGAGAGTTTCAACACTATTGCTGCAGTATGCGCCTATGCTGGCGTGCGAAACCCAGAGTACGAGGACGACTTCAGCGTAGTCGGGAACGCTAATGAGGTTGAAGGATGGAAAAGATACGGCCTGACCGCGGACGTAGACACAGGCTCAAGCGGAGAGATGTGGGTCGCCTTAGGCATTTCGGTGCGCTGGGAAACCTATATGACCTACTACGTAGACGACGTAGAGATAGAGGTGAGATGACGGCTTGCGACATGGTGAGAGCCATCGTATCCAGGTTTATTTCATAGGCTGGTTTTCTCGTATCCTTCCCTTAAAATCCGCTCGGTGAACAGATGTTTCAACGAAAATGACGTTATCACAGTTTTAAGCCAAAACTTGAAAATGGAGGGCTTATAGGAGATGTTGTCTAGGATGTTTGAGAGGCTGAGTTTTCTCTCACATTGCACCCAGATAAGGCTGACAGGGGTGGCATGATGCGAACCATTAAAGTGTTGAGGAAATACCTGTTGCTCCTGCTCGCGTTAGCTGTTTTCGCATCGGTACACGAGGGCGCTCACATTTTAACCGCAGTGGCTTTCGGCGAATTTAACGGATTCTATCTGAAGCCGTACGGGTTTGAAGTCGAGTTCAGGACACCGGTTTCTGAGAGAACTGGAGCCAAATGGGGATTAATCTCAGGTAGCAGCAATTTCATCACAATCGCCATCGGCTACGTCTTGTATTCGCAGAGGAGGAGGATGATAAGCCTGCAGAATACCACCTTATACATTCTAGGATACTGGTTAACGCTATGTTTCCTAATCCTTGACCCCTTGAACCTTTCCGTTGGGCCGTTCATTTACGGGGGCGACGTGAATGGAGTCTCGGTAGGCTTCTCCGTAAACCAGTATATAATTCAAGCTGCATTCCTCGGGCTGTTTCTCCTCAACAGAGAACTCTTAGTCCAGAGACTTCTCCCTCTATACAAAATAGAGACAAGGCACCCCCTATTCCAGCCACTCTTGAAGCGAAAAGGCTCTCTAAAATAATCATGAGCGCTTCATTCTTAGGTTGTCAGCTGAATAATCTTTTACTTTACATTTACTTTTAGTGACATCTGAGGAGTTCTGCACGCTTCGCCTTCTCCCTGCTCGTCGAGACCCGTGCCATGTTTATGGCCCCCCTCAGGTCTCTAATATGCCTCCCGGCAACCTCGGCTATCTCCCCTGCCGCGCTTTATTCCACTCCCCCTTATGGGGACTTAGATGACCATCTCCCTGAACTGGTCTATGCTGTACTGCTGGAAGTATACCTCTACGAACCTGCTCCTCGCATGGTCCGTGGGCCTTCCGATGTTGTTGACGATCCCGTAGACCCAAGTCTCGAACTTGCAACTCTCCCTAACCCCGCGCTTCCTCCTTGCGACGAAGCCGCCCCACATGAGGCTCTTTAAGCGTGGGCGTCTCTTGAAAACTGTCAAATGACTGCCTAACTCATAAAAGCTTGGATTGATTTGAATAGTGATAGAATGGTAGATTTAGGGCTAGTTGGTCGCTGCGGGCTATATTGTGGTACCTGCGGGGTCTATCGTGGATATAGGGAGGGTGGCGAGCTAATCGAACACTTGTCTGAGAGATGGAAAATTCCCAAGGAGAAGTTCAAATGTGAGGGATGCAGCACGCTGACGCCCGAATGCTGGGGGTGGGGGTGTGAGATAGTTAAATGTTTAGATGTAAAGAACTACAAGTTCTGCATTGATTGCAACTCCTTCCACGACCGAACATGCGAGAGATACGAGAATATCTCGGCGCGTTACATGAAGAGGGGGGAAGATATCCGCAAATCTCTTCAAGAAATAAAGGATAGGGGAGCTATAAAGTGGCTTGAAGAACAGGATAAACGGTGGCGGTGTCCATCGTGTGGCAAGCCAATTTCAGTCCACGTCGAAAAATGTTACAGCTGCGGCGCAGTCCTGGCTTGACCGGAGTCTAGTAATTCGATGAGGCGAACTCTCCTCTCAACCCATCGACGCTCAGTGAAGACGCCTAATGGATGCCCCTGAGGGAGGAATGATTAGCAAGGGGATGATAATGAAGGCGTAACCTTGTCGATATCGCTGTCATATAGAGCAGCGAGTTCTACGTTTAGAAAAGGGTAGACGCGTAATATAGAAGGACCCGAAGAGGGTTCTAAGCGAACCTGCTCAGTGATAGAAATGGCAGAAGAAGGATAAGTGTGCTGCGTCATCGTCGTAGGTGCTGAATCAGCCTAGTAGGCTCTTTGAAAAGAGGATGAAGTGAGGGATTGTTTCAACAATCTCGACAAGAGCCCTCCAATTGAAACAGGTCACCTTAAGTCATATGACGGCTCAACGCTTTTGCCTAACTCCGCACGAATCCAGTTGAATAATGGCTTGGTCACTAGCATCGAGGTCAAGGAATATGTAAAGGGTTTAGGGGTTCCCCTTGTAGGGATAACCACCTCTGAGAGGCTTCGAGATCTGCCTACTGGAAGCGTGGAGGGGGTAAAGATCCTCCGGGGGGTGGCGGAGGAGTTGCCATCAGCGAGGTCAGCCATAATCCTGGGTTACAGAATATGGGATCAGATGTTCAACCTCGCCGTCAGCTACCCGAGTTTTAGAGGGTCCACGCTGCGCGGAGCTGACGAAGACTTCGAGTGGTACCAACTCTATCAGGAGGTCGTCAAGAATAAGGCCTGGCAGCTGGCGAGCCATCTACTCAGGCTTGGGAACGAGGCAACAGTCGCTAGCGGCATTTCACTGAAACCCGCGGCGATAAAGGCTGGACTTGGATTCAGAGGAAAAAACACTCTTGTGATTACGCCTGAGCACGGGCCGAGAGTGAGGTTCGCCGCCGTCCTCACCTCAGCATCACTCGAACCGGACGAGCCGTTCAGGGAGAACCTCTGTGGTGAATGCGATAAATGTATTCGAGCATGTCCTACGAACGCGCTCCATCCATACAGGATCGAAATCAAGAGGTGCCTAACTTACGCCATGGAGCATCCTGAATCGCTGGATGTAGGGGCTGACGTGAGGAAGCTAGAGAAGGAATTTGTTGTGAAGCCGACTCGGAACAGCTATGTGGAGTGCACTATATGTCAAGACTCCTGTCCGATAGGACAACAACTAGGGGGGCATTGTGAGAGTAGAATTTGAAGGTGTCGCAGAAACACTTATATCCAGTTGGGGGAGGAGGCCTTTGGCGCATGCGACAGGCATCTCCTAGAATAGGCTATTATTGAGAAGGGGAACGGTTCCCAAATCCTAAACATAAGTTACGCCAAGTATATCGAATACGCGTAAGAGGCTCGGTTTGAATAAGTTACTACTTAATTCTCAGAAGCTCACGCTTCTCAGGGGGTGCTTTCCTGAATAGCTTATAGCCATTACGTCAGCCCTTCTCGGTATTGAATAGTAACCCCTATTATAAGCCTCCAATACGGCGTCCATTTGTTTATCCGTGAGATCCGATAAGATGGCGTCAGCGGTTAGGGTCAGGGAGCTCGCGATGAAGCCGTCGAAGGGAACCTTTCGCAAAATCTCAAAGTCGAGGCCCTGCCCCTGTAAACGGTCGAGTAGGCTTTTCAGGTCGTCATGCCTAAAAACTATGATCCTGTAGTACTCCCATCCCCCTTCATAGACGACTGGCGAGATGTGCAGCAGGTCGAGGGAGTCAATGTTCTTGACGACTGAGTTTTCCAACGCGCAGAAACACTTCTTAGTGAAGAGGTGGATCTTGCTTGCTTCGGAAGACTCCTCAACGACTTCTCCCAGTTTCGACACCTCTTTCCTTATAGAGAGGTAATCCTCGACATGGTCTGTGACTATCTCTATCACCTCGTGTTCCCTGTTGCACCATGCGAACATCTTCATCGAAGGAAACCTGCGCGAGAGATTGCAGAAGAGGCAGTCGTGAGAAACCTTAAAAATCACCTCGAAAAGTGGCATGGAATGCAATATATCTGAAGATCTTATCAATCCTTTCCTAGCCCAACAGGTTGGCGAACATGCGAATTGATCTAATTAATCATAACGCTCTTATCTTGAAGATGGCGCTTATTTACTTTCCCTCCGTTGCAACACGCTAAGCAAAGAAGGCTCCAATGTCTCCAGAGATCCGTTTTTCTCTTAAAATTGCTTAATGGAAATCAAGGTTCAGGTTTAGACCTTGCCGACGGAGTTAAACCAGGTCGGGTCATTAAAAATTGTGACAATTTGGCACAATCTTTTATTTTAAAGGGTTTTTCCATACCTTATAGGGGTTTTAGGGTTGGGTTGGCTGGTCTGCGTGGACGGCTTCGTGGAGGCATGGGGCGACGAGGATGCTGGGGTGTGCTTGGACCATGGCGCTGAGTTGAAGCGCGGGTGCTCCAAAGCTGACGCGGTATCTTGAGGGAGGTGCGGAGATGCGCGTAGACCTCTCGCCTGAGTTGAGGATCATCTATCCAAGGGCCAGATTCGGATGCCTCACCGTTAGGGACACGCCTAATACGAGGAATATTGGAGCGTTGGAGGAGAGGAAACGCCTCCTTGAGAGGCAGATAAGGGACAACTATCCGGCAGTGGAGGAGGATAACGTCGTCCAGAGCTACGCCACGTACTTCAAGAGATGGGGGAAGACGTACCCCGTAGAGTTCCAGATCAAGACGCTTAAAAAGGGCGGTAGGTTCCCCCAGATCTCGGCGCTAGTCGACTGCATGTTCATGGCGGAGATCAAGAACAGGATACTCACATCTGGACACGACGCGGATGCTCTGTCTGGAGACCTGATCTTCGACGTATCCAGCGAAGGCGAGCCGTACGTGAAGCTGAACGGTGAGGAGCAGAGGTTGAAGAGGGGAGACGTGGTACTCAGAGACGATGAAGGCATCCTAGCGAGCGTCTTGTACGGGCCGGCTAGGAGAACCTCTATATCGCCTACTACGAGGAACGCCCAATATTTCGCTTGGTGCCCTCACGAGATGGGAGAAGAGCTGATCAGAGCTCATTTAAACGATATCCTTTCAAACCTAGGCATTATCTACGAATCCGTAGCATCAGAGATCCAAATCATCAGATAGCTTATGTTTGGCTAGGCGATCTTAGAGCGTGGCCTCGCATTTGAAGGGGCAGCTCGATTGTGAGCGTGACATTTTAGGCTGGCGTACAGGTTGAGAGGCGAACTGCTTCAAGTCTACACATTTATTCCACCTTTAAGTAGAATAGAAAGTGCTCAAATGGTAAAATCTTCTTTCACTGTTCTCGTCTTTAAACTTCGGCGTTTTCTCACACCCTCCAAACCTTTCAAAGAATTCTAAGGTTCTTAACTGACCTTCCCTATTCGCTGAAGTTTCTTAGGTGGGATTTTTTGCAATAAGGGCGGAGGATGGGCGCTTAACTGTGTCGGAGCAGAGGGTCCACGAGAATATGGACTGTGAATCCATAGAGCCTTTATATCTATTTCATGACTTAGAGAGGGGGTCGCTACGGTTAACCGTACCAGATGGGATATATCCTTCGAAATCTTGAAGGCGATTAAGGAGGGTAGATCTAGGCCTACTCAGATAATTCGCGCTGCAAACCTTAACACTGATACGTTGGACATTTATCTCGACATTCTTAGCATGAATGGTTTGATAGCTGGGGTGCCCAACGGGAGGGGGATCGTAGAGTATACGGTCACGGAGAAGGGGGAGAAAGCGATCACAAAGTTCAGGGAGCTGGAGGAGCTGATACAGTTCTACAGTGTCGAATCCTACTCCAGATCAGAGCCTGTCGACAAGCCTCCCAAGATAGCGCTCCTGATAGATGCTAAATAGGGTCCGCCGTCCAGTTTTCGAAAAATCTAAAAGATCGCATGGATTATCGGTTGATCGTGGAGACTGAGATTTTCCTCTCCGACAAGGCTTTCATGGGCATCATCCTGTCCTCGGTGGAGGTTTACAAGAACGAGTGCCATGGGGCGCTGCTGGGATTCCAAACGCGGGGGCGAATAATCGTCGAGTACGCGATCCCCTTCCAGTCCGCTAATAGAAGGTTCTCAGAAGTCAAGCCGAACTGGAGGAGGGAGCTCAAGGTAATCGAGATCCTCCCTAAGCTCATACACTTGCAGAAGCTCGGGTACTTTCATTCGCACCCTCAGTACGGGGGGAAACGGGGTTCACCTGAGCTGAGCGGGCAAGACAGCGAATACATGGGCGAGGGGGAACTAGAGATCGTGGTGGCCATCAACGATGCGGGGAAGACGATCAGATGGGCGGAGTCGAGGAAGATGCTTTCAGGCACCCTAGGAGAATATAGCATAGTTCTCGCAGGCTTCTACAAGAGGAGGAGGGACGGCGAAATCCAGCAGTACAGGATCCTATGCCCGTACGCGGTAGGATTCAACTACGCCTTCGAGCAGTAGGAGCGCACCCTCCAAGCAGAATATTCCGGTCTCCCGTTCAGGCTATGATGGTTATCTGATCTTTTTAAGCTCA
>Ga0272448_1006531_pt1 | contig 12587 bp, 6 predicted proteins | sample YNPCB0191_FD_202220 | JGI IMG/M metagenome (GOLD analysis project Ga0272448, IMG submission 202220) | Hot spring sediment microbial communities from Yellowstone National Park, WY, United States - YNP-CB-019-1 | ecosystem: Environmental > Aquatic > Thermal springs > Hot (42-90C) > Sediment... | reverse complement strand
CGACGGCAGGCTCAGGAAGCCTCCGTCCGTCCGCGTGAGCCCCCTGCCAGTAGGAAAAGTTGAACTGCCGGATTTCCGCGAGCGTGTACAGGTTCGGGGAGCCTTTCCCGTCGGACGTGCGATCGAGCGTCGCATCGTGCAGCACGATCGGGACGTGATCCTTCGTACCGCGGATGTCGAACTCCAGCACATCGGCTCCGACCAGAACGGCTTGCTCGAAAGACAGGAGCGTGTTTTCGGGGTATCTGCCTGAGAATCCCCTGTGGGCCGTGACGACAACCTTTCTGCCGCCTTCGTAAAGCTCTCTCAGGCGAAACGCGGGCATACTGCTCTCCTCTCAGGCGTGACGCACGCCATGCCCCGATCCTAAGGCGGCTCATGGGTGCAACCAAACAGATGAGCATCGGACCTCGAACCGAGCGAGAACTGTCGCCCGCTTTGCTGATGGATGTTCGAGCTGCCCCGTCGGCCACTGCATCCCCAGCCCGTCTCCGGGTGCACGAACGCTCTCGCATGGGGCCGGCATGATTATTGCCCGGCCTCGGAGCTCCTCGCGCCATCCCAACGAGACGACCGTCAGTAGCCGGGACGGGTTGGCCTCGACTCGGCGCGGGGGGCGTAAGATCCAGGCTCAGTGCCGCGGGGGCAGACGAGAGAGCCGTGATGAAACGCAGGGGCTGGAGCAGGGTCGTGAATCCGAGCGTGAGCCCCGCAAGGACCGGGCACAATTACTCGAGATCCAGCATCAGTGCCGAAGGCACGGCGGGCAATAGCCCAGGAATTCATTCCTGGGTTTCTGGAGGACGAACGAAGATCAGATTGATGAAGCCCCGTAGGGACGGCGGAGGTTGCACGGGGTAGATGTTCCGTCGTCCCTTACGGGACTCGGGGGCCGGGCTCACCCAGCAAAACTGTTCGTGCACCCCCCGTCTCCGGGACTCGAGAGGAAGCGGATCGGGAGTCCGAGTAAGATTGGCGTCATGAGGATCGGGGATACGGCGCGCCGCCTGCGGATTCGCGGGTTTCCCGGTATCGTGGCGTCGTGCTGGCTGAGTTGCGAAGAGATCGATGAAGCTGCTGCATACTGCTGACTGGCATCTTGGGCGGACGTTCCACGGGTTCCCGTTGATCGAGGAACAGGGCGCCCTGCTCGGTCAGATAGTCGAGACCGCCCGTGCTGAGCGTCCGGACGTAGTCGTCGTGGCGGGCGATGTCTACGATCGGGCCGTGCCGCCCCGCGAGGCCGTCGAGCTGCTAGACTCGGTCCTGACGAGGCTTGTCCTGGACGTCGGGGTACCGACGATCCTGATCGCTGGCAACCACGACAGCTCCGAGCGGCTCGAATTCGCCCGCCGGTTCCTCTCGCGCGAGGGACTCCACGTCATCGGCGAGCCCGAGCCGGATGCCGAACCGATAGTGATCGCGGGCGTCTCGATCTACGCCATACCGTACGCCGAGCCGGCTCTCGTTCGGCACATCCTGCAGACCGAGAGCATCCGCTCTCGCGAGGAGGCCATGCGTGCGCTCGTGGCGCGCGTCCGTTCGCGGGGACTCGGCGCTCGGTCTATCCTCGTCGCCCACGAGTTCGTGACCGGCGGTTCTCCCAGCGAGTCCGAGCGGCCGCTCTCGGTCGGCACGGTCGAGAGCATATCGCTCGATGTGTTCAGCGGGTTCGATTATGTCGCCCTGGGGCACCTCCATCGTCCGCAGAGTCTCGGCAGTTCACGACTCCGCTACGCCGGCTCGCCATTCCCCTACTCGTTTTCGGAGGCCGACCAGGAGAAGTCCGCCTCCATCGTCGAGATCGGCTCGGAGGGCGAGGTATCGGTGAGGGAGGCCACTCTCCGGCCGATACGGAAGGTGCGAGTGATCAGAGGACTCTTCGATGAACTCCTCCATTCGGCGCCCTCCGACGACTACATACTCGCAGAGATGCTGGATACCCGCGTGGTCTACAATCCATACCTCCGTCTGAAGGAACGGTTCCCGAACCTGGCTGACTGCCGGTATGCCCGGCTGGAGAGGACAAGCCCGTTGACAGGCACGTCGCCGGAACGTTTGCGACGAGACCGGTTGGCACTCTTCGGCGATTTCGTTCGCGAAGTCGCGGGCCGCGAACTGACCGAAAAAGAGCGAACGATCATGACGGAAGTCCTCGAAGAACTCGCCCGAACGGAGCGGCAGGAGAGACGATGAGACCGATAAGGTTGGAGATGAGGGCGTTCGGTCCTTACGCCAAGGCGACAGTGCTGGACTTCCGTCTCCTCGGCAGCAGCGGCCTCTTTCTCATTCACGGTCAGACGGGCAGCGGGAAGACGACAATCCTCGACGCCATTTGCTTCGCTCTCTACGGGGAGAGCAGCGGCGGCGAACACGAGCGAGCCGCTTCAACCCTCCGCAGCCACTTCGCCGACCCCGATCAACCTACCGAGGTGACGTACGAGTTCGCCCTCGGCGAGAGAATCTACAGGGTGCGACGCTCCCCGGAGTACGAGCGTCCGAAACGACGTCGCACCGCAGGCAAGAGCGATCTGACGAAAGAGTTTGAGCGCGCGGAACTCTACCATCTGAACAGCCCCAAGCCGGACAGGCCCATCGCGACCAAACCGCGTCAGGTCACGGAAGCCATCGAGGAGTTGCTCGGGTTCAACGAACAGCAGTTCCGCCAGGTTGTCGTCCTGCCGCAGGGCCAGTTCCGGCAACTGCTCACTGCCACCAGCAAGGAGCGCGAGGCGATCCTCATGGTGCTTTTCCGTACCGAGGGCTTCAGCGCGATTCAAGAAATGCTGCACGAGAGAGCAAAGGCGGCGGAAGTCGAACTCGACCGGCTGGAGCAGCAGAGGAAAGCGATCCTCGACCAGCTCGACGTCGCCTCGGCGGAGCAGCTCGAGGAGCGCCTGCGGCAGCTTGGCGCTGACTGCGAGACCGCCCAAAAGGATCTCGATCACCTCGCCCGCTCCGTCGACAGCGCCTCGGCAGAGCTGGAGCGAGCACGCAGGGCCGAGACAATACTCGTCGAACTGGAGACGGCATCGGCTGCTTTGCAGAAACTGGAGGCCCAGGCGGCCGAGATCGAACGCCGGCGGGCAGAGTTCCGCGCAGCAGAACTGGCCGACCGAATCGAACCGTTCGAAAAGCAGCTCGGCGAGCTTCGAGCGAGAGCTGCGCGTGCCGAGGCGGATGCCCAGAGGGCGGCGGACGCCCTTCGCCAGGCCCAGAGTGCCGCCAAGGACGCAGAGGCACGGCTCGCCCGCGAAGAGTCCCCCGAACGCCAGGCCGAACGGGCGGAGGCCGGCGAGCGGGTGCGCGACCTCGAGAAGTTCAAGGGCCGGGTCCAGGCTCTCCGCAACGCTGTCGCGAAGCGAGACGAGGCGGCCGCGGAGCGCGACAAGGCGGGGCTCGCCGTGAAAGCGGCTGATTCCGCCGCGCAGCAGGCTGCACAGGACGTCGAAGCACTGAACCAAAGACTCCTGGACCTCCAGAGCCGCGCCGGCGAAGTCGAGAAGCTGCGCGTTCTCCACAAGCAAGCACTGGATCGTGCCGAGCTTCGCTGCCAACTCGACGACTTGCGCCGCCGTGCGAGCGACCTCCGCAGAGAGATCCGGAAGCTCCAGCAGGACGAGGAGAGCAAGGACCGGGCATGGCAAGCCGCTCGGGCGGAGGCGGCGAGAATGGAGGGCGACTGGGTCAGTGCACAGGCGGGGCTGCTGGCCCGGACGCTCCGGGAGGGACAGCCCTGCCCCGTCTGTGGCTCGAAGCACCACCCCCGCCCGGCGGCCCTGCCCGAGGGCGCTGAGACCCCGGAGTTCGAGTGCGTTCGCAGAAAGCGCGAGGAGGCGGACGAGCTTGGCAACGCACTGACTCGAACGTCCAAGGAACGCCAGAGACAGGAGGGAGAAGCAGTCGGGCTCGAGGAGCAGATTCGCCACGCAGAGCGCCGACTGGGCGAGAAGAGCGCCTTGTCTGTGGAGCAGTTGACCGCCGAGGCTGAAAGGATCGCGGAGGATTTGCGCAGGGCGGAAGCGGCGACCGGGGAGCTTGACGACCTCGCCCGGCGCCAGCGCGAGTTGCGCGAGCAGAAGGACCGACTGGACGAAAACTTGCGGAAGGTTCAGGCACAGCTCCAGGAGAGGGAACAGGAGCTGGCGGGCTGGGAGGCTCGAGTCCAGGAGCGCGAGACCGAGGTACCATCATCTCTCCGGGTCGAGGGAGCACTGGAGGAGGAGACTCGCCGTGCCGCGGCACGGCTGCGCGAACTGGAGAGCGCGTTGGCGGACGCCCGGTCAGCGGCCCAGGAGGCAGCGACGGCACTCGCAGCCGCCAGATCTACGCACGACAGCCTCAGCAAGGCGCTCGAGGAGATTCGAGGCTCCCTCGAGGAGGAGGAAAAAGCGTTCAATCAGACGCTGCACGACGCGGGCTTCCCGAGCAAGGCAGCCTACGAATCCGCCAAACGCGCGCCGCTGGTGCGGGAGGAGATGAGCGAGGACATCCGGCAGTACGAGCAGGATCTGGCTGCCGCGAGGGACCGGCGGGACCGAGCCAAAGCGGCAGCCGCAGGCCTGACGAAACAGGCCCTCGCCACGCTCCAGGCCCAATTCGCCGAGCTCAAGGAGAAGGAGCGGGCCGCTGCCTTACGGCTGGCAGAGCTGAAGACCAAGCGGAGCGCTCTGGACGACGCCCGAAAGCGGCTGCTCGACACAGTCAGTCGGTTCGCCAGGGCCGAGGAGAGCTACCGTGTCGTCCAGGAACTCGACAGATTGGCCAATGGCAAAAACCCCAAGGATCTCAGCTTCCAGCGATTCGTGCTCTCGTGGCTTTTGGACGAAGTGGTCCGCGTGGCAAACGTTCACCTTGCGCGGATGAGCGAGAATCGCTACGTGCTGCTTCGTTCGGAAAGCCACCCCGGACGAGCGCGTTCAGGCGGGCTCGACCTCGACGTGCTCGATGCGTACACGGGCCGGAGCCGGCCGGCGTGCACGCTGTCCGGCGGCGAGTCCTTCCAGGCCGCTCTCTCGCTGGCACTCGCCCTTGCCGAGGTCGTTCAGAGCGAGGCAGGCGGCGTGCCCCTGGAGACGATCTTCGTGGACGAAGGATTCGGGAATCTCGATCCGGAGTCGCTCGACCTGGCACTCGCTACTCTCACATCCCTCGAGGCAAAGGGGCGGCTTGTCGGCGTGATCTCGCACGTCCCGGAGCTGCGCGAACGGATTCCCGCGCGCGTCCAGGTGATCGCCTCTCGCGCGGGAAGCTCGCTGCGGGTGAATCCGCCGTGAGGGATCGTGTGCACAGCGCTTTGCGATCGGTCAGCCTGACGTGAGTGCGCAAGCCTGATGTCCTCGTTCTTCCAGACGGCTTCGTAGAGGCGGGCTCCTCGCCTCAGAAGGGCCGGTAGCTCATCCAGGTCCACATTGCCGGCTTGTTCTGTTCGCGGCGTTTCCACGAACGAGCGGCGTCGAGGTAGTCGGCCTCGATGGCCGATTCGATCCTCTCGAGGAGGACGTGGCCCGTGCTGCCACGGCCCCAGCCGAGTTCCGGGAAGAAGGCGACCCGGACTCCCCGAAGCGTCCCATCGGCGTCCGGCTCGACCGTGTAGCCCACATCGTTCGAGTCCGTCACTGGCGGATCGTCGGGAATGTACGCCTGGTTCGTGCTGGCGAGGCGGAACTTGCTGAGGCAGTAGCTGTTGTCGAAGTGGTCGCAAAGCGTGCTCCGATCCGGACGGAGCGGGAGATAGGCGAACGGGACGCCGAGGCCGTCCATCCGGAAGAAGATTGCGTAGGCCACGTTCTCGATGTAGCTGTACTGCAGCGTCTCGCCGAGATCGTGGTTCGCGTACGGCTGGAAGCCCTCGCAACAGACGTGCGTCGGAAGCTGGTGATTGTCCGTCCAGAGGGCGTCAATGATGTAGACGACGTTCAGTACCCGCCCGCGGAGCACCTTCCCGCTGACGACGAAGCTCGGTCGAGACTGGTGGACTTCGTACTCGAAGCTGAGCGAGGCATCGCAGACAGCCATGAGGTCGCCGTAGTTCCGCGGGAGGTCGGGGTAGTTGTGGATCGCCTCGAGCGACTTCGCGTCGCCGACCTCGCCGTAGCTGAAGAGGGGCGAGGGGTAGCGAACGGCCGCTTTTCGGCCGTCAACCTGGATGCTCAGGTGCATACCGACGGTGTTGACCAGTTCCTCCGGCTTGCCGCGGAGGTAGGAGCGGACGTCGATCCCGAAGTTGTGCACGCGGAGCCAGCGCTCCGTGTCGGGCCGCCAGACCCAGATATAGTTGTACATCGTGTCCGACGTCCGCGGGTCGAAATCCAGCCGGATTCGGTCATTGCCTATGACGATTCGCCTCTCTTTCCTCTTTGCCATGCTTTCACTCCACTATGTCAGCGAGTGGTCGTCCTTCGTCCCGCCACGGCCAGCGTTCCGGTCGCTTCTCCGAGTATAGGGGATAGCCTGCGGCGATGCAACTGAGGGATCCGGGCGGGGTGCACGAACAGTCTTGCTGGGTGAGCCCGGCCCGAGGGTGCGGACGGTCCGAACTGCCTACCTCCAGCAGGCGCCAGATGAGGGAAAAAGGGTGACGAGATCGCTCCTCTGAACCCAGCGCCTGGCCCAAAGCCGGCAGCGCGGCGCGCCATTGCCCGCCGTCCCTACGGCACTGGCTAGCACCCAAGACAAGCCCGGGACGGCAACACACCGGCCCCCGAGTCCCGTAGGGACGACGGAACATCCATCCCGTGCAACCTCCGCCGTCCCTACGGGACTCCGGTGATCTCATATCGCCCGTGCTCCGGAAACCCAGGAATGAATTCCTGGGCTATTGCCCGCCGTCCCTACGGCACTGAGGCTCGATCTGGAGTAATTGTGCCCAGCCCCTGCGGGGCTCACGCTCGGATTCACGTCCCTGCTCCAGCCCCGGCCTCTCATCACGGCTCTCTCGTCTGTCCCCGCGGCGCTGAGGCTGGATCTTCGCCCCCCGCTCCGAGTCGAGGCCATCCCGTCCCGGCTACTGACGGTCGTCCCTTTGGGACGGCCCAGGAGCTCGGCGGCCGGGCAATAATCATGCCGGCCCCATGCGAGAGCGTTCGTGCACCCGTCCCGGCGGCTCCAATGCCTTGACCGGGACGGTCGGGATGGCTAACCTATTGGGGATGGCGAATCAAGATCGGCGAGGTGTATGAATGGCTGAACACGAGTGCTGGATGTGCAGTCTTTCATCCGCAGATTCGCCAATGCTCAACCGAAGGAGGCCTACATGCCAGCGAAGCTGAAAGTCGGGATCGTCGGAGTGGCCGGGCGCGGCGGCGGATTCTACCGCGCCTTCAGCGTCTGTCCCCACACCACCGTCCATGCACTCTGCGACATCAACAAGGAAGCGCTCGAAAAGACCGCCAAGGACCTCCAGATCGAGCATGCGTACTGCGACTACGAGGAGATGCTCGACCGAGCCAAGCCGGACATCGTCGTCCTCGGCACGCCCATGCCGTTCCACGCGCCCCAGGCTGTCGCAGCGCTGGAGCGCAATATCAGCGTCCTCAGTGAAGTCCCTGCGGCCGTCTCGATCGCGCAGTGCTACGAGCTCTGCAAGGCTGCACGCAAGAGCAACGCGAAGTACATGATGGCGGAGAACTACTGCTACATCCGGACGAACGTCCTCGTCCGGGAGCTTGTCCACGCAGGGCTCTTCGGGGAGCTGTATTTCGGCGAGGGCGAGTACATCCACGAGCTCAAGGGGCTGAACGAGGTGACGAAATGGCGGCGGCGCTGGCAAACGGGCATCAACGGCTGCACCTATCCCACGCATAGCCTCGGCCCGCACATTCAATGGTTCGAGCAGCGCGTCCTCGCCGTATCCTGCTTCGGTTCGGGGCATCACTACCGCGACCCGCGCGGCAACCTCTACGAGAACGAGGACACGACGACGATGGCCTGCCGGATGGAGCGGGGCGGACTCGTACAGATTCGACTCGACATGCTCTCCGACCGGCCGCACAACCTCACCTTCTACACGCTCCAGGGCGTGGACGGTTGCTACGAGTCGCCGCGCGGCTTCGGCGACGATCACAAGATCTGGCTTCGCAGCGTCCACGGGGCAGAGATGAAGTGGCACTCGGTCAAGGAGCTCGAGGAGAAGTACCTGCCGACACACTGGCTCAAGCCGCCCGAGGAGGCGCTCAAGGCCGGCCACTGGGGCGGCGATTACTGGGAGGTCATGGACTTCGTCAGCGCCATCATCGAGGACCGCCAGCCACCGATCGACGTCCATCGCTCGCTCGACATGACCCTGCCAGGCCTCGTCAGCCAGCAGTCTATCCTCGAGGGTGGCCGCTGGCTCGCCGTACCCGATTCGCGAACCTGGTAGGCTTGCTTCTGGCTTGCCTTCGGGCTTATAATAGACGTAGTGAGGATGGTGCGACCATGAGATACGTATGTACCGCACTCTTCGTACTCGGCTTCTGCACAGTTCTCCGAGCGGGCCAGGAGACCGTCGTCGCTCCGGAAGGCGCGTCCTTCACGAACGAAGAGGAGAAGACCTCGGCGGAGGCCAGCAAGTCCGAAGAGAAATCACGCGCCGTCACCGAGAAGAAGGGCGGCTCCGTCGTCTCCATACCGCGCTCGCGCTACGAGAAACTCAAGGCCAAGGAAGAGGCGGCCAAACGGGCCGCCGAAGAGGCAGAAAAGCAGGCCGAGGAGAAGCCGCCCGAACCGACCGAGACGCCCGAATACAAGGCACTCGCCAAAGTCTATGAGCAGGCCTGCGCAGCCCTCCAGGCCAAGAGCTACGCCAAGGCTCTCCGTCTCTTCGAGCGGGTCGTGAAAGAGGCTCCCCCGCCTCCCGAAGAGCCGGCGGAGAAGCCCAAAGGGGACCTGCCGCCCGGCAAGGACGCCCCGCGCGCAAACCCGCTCGCCGCACTCGGCGAGAAGGCCCGCGAGCAGATCAACGTGATCGAGGCCGGAGCCGAGCAGGCTCTCAACGAAGGCGACAACCTCTACGCCGGGCCGCCGCCGAAGCTCTTCGAAGCCGCCTGCGCGTGGGAGGACGTGGCAACGACGTTCCGCGGCACGGCCGCTGCCAAGGCCGCCGGCGAGCGTCTCAGCAAACTCAAGCAGAACCCCGAACTCGCTCCAGCTCTGGAGCTCGCCACCGCCGCCAACCTCGAAAAGAACAAGGACTATCGCAAGGCGTACAACACCTACGAGCGAGTCTTGCGCGGCTACCCGAACACCCCACAGGCAGACAAGGCCAAGGAGCGCATGGACCTACTCCTCGAAAAAGGGCTGCTCTCAGGCACTCGGCTCGGTCCAGAAGAGGAGAAGGAAGCGCTCAAGTGGTACACCATCGGCCGCATCCACCTCGCCAACAAGCGGTTCGAGCAGGCTCGCGAGTGGTTCGCCAAGGTGGTAGAGACCTACAACGGCAGCACGATCGCGGACATGGCGGACGAGGCCATCCAGTCCACCTACGCAGCCCAATCCAAACCGGCGCAATGAATACCGAGGGCGTCACTGCCGAGAGTCTCGACGACCTGAAGGCAGCCTTCCAGGCGGTCCGCGCCGAAATCCTCAAGGTCATCGTCGGCCAGAGCCAGGCGGTTGACGAACTGCTCGTCTGCCTGTTCGCCGGCGGCCATGCACTCGTCGAGGCCGTGCCCGGACTCGGCAAGACGCTCTTGGTCAAGACGCTTAGCGAGTGCCTCGGCATGACGTTCGCCCGAATCCAGTGCACTCCCGACCTCATGCCGAGCGACATCATCGGGACCAACGTGCTCTACGAGGCCGACGGCCAGAAGCTGCTCCGATTCGAGCCGGGCCCTGTCTTCGCCAACACCGTCCTCGTGGACGAGATCAACCGTGCAACGCCAAAGACGCAATCGGCGCTGCTGGAATCCATGCAGGAACTCCGCGTTACCGTCGGCAAGACGACCTACGAGCTCGAACGGCCCTTCGTCGTCATCGCCACTCAGAACCCGATTGAACTCGCCGGCACCTACCCGCTCCCCGAAGCACAGATTGACCGCTTCCTGCTGAAGATTCTGCCGACCTACCCCTCGGAGCCCGAGCTCTCGGAGATTCTCGCGCGGATGACGGGCCCCTCGCCGCCAGTCGCCAAACCGGTGCTGACGAAGGAACGGGTGCTCGCCATGCAGCGGCTCATTCGAGAGGTCATCCTACCCGATTATGTGCGCGAGTACATATCGAGGCTCGTTCGCCTGACGCACCCGAACGAGGACGGTGCGCCGCCCAGGGTGAGCCGTTACGTGCGGCTCGGAGCGTCGCCGCGCGGTGCAATCGCACTGGTCCTCGCTGCCAAGGTCGTTGCCGCTTCCGACGGCCGGCCCAACGTCAGCCCCGAGGACGTCGCACGAGTCTTCTATCCCGCGCTCCGACACCGGCTGATCCTGAGCTTCGAGGCCGAGGCGGACGGGATCGCCGCTGAGTCGCTCCTCGCCGACGTCCTCGACGCGGCAGAGAGGCTTCCCCGGCGCGTACGCGGCCTCGACTCCTGAGCCCGCTTCGCAAGCTTCCTCCCGCTCCTCGAGAACTTCCCTCCCTCCCGATACGGGGCCGGATATCCGCGAACCGTTCGAGCAGCACGTGGCTCGACCCGATTCGTATCACCCGCCAAACACAAACCCCGACGCCCGTCTCGCAGAACGAGAGCGACGTTTGTATAATGAGGCTCATCGTAGAAACCGCAGGAGGTGGAGGCATGTCGGACAACGTTCGCCGGATCGGGTTGACGTCTTTCCTCGTCGGGTGCTTGTACTCGCTCTCGGCCGCGGCCGAGTCGGCGCCGCCCGAATTGCTCACGATGGAGAACGAGTATCTGAAGATCGCCGTCTGCCCGAAGATGGGCGGGACAGTCTATTCGTTCGTGGACAAGGCGACCGGGTGGGACTATGTCGGCGGTGCCGGCACCGCCGACGGCGGATGGGGCGAGTACAACTTCACGAGCTTCTTCCCGGAAAGCGAGTTGAACACCTTCAAGTATATGCCCTATGCAGCAGAGACAGCGGACGGACAGGGTTACAAGCGAATCGTCGTCACGACCGCCGCCGACGGGCTGAAGGCGACGCGGACGATGACGCTCCGGAATGGGAGCCGCGAGTTCGAGGTCCATCAGAAATGGGAGATTCTCGACAAGCCACGGCGGCTCTGGCTCCGCTGGCATCCGTGGATCAAGTGCGGCAAGGATGCCGAAACCTCTGTCATCGTTCCGGGCCCCGGCAATTGCATACGCAAGGTCAACGCGACGTTCTTCCTCGAGAACTGGCTGCGGCCCGAACTCGGTTGCATGATCGTCGTCAACACTGCGAACGGCAACGGCCTTTGGATGACCTTCGAGAAAGAGAAGGTTGCGTGGGTGATGACCTGGTGCTACGGAAAGGACCGCGGGATCGGCCCGGAGCTGCTCGGGCGACCCTACCTTGGCCAGCCGGGGGAAACGCTGGAGAACAGGCTGACGTACACGGCGTTCACACCGAAGGACAAGTCGAGCGAGCTGCCTGCGGGCGTACTCGGGGATGCGAAGGAGCTGACGGCTGCGCGTAAGTTCGCCGAGGCCGTGAGACCCCGCCTTGCCCAGATCGGGCCGCACGAGGTTTGGCGGAAGTTCCCCTACCAATGCTACGGCAGCTATCCGCGGCCAGACATGCCAGCCCTTTACGACTGGGGCCTTGCCGAGTGCATGTTCCAGGCGCCTGGCGCCCAGGACGGCTCGATCCGCGCATTCTTCGCAGCCCAAGCGTATCCCGGTAAGAAAGTCAAGCTCACCGGCCGCGTCTCCGTCTTCGACATGGACGGCAAGCTCGTCCTCCGACGGGACTACGGCGAGGGAACCGACCCGAAGCTCGAACTCGACCTGGCAAAGTACCAGAAGAGCGCACGACTCGAGACGACACCGCTTTCCGAATACAACCCAAGTCCCCTGAAGCCCGTGTCCGAGAAGGTCAAGCCGTTCGAATTGGACGGCGACAAGCCAGAGAGGGCGCGGCTCGAGAAGGTTTTCCTCTGCCCGCTTGCCGGCCTGCCGGACGGCGAGTACCTCGTCAAGACGGAGCTATACGGCGCCGGCTCGAAGCCGGTCTACTGCGAGGAACGGAACGAGCGGTTCATGGCGGAGCTCGGCGTCCGCATGGCGAAGCAGCTCGAGAAGGAAGGCGACCCGCCGCTCCGCCCGTTCATAGTCGCTCTCGCGGAAAAAGGCGGCGAGCTGAAAGGCGGCGTCGCCCGAGCGACAATCGGCGTCGAGGAGGCCGGCGGCGTCGAGCGCAAGGGATGGATCGTGTGTGCGGCGCTCGCACTGCCCGAGGGCACGTTCAAGCCGGGCGCAACGGTCAGGGTGCTCGACCCGGCGGGCAAGGACACCCCGGTGCAGGTCGAGCCCGCGACGACCTGGCCCGACGGCTCGCTCAAGTGGGTGCACCTCTTCTTCCCGGCGGATTGCCCGGCGAACGGCTTCGCCTTCTACACGGCAGAGGTCGGGGGACCGGCACTGGCCAGCCCGCCCCAGCCGTCTCTCGCTGTCGAGGATGCCGACTCGGTCAAGGTGGATACCGGCAGGCTCACGTTGACCGTCCGCAAAC
>Ga0272448_1006530_pt1 | contig 12589 bp, 5 predicted proteins | sample YNPCB0191_FD_202220 | JGI IMG/M metagenome (GOLD analysis project Ga0272448, IMG submission 202220) | Hot spring sediment microbial communities from Yellowstone National Park, WY, United States - YNP-CB-019-1 | ecosystem: Environmental > Aquatic > Thermal springs > Hot (42-90C) > Sediment... | reverse complement strand
TCGGTTATGTGCCTGATCCTCAACATCAACACATCCCCAAAACTCAGTTTTCCACCCTCCTTTATCACCTCCATGATCTCCTTGTCCCGCAGCGCGGCGCAACCACAACCGAATGGTCACGGTCAGATAACGGCGCTGGTTGCACGCTCGGCGTTTCTATGGCCGGTCGTGCCATCGGCCTTTTGAAAGGACAATCACATCCTGATTCCGTATCATCCTGCGCTTCCCTTGCGCACCGCATCCTTGATCCGTTGGATGTGCCCCCGACCGAGTCCCTTTACCTCGCAGCCGAGCTCAAAATACCGGCGTATTTTGGCGTCGTCCAAAATGCAGAAACAATCAACAACGGCGATGGGCTTGCCAGCGCTCTTGACCACCCACTCCGGGTCCAGTTCGAGATACTCCTTGTGTCGAACGGCAAGGACCACAGCGTCCATGTCTTTTAGCGCAGTCGCAAGGTCGCGCTGCACACGCAGGTTTTTCAGCCCATCCTGCCGATGGAAGAATCGCGCCAGACTGTAGCCCGGATGAGGGTAGGTATCCTGCGCCTCGAATTCCCACCAGTGTTCAACATACGGGTCGTGAACATGCACATTGGCCCCCATCTCGGCCAGTTTGCGCACGATGATTTCCGACCCGCTGTAGCGGGTGTCACCCACGTCTTCACGATATGATGCGCCAAGAATCAACACATCAGCCGCTGCGAGCGGTTTGCCCATGTTGCGAAGCGCGTCCCGCACAAGCTGCGGGGGGCGAAGCGACCGCGTGTCGTTGATATCAACCGCCATTGGCGTGATTCTGAATATGTCATCGTTCCACCCAAAAATGTGCTCGTAAGCCCACATCCCCAATCCACCGTCCTTGGGCAAACAGTATCCGCCAATGCCCGGTCCGGGGAAAATAATGTTTGAATGTGTCGGTCTGACCTTGATCGCGTCGATTACCTTCTTCAGGTCCACGCCATTGCGTTCGGCAAACACCGACCATTCATCGAGAAATGCCAGGATGGTAGCGCGGTAGCTGTTTTCGACAATCTTGGCTGTCTCGGATTCAACCGGTTTGTCGAGAACCGTCAGAGGATACTTCTCCGTGTTGAGCACGCTTTCGAGGAAACGCACAACACGTTCGCGGGCGACTTCATTGATGCCGCTGCAAACCCGCCAGAAATCTCGAATGCTGGCGACATAGTTTCGCCCCGGCATGACACGCTCGTAACTGTGCGCCAACAGAGGGTCGGACTGAATGCCCCGCCGTTCAAACGTTTTCTTCATTATGGGATAGGCGACCTGCTCGGTTGTGCCGGGTGCAACAGTGGTTTCAATCAAAACAAGGGCATCGGGTTGGATGTGTTCCGCAATGGTTGCGATCGACGCCTCCAGAGCCTCCATGTCAGCAGCTCCTGTGCGAACGTTGCCGAGCGATTCTTTCAAGTAGTCGCACTGCACGTCCACAACCACAACGTCGGCCAGTTTCAACGCCTCCAAATTGTAGGTCGCAACCAACGTCCGATCCTCCTTCACGCAGCGTCGAATCAGCTCGTCCACCTCGGGATCCTCGGACTTCACCGGCGATACGCCGCGGTTGAGCAATGGAATCTTCCAGAAACTTCGCGGACTCGGGCGTTGCACGCCGATGACAAACTTGGATGGTTTGCCGGCCTTGTCACGCGCGCTGGCCACAACGGCCGCCATCACTGCACCGACAAAACCTAGCCCGACGACAACCACAACCTCACGACCCAGCTTCCGGTTTTGTGCGGCCATCTTGCTGAGTCGCGCAAATTCCTTCCTGTAATCATCAGATTTCGGCAGGGGGAATTTTTCACCGGCAGGACTTGTGGAAAACACATCTCGCTCTTTCATAAGGGACATTTCCGGCACATATAGCCTTGTTTGCCATCTTCTGGTCAATCGCAAAATACACAGTGCGGCGCAGTTGCACGCAATTCACTTGCCCATCAATTACGATTGTCCATACTTGGCTTGCTATGAACACGGCAGCACTCAAACCCGTGACAAAATCCGATCTGACGTCGCGTCAACTGAAATCAAACACCTCAGCGCGGTGCAGTTACAACCGAATGATCGCCGCGAGACAAGCGTTTTCGTTGCAAGCCCGCCGCTGTGTTGCGCTGGGCCTTTTCGTCGGAATTTCGGTTCTGGCGGCCGACATTTTACCGCCCATTTTCGCCCCGCCCGAACCCCCGGGAATGAAGCAGCTCTTCAACGGCAAAGACCTCACCGGATGGGATGGGGACCCGCGGCTCTGGTCCGTGCGCAACGGAGCAATCCACGGCGAAACAACCCCAGAGTCGCCAGCCAAGGGCAACACTTTCCTGATACTCAAAGGTCAAACATTCGCGGACTTTGATCTGCGGCTCTCGTTCCGGTGCAGCTCGAACAACAACTCCGGCGTTCAATACAGGTCCCGCCACGTCACGGAAGGTAACCCGCCCAACAATTGGGTGGTCCGCGGTTATCAACACGAAATCCGAAATGAGATCAACCTCCCAAATGTGACCGGGTTTATCTACGACGAAGGAGGGAAACGGGGCAGAATGTGCCTCGCCGGCGAAAAAGCCACATGGGAAAACGGAAAGAAAAACGTCACCGGCACACTCATCGACCAGGAATCTTTCAAGAAACTGTTCAAGTTGGACGACTGGAACGACGTCGTCATCGTCGCCCGTGGCAATCACATCCAGCATTTCCTCAACGGCAGACTAATAATGGATTTCACCGACAACGACCCGCAACTGGCGCTCAAGGAAGGAATCATCGCCTTCCAACTCCACGCCGGCAAACCGATGTGGGCCGAGTTCAAAAATATCCGCATAAGTGAATAGCCGGGACCTTGTTTTTAACCGGCGATGCATGCGATGCGAGAACGCCAATGTGCTGTCGCCACTTTGGATCGAAAACTTCACCGGAATGACGATCCGGGCGTGCTTCATAAACCACCCGGCGAGATCTCCTTCCGGATCCTGACCCAAAGGCAGAAAACGCATTGGCAGAAACATCACTGGCAGAAAAATGAGGTTGCTGTGGGTTCGCAGCAGTGCCTCAGAGGGTGATTTGTGGCATGCACCGTCTTTCTGCCCTGCATTTTTCGTCTCGCCAGAATGTCAATCCCTGAGCCATGGACGGCCGCCAGTGCGGTTCGCGCGCTGAAGCCGATATCGTGTCTGTCCCCTTTTATTGCTCCGCGAGCGCCCCCCCCAACGGCCCCCAACAGTCTTCGGAAACCTCACGCATGACCCCAAATCTCGTCTGCCCCTTGAGCGACGAAGTCGCCCCTTTCAGCGCGGCACAACACAGCGCCCAGCTTGGAACGAACGCATTTATCTCGCCGCGATCCTTCGGTTGCGGTTGCGCCGCGCTGACAAGGGTCCGGGCTAAGCCGTGCGTGCCGAAACGAGCCCACGCCGGAAACGTACGCATCCGGCAACAACAATCAGAACCATCACCAAACACCCAAACCGCCACATCGCCGGCGCCGGCTGAACAGCAGTCGCGTACAGCCGCACACCAAGGTCAGCCCACGGGTCCACTTCCAGCGGCCTGACAAATGTCAGCACCCTGCCCTGCTCAGGGATAGTCGCCCGAATCGCAGCCGGACTCGGCAATGCGGCTTCCTGCTGCTGAATGATGCGCTCAGCCAGTTTCATTTGGACGGCGTTGTCGTCGGCAGTGTTTCTGTCGATCAACTGTTTTGCTTCTTCCTGCGTGTAAACGGTCTTTCCCTCGCGCAATGCACGCGGAATAGCCGAAATCGCGCCTGTCTCACCTGCGAGTTTGGCCTGACCGACATTGAGACCGACCAGGGCCTGCTGCATTTTCAGGTTGTGCAACTGCACACGCGCATCTTCATTGAATGCGCTGTCGTGCTGCGACAAACCAAACGCTGCCTGGAGACTGCGCCGCGCCTGTTCGGGATCGCCCTTTTCGAGCAACTGATTTGCCGTGTTAAGGTACTTCTCGGCTTCGCGGGTTTTTTGCATTTGCATCGCAAATTCATTCTGAATGTAGGAGTTGAGATCGAGTGCAACCCGCGCCGGAATTGCCTGATCGCTCTGCAATTGCAGTGTGCCGGTCCAATGCGTCACCTTCCATTTCTCGCTCAGGAAAACGCGCCACGTAATGTTCTCAAGCGGCAAATCAAGCTTGGGCCCGGCCATCCGCAAATCCAACGACCCCGGCCTGCCACGCCCGACGCGGCTCGAATAAAAGAACTCGACAGTGGTGTTTTCCCCGATCTTCGAGTGTTCCTGCAACGGGATGAGGACCTGGTTTGTCTCGCGCCACGGCCACACGCTGTTCTGGTTGACAAATGCGAACCAGAACCGCGCCTGCTCCGGCAGCGTGACACGGAGCAACCGCTTGTCGCCGGGCACAAGTTGCAACGTCACCTGCGTAAGCATCATGCCGTCATCCGACAAAGCCGATGTCAAACCAAGGCTCTGCACGCGCGCCGGTAAAAGCCGCGCTGCTTCGTGCCTGACCAGTTTGACCGGCAAACTGAACGCGGGATCGACAACGCGATAGGTATAGTTTGCCGCCGAGGCAGCAATGCCCTGCCGGAGAACGCGCGGGATTGATTGCCACTCTGCCGACTGGAGCGCCGGCGGCAGTGAATCGACGTGAATCTGCAAGCGCCCTGCAGTCTGAACCGTCACAAACCCGCGCTGAAGGTTGACTTCCTCCGCCTCGATGCCCAACAACGTCAGTTCACCCGCCGATTCCGGAACCTGAATTCGGTAGCTGACCTGCATCAGGTACTTGCCGATCACGCGCCGGTGCAACTTGATTTCCCAATCGCGCCACACCGTGTTCGTGCCGGGCTCGCGCTGGACAAAATCTGAAACCTGGTCGCCCCGAAACCGCACGCTGTCCGCATTTGCCGGAAGCCGCACAACGAGGCTCTTCAAACCTGTGTTTTCAATCTCATACTGCATGTTGGCGTCCACCCGGACTTGAGCGTCGCTTATCGTCAGATGCTGAAGGCTTGTGACCTGTATCCATGCATCGACACGTTCAAGCGCAAGAGCAAGGCGCCAGTCCCGCTCCAACAGCCGAAAGGCGAGCACGCCCTTCTGTCTCACACCCACCGTCACGGGGTCTATTTGAGTCACGCCTTCCCTTGTCGTCACTTGGAGGCGCAAACCCTGTTCGGGAACCAACACCAGTTGGCCGCGCTGTTTTTCAGCCTCGTTCAAAACGATCCGGGGAACAACCCAGTTGCTGGCCGACCGCACGCCCGAGCCAACAAGGCTTATCGCGAACGAATGTTTGCCCTCGGTCCGGCTCTTGAGATGCAACGTCACAAGCCGGCCAGAATCGGACTTGATCTCTGTCCAGTGACTCATTGCCTGGCCGCTGACGGACTCGACATCCATCCCGGTTGGCAGTTCAAAGCTGAGCTTGAATATCCCGGCCCGGGTTATCTGGGCTTCGAGTGTGGCAGCCAACAGCGTGCGATCCTCGGCAAGCGACAGTGTTTGTTGAGATTCAACTCTGACGTCCGCAGCAACCGCTGACGCCTTCACAACCACCGCCCCGGTGGGTTCCGAATACCGAAACGCGCGGCGCAAAGCCAAACCCGGTATCTGCGCCCGCAGCGTTTCCACCAATCCCCCCGGAAAATCCTCGAGATTGATCGGTGACAACCCCGTCGCGACAACGTCGTCCAGTTGAACTTCCTGGCCGGTCGCCACAGCCACAAGCCCAACCTGCCCTGCCGCCTTGTTGACCGAAATCAATCCGGCCTTTTGTTCGAACGGGAGCGCGCCGCTGGCAATTTGTGACCTGATAAGAATGGTCATTGGTCGCGATTGCGCCGGGCTGAGTGTCACCCGCAACAAGCGCTCGGCAGGATCAAACCGCCAAACCGCCATCGAAGGCATTTCCACGTCGCTTATCGTGATCCCCTCAGGAACATTGAATGTCAGTTCCGACACTTCACCCTGCGCGGGCCGAATGCTGACACTGTGACGTCCTTCAATCACCCCGGCAGTCGGCACGTAGAGCTGGCTCATTTCAGCATAAAACACGACCGCTTCACGCCGCGTGTCGCGCGCGCGCGGTTTCCACCCAATCCATGAGTCAACCGCAGGTGCAAGCACAAGCGTCGCAACTGTGTTCGTCGCCGGAGCGATCTGTTTCCGCACCACAGACACCGCTCGGGGGGACTGCACATCCACGTCCTGACCAACCACGGTCACTGTGATCTGGTTGACGAGACCGGGCTCGACCGGCATCGCAAACCCCCGTTCGCCGTCCCGGTCAACAACCCGCACATGGTAGTGCAGATCGACCTCGATCAACCCCGCTTTTTCGGCAAGCAAACCCTGCGTGGGCCGCGGTTCAGTCGCAAGCTGCACCAATCGCCCGGCATCTGCAGGAAATCCAATCCGCGTGATCACCCCCGGCGCATGAATGATCGGCAGCACCTGCCCTTTGTTCGCCTGCCATTTGATCTTTGCATTCCCAATCGCAAACCGCTCTTCTATGCGCACGTCCTGAACAACCGAATCAGCCCGCCACACCGCGTTCGCACCCGGCACACCCGGCGCCTCCGCAGACAGCCCACGACCGCACAGCGCAAAAAGCCCGATCAACACGCCGATCACAGCCGAACCCGCTGCCGCACCGTTCCCAACCCCGGGCGGCGGCCCGGGCTTCTCGCATGCTTTTCCCCAGCATTTCACCGCGGGCAGGAACAACTCCAGCACCAGAAAGACACACGCTACCGCAAAAAATCCCACACCGCCATCGGGCAGCCGCAGCGCCGCCCAGAAAACCAGAACCCAGGCAAGCGCAACGCCGTTCTTTGCCAGCCACGCCCGCGACGTGAGCCTGCTCCACGCCCACAACACCAACCCCGCCAACCCTGGCCACAACACCCAAAGAAGTGACACCACCGACATCTGCGCATCCACGTTCCCAACATCAACCGCCAGCGCCACGTCGGACTGTTGGATCGGAGCAACGAAATGCAAATCCCGCACCTGCGCGCCACGCGCCGATTTCACCTCGAACGCGAGCCACAAAAGCAGTGCCACCGCACAAACCCCGGCCAAAAACGCAATAACACCGCCAAACAACCGCCTCAGCGTGAATCTTCCAACTCCTTCAGTCGATGCGAACCGGCACGCCACCACCGCCAAAACCGCCAACAACAGGCTTACCCCGATTGTGCCGCCTGTCCGCCAGCTTTCGCTGCCGGACAGCATCCGCCGCAACCCGGCAAAACCTGACGGATCAACCATCCCGCCAGCAGGCGTAAGCGTGCCGCCCCGGTACATCAGCCTCTTCCCCTCGTCCGGTTCAATCCGCCATTCGGTCAACAACACCGGCGCGGCCAGCACCGGCGCCGATACTCTCATTTTCGAGGCCGATTTCGCGCGCGACGCTATCTTGACCCGAAGTTCATGGAGTGTGTTCGGGTCCGCCTTCTGCGGCAATGGGATCAGGTTCGTCTGCCCATCAACAATCGGCACAACAACGTTGCTGTTGACAATTGTTGACCATAGCCGGGCGCCCTCCGGCAAAGACAGCCTGAGATGCGGCATACCTTTGTTTTTGACGAAATACCTCGCATCGGTGACCACCTGCCCCTCGCGCGTAATCCGCGTCACAATCGATGCGCGATCAATCACCTGGCTCACCATGTCGCCTTGCGCCAGCGGTTGCAGCGCCAACTGCAGGTTGAACGGGCGGCTCGTGTACCGGTACGCGGCCAAAATCGGCGCGTCGAAAAACAATCTGTGCTCGGGTGGAACCTCGCCGGGTTCAAGGGGAGTCAGCGACGAAGACACGTTGACAGGCTGCACATTGAACTGATAGCTGCTCACAACAACAGTGTGCCCCTGCTCGGATGCTGCGTCGAGCGGTCGCGCTCCGGTAAACGTCAGAGTTTCGCCCTGCGCCTTGAACGGACGTTCATAGGTCACCAACAACGTGTAAGCCCCTGAAACCGGCGTGTGCAACTGCACCAGATAACCGCTCTCGGTCTTTTGCCAACCTCTAATGTCTTTGCCGGTGAACTCGACGTTGAAGTACTCGCCGGACAATTCAACCCGGAACGCAGCCGTTGGCGCGCCGGAAACAAGGTAGTTGATTATACTGCTCCCATAAGCAATCCCCTCGCCCACGGAAAAAAGATGAAACGCGTCAGCCTGAATCGACTGCGGCAGACGCTCGACATTCATTGTCAGCGCCCACCCCGCGTCACTGATCCTGTACGCCGCCTGAATCCCGACGACCTTCTTCGGAAAAAACGCCGTCGCAACTTCCGTCAGCCCGCTCACAGCCCCTGGCGTCATCCGGTACCCTGTTTCTGCTGCAACCCCCACATGGCCGCGGACCGATTTCGCCTTCAACACTTCGATCCGTGGCAGTCGCCATGTGCCCTCGCCCAGAGCCTGGTTGCGCTCGAAACGAATCTCCACAAGTTGCCGACCCGACACCGGATTGGCATAAACAAGACGCAGGCTTGTCTCGGTTCCGCTGTCGGTCACAAAATAATCGCTCAGCCCGGACGCGTTGAGCCGTGCAACAGCATAACCCGGCGGCGCACGAACCATCAGTTCCCGCACCGGCGCCTCGCGTATGTCCAATTCAATCTCCGCATCGATCGCCAGCTCGGTCTCGCCAAGACTGTATGTCAACACCTCCGATACAGCCACTTCGGGCAATATGTTGTCCGCCTGAAGCCTCAGTCGGAGATCGCCGCCAGAGTACCTGTACGCAAAGGTCTGCGTCGCACGCGGCGCCGCCAGACCTTTGCTCGAGTCGGTTTGCGGAAATTGTTCAGGCGATATCTGCGACAGCCCCGTGGTCTGCACAACCTCGATCCTCACTGCGCCATCGTTCACAACCCGCACCCACCCGGCAAACCGCGTCGCGCCTTCCGGGCGCAACGTGATCGCATCCATCGTTTGCGGAAACGAACCGAGGGGCGTTTGCATCTCGACCTGTACCACAAACCGGTCTTTCTGCGGCTGGTTAAGCCGAACCTCCAATGGGCGCTCGCCCTTGCTCGAACCAGGGCCAACGTTCCATGCAAGCACTGCCGGCCCTTGAACGCGCGTGACTTCGCCTTCCCCACCTATTACCAACACAACCCGGCTCAATTCCCCTTGCATCACTTTGAAGTCAAGCACCGCGCTCTGCCGCATCAAACCCGGCCCCACCGAAACCTGCGAGAAAAGTTCAGCCGCATAGAACAGCGCACCCTCCTGTTCGCGGCGGGCGCTCTTCCACGCCAGATCAACCGTGCCGTCCGGCGGCAAATGGCTCGCAAACTCATTGCCGGACCGCTCAGGGCGCGCAGCCCCAACAAATTGAAACTCGGTTTCCGCAGGCAAACCGCGCAGTAGAATCGGTTGCAACGTCCCCGGCGCAGTACGAAAACTGATCTTGTTCCACCCGTTTGTGACACGAACCGCCGCGTTGAACCGCAGCTCGATCGGAAATTCGCCGGGCTTGTCAAATACAGCCGCATAGCCACCCTGATCGAATTGAAGCCGCCAGCCGCTCGCCTGTTCATAACCCGTCAAAGCTGCGTCTCCGGACAAAATCGTGAGCTTTCCGCCCCGCTGATTCTTCACCCTTGCGACAGCAGTCAACGTGAAAACCGCCTGATCGTCGCTCAACTGCCCAACCATGCGGAAATCCTTCAACACCACACGACCGGCTTCAGGGTCGGCAGCCGCAACTCGCAGCGGTAATGAATAGCCGCTCCCGTGGAAACGAAATGCCTGTGTCTGATCGTCCGCGGCCTTGTTGAGCGATTTGAGCTCGACAGGCAGATACTCGGGCTCAACCGGCACAACACCGACTGGCTTCGCCACTTCAACACTCAAACCCAAATCCGAGTCGATACGAATGTAACCGTGCGCAAGCGTCGCGGGTTCGGTCACCATCGACAACGGCGTCACTTCGACTGGTATCTCCGTTATCACCGTTTCCGCAGTGGCACGGCCGGTGAACGACATCAACCGTTGATCGGTCTTCTTAAGCTGCAACACGAGGTGCCTCACTCCGCCAGTGCTCCATCGGATACTCCAGTTCTCGAGGTTCTCGCCGGTCACCTCCCGTATCTCCCCGCTCCCGCTCAACGCAAATGCCACCTCCCGCAAATCGCCCTCGATCGCCTCCACATTGAAGCGAAACTCCTGAGCAACCACCGCCGTTGACACCTTTGTCCGGCTCTGGATCGAGGCCGCATAAATCGATTTCCGAGCAGCACCGGTCAACCCCCGCAGATCAGCCTCGATAACCAACCGCGCCTTCTCTTCATCGACAACACCGGCAACAGAAGCTTTCTTCACCTCGACGCTGGTTTTCTCATCCGCACCGAAAACGCTGCTCGCCAGCGCAAAAAACAGACCTGCCAGCATGTGCTTTGTGTATTTCATATGATTCGCTGAAAAGTTTGCACCGTCATCGCAGGCTATTCTCCCGAGATTCTCTGGTACTCGCGCAACATCCATTCAAGCTTTCTTGGCCGCGGATCAAGATCGAACGCCTCAGGCACCCCGTTCAGGTAACTCAACAGCGACCCGACCTTCACCTCGCTTGCATACGGATTCGACGCCAACCGCTCAGAAAATGCTCCCGCCACCACCGCCAACCGCATCGACGCACTGGCGTTCTCCAACGGCCTCGCAACCCCCGTGTACGGCACCGGCCAGCTCATCTCCCGATACAACCCGCTGGCCGGCTCGCGATACCGAACACGCACGACACAAATGTTGCCTTCGCCATCAGGTTTGGTCTGGATGACGTAAAGCGCATTGCCCGATTCAGCCGCCGCAACCTCCGCCGCATCCACCGTGTTGTCGCGAAACTGCTCGGCCGTGAGCTTGTGCTTCGCATACCCAATCTGACGCCACGAAACCACACGATGCGGATTGAACTCGACCTGCACTTTCACGTCTGCGGCTGCCACCTGCAACGCCCCGGCCAGCTTCGCCGCAAAATCAGTCGCCGCCTCTTCAGGAGTGTTCACGAAACCATAACGCCCATCCCCGTTCCGTGACAAAACCTCGAGCAGTTCGTCGTTGTACCCCTCCCATCCGATCCCGAAACAATCCAACGCTATTCCCCGTTTCCGTTGTTCTGTCACCATTCGTTTGAGCGATTCCGGCTCGACATCGCCAAGGTTCGCAGCGCCATCAGTCAAAAGCACAATTCGGTTAACACCGGTTGGCAGGAAATGACGCGCCGCAGTCTCATACGCAAGCTTGAGCGCGTCCTCCAGATTCGTGCCGCCTTCCGGAGTCAGGTTCCCCACTCGTTCTAGCAACTCCTCCGCGCGATCACCGCTCAGCGCGTCCACCCAAAGCCGCGCTGTGCGCGCAAACCCAACAACACTCACAACGTCTTCCGGTCTCAATTGCTGCGCCAGCACCCGCAACGCTTCACGAATTATCAATACACGGTCCGCCCGCTCCATCGACCCAGAACTGTCCAGCAGCAAAACAAGATTCAGCGGGCGCACCGAATCGCGCCCAAACGCCGCCGTTCGAATCGAGAACCGAATAATGTCCCTGTTGTGCGCAAAAGGATAATGAGCGCGCTCCCAGTTAAACGCCATCGGCATCCCGGCTGTCGGCTCAGGGTCGCGGTAATCAAACGCATTTATGAATTCCTCGCTCCGAATGCTGGCAGGCGCCGGTACTGTGCCGTTCTTGAGGCTCGCCGCTGCAAGCCTGAACGACACATCCGATATGTTCAGTGAAAAGGTCGAAAACGGGTTCTCCACCGACAACACCTCCGGCTGCGGCTCCGGAACAGCATTGGTAATGATTCCCAAACTCTCCACACCGGCGTCTTTGTCGGCAAAGTTGAAAACCTGACCTACTGCCGGACTGTCGCCAAGCACGGGCACGAACTTGCTGCCTGTAACTTTTTCCTTTTCAGCCAGCCCGGCAATTCGCTCTGTCACCTCCGTCTCTCCAGCGTCACGGTCATCCATCAACTTGAACCCAAGCCGGCCTGCAACGCCTGTGTCGGCAGCCGGTTTCCCTGCCGTCGCCGTTCGAGCCGGCGCAGCCTCGGTCCGAGACTCGCCGGCAGCAGATGGAGTTGCCTGTTGAACCGGTCGGGAAGCCGGCGGCGGCATCGTGGCTGGAGGCGGAATCGCCTGCACTTGGGCCACCCCAAGTGCAGGTGCCTTGACCGCCTCGGCGGCCTGCCTCGCAGCTTCAACGCGCCCAGCGCTGGCATACCCTCCCAACGCCGCGCCGCCAACTCCCCCAGACGCCGGAACGGTCGCTCTCGAGCGCTCGACGCCCTCAGCCTGGCTTCGATCCTGCACAGAAACCTTGCTGTCCTTGGGAAGCAACCCGTACCTCATCAGCATTCGAATGTCCGTCGGCGCTTGAACGCCACTCGCCGACTCAGGTTGCGCAACAGGCCGGCCAAATGCTGCCTCCTCTTTCCCGGACGTATCTGCAGCAGCAAGCTTATCCGCCTTCTCGAAAAGCTTCTCCGAAACCCGGGCCTCCGTCGGCAAATAAACCCGGATGTTCCTTCGCTCAGCCGCCTTGGCCTCTTCCGCCCGTTGACCTTCCGGCGCAGAC
>Ga0272448_1006527_pt1 | contig 12592 bp, 6 predicted proteins | sample YNPCB0191_FD_202220 | JGI IMG/M metagenome (GOLD analysis project Ga0272448, IMG submission 202220) | Hot spring sediment microbial communities from Yellowstone National Park, WY, United States - YNP-CB-019-1 | ecosystem: Environmental > Aquatic > Thermal springs > Hot (42-90C) > Sediment... | reverse complement strand
CGTTGCAAGAGGCAGCGCCACAGTGAAGATCGAGGGTCGGAGGCGAATCCGCCCTTTCCGGTCGCCCCGTAGCCACGGTTTGCCTCGCCCCTCACCGCGTGAATCGCTGCGCCAGGAAAAGCTCGCCCAGCGCGATCACGATCAGCCCATAAAGCAGCAGTCTGGTTATCTCCGAGGGCGACTCCCCTGTCGTCGGACCGGCCTCTGCCCTGTAGCCGCGCCGGTACTTGAACTCTACTCCCGATAGGACCTTCCGCAACTCTCCGACAGAAATCCGCTGCAGGTTGCTCTCGTCAGCCGGGAGGTTCGCCACATACTGCCGTTCCAGCCCCTCTGCTCTGATCGTGTAAACACCCGCGTACGGGACGGAGGGCTGACGACAGATCACCCAGTTCCCCTCGGGCACGGGAGAGAGCGACGTCTGCTGGCCGCCGGGCATATCCAGATCGATCTTCCTCGCAAAAAACTCCGCCGGCAGCCGGGCCACGAGGTTGTCGCCAACGGCGATATTGAGCGACCGTGACGGGTCGCGAGCTGCGTACCTGACCAACTCGTTGACGAAGGCAGGGTACGCAGGCCGTGTCGGGAAGTCACTCCACCTCGTATCCGCCGAAGACGTGAACAGGAAGACCTTTCCGTCGCCGCAACGCCGCTCCGTAAGGGCCGCCTCGCCCGAGCCGAACTCCATCAGAACCGTCCCGGCAGAAGACCCCGTATCCTTATCCGCATCCACCTTGACCAACCAGCGCGACTTGAACGTCGCCGACTCGATCCTCGTCAGCCGCAGCCCCTTGAACAGCCTGAACGCCGGGTGGGAGTAGTCCTTCACCGTCAATCCAGCGGTTTCCGTCTTCACCTCCCGAAGCTCGCAGCCCGTCAACGCTCTGAGCGACTCGTTGTAGAACGTACGATCCACATTGTCCCCCAGGAAGAACAAGAGCGAGCCGCCTCGCTCCGTGTAGCTTGCCACCTGCTGGACGACCTCCGAAGGGAGGCGCGCGACGTTGGCGAAGACGACGACGTCGAACTCGTCGAAGACGATCGAGGGGAGGGCCTCAACCGAGACGACCTCCGGCTTTGCGGCAGCGAGACTCTCCCCGCCCTCGGGCATCAGCGCCTCCTTCACGTAGAACGCCGCCGAGTCCGCCTTCTCCTTGCCGGGCGCCCCGTCAACCAAAAGCACCTTGAACCCCTGCCTCACGAGCACCGAGAGATAACTCCGGTTGTCGAGGTCGAGGTTGTCCGGCTCCAACTTCAACTCGACCACGTGAGTCCCCTCCGTCGAGACGTTGGCGATGAACGAGACGGATGCCTCGCCTTGCGGATCGGGCTTGACGGTCGTCGTACCCTGTGTGCTCCCGTCCAGGAGCAGGTCAACACGAAGCGTCTGCGGCGACGGGGTGTAGTTCTTCACTATCCCCGAGACGGTGAACGTCGAGCCGGGCGTGAGAATAGTCGAGTCAATCTTGGGCGGCATGACCGCCAGGTTGCCCGGCTCCTCGAAGCCTACGTCTACGATCACGAGCTCGGCGACTCGCGAAAGCTCCTCGAGCTTGCGGACAAGCCCCGGATCCTTGAGCCGCTCCTGGTTGAACGAGATGGCATGCAAGTCGCTGATGAGGTAAACCGTCTTCGTGGGGGCGTCGCAAGCTCGTGCAGTTTCGTAGACGCTCTCCAGCGCTGCAAGCGCGTCGGAGCTGTCGTGCGACAGCACGAGTCTGTCAATCTCCGCTGCGGCGAGGCGGAGGTCTGTCGTCGGCTCCTTGATGAGCGCGTGCGGCGAGCGTGTGAAACTGGTCAGGACGACCGAGTCGCCGCCCCGTAACTCGCTCAGGATCGCGCCGGCGGCCTCCTTGCCGCGGGATAGGCTCGTCGCCGTCCCCTGCCGGTAGCCCATGCTGAACGAGGTGTCGAACAGGATCACCGCTGTCCGCTTCGCTCCAGACAGGAATGCGGCGAGTCCCCCGGAACCGAGGATCGGCCGTGCGACGGCGAACGCAAGGAGCGCAACTAACAGCGTCCGCAACACGAGCAGGAGTATCTCCTCGATCCGAAGCCGGCGATTGTTTTTCCGCATCGAGGCCAGCAGGAACTCCATGGCCGCCCAGTCCACTATCCGAAAGCGGCGTTTGTTCAGAAGGTGGATGACGATCGGAATGCTCGCTGCGACGAGCCCGATCAGCAAGAGCGGATGGACGAAACTCATATCAGCGCTTGGAGGTCGCCATGCGCGTGGCGACGAAGCTCGCCAGGGCGATGTCGAGCGGGTCGCTCGTCTTGAGCATCACGAAATCGCTCTGGTTGTTGAGACACTCGGAACGCAACGAGCCGACGAACTGGTTCAGCTCGTTGATGTACTGCGCTCTGAGAGATCGCGGCTCGGCGAAGAGTTGCTGCGCCGACTCCATCCCGCGGAAGAGCGTCAGCTCCTTGAAGGGGAATGTGACCTCGTATTCGTCGAGCACCTGGAAGACGATGATCTCGTGACGCTTGTGACGCAGGTGCTTCAGGCCGAGCAGGATGTCCGACAGGTCGCCGAGAAAGTCGGAGATGAGGATGACGAGGCCCCGGCGCGGCATCCGCTCCGCTATGTCGTGGAGCGTCGCACCGAAGTCCGTCTTGCCTTCGGGCACCGTCTCTTCGAGAGCATGGGTAATCTGGCGGATGTGCGCGGGATTCGTCGAGCCAGGCAGGAACCGCTCCACGCCCTCGCTGAACAGGACGAGTGCAACGGAGTCGCGCTGCCTGAGCAGTAGGTGCGCGAGCGAGGCGGCGATGTAGTTTGCGTACTCGAACTTCGTCGGAGCCGACGAGCCGTAGCCCATCGAGCGGCTTTTGTCTTGCAGGATGTAGGCGTACAGGTTCGTCTCTTCCTCATACTGTTTGATGTAAAAGCGATCCTGTTTGCCGAAGACCCGCCAATCGAGATGCCGCAGGTCATCGCCCGGCGAATACTGGCGGTGCTCGGCGAATTCGACGCTGAAGCCGTGGAACGGGCTGCGATGTTGCCCCGAGATGAAACCCTCGACGATGAGTCGGGCCTTCAATTCAAGACCCTGGAGCTTCGCCAGAATCTTCGGATCCAAGTAGTTTGGCGGTTCGGGCATCTTTCTCGAGTTGGGATTCCAGAGGCGCGACCTCCTTGATCAGGAGGTCCACGATCGCGTCCGGCTTCTGGCCCTCGGCCTCTGCATTGAAGTTGGTGATGATCCTGTGTCGGAGTGCAGGATGAGCGACGGCGCGGACATCCTCGGTCGTTGCGTAGAGGCGTCCGTAGAGGGCCGCACGGGCCTTGGCTCCGAGCACGAGGCACTGGCCGGCTCGCGGCCCCGCTCCCCACGAGACCCACCGCTTGACACACTCCGGCGCCCCGTCAAGTTGCGGGCGGCTCAGACGAGCGATCTTCGAGGCGTATGCTATGGTATGCTCCGGCACTGGAATCTGCCGCACCAGATGCTGGAGCCTCAGGATGTCCGGCCCCGTAAGTACCTCTTCCACTTCCGCCGCAAAACCCGTGGTCGTCAGCCGCAGTATCTCCTGCTCCTCCGCCTCGGACGGATAGTGAATCCGTACCTCGAACATGAACCGATCGAGCTGGGCTTCGGGCAGCGGATAGGTGCCTTCCTGCTCGATCGGGTTCTGTGTCGCAAGAACGTAGAACGGCTCGTCGAGATTGTAGGTGGTGCCGCCGACGGTAACTTGACGTTCCTGCATTGCTTGGAGTAGAGCGGCCTGGGTCTTCGGGGGGGTCCGGTTGATCTCGTCCGCCAGGATCACATTGGCAAAGACCGGCCCCTTGAGGAACTTGAAGAAGCGGCCACCCGAAGCCTTGTCCTCCTGTATGATCTCCGTGCCGGTGATGTCCGCGGGCATCAGGTCCGGGGTGAACTGAATCCGGCTGAACTTGAGCGAGAGAGCGCGCGCGAGCGTGCTGATCAGGAGCGTCTTGGCCAGACCTGGCACGCCCACGATCAGGCAATGACCCCGCGAGAACATCGCGATCAGGAGTTGCTCGATCACCTCGCCCTGGCCGACGATCACCTTGGCCAGTTCCTTCTTGAGTCGCTGATACGAGTCCTGAAGCGTCTTTACGGCTTCGAGCGTCGTTTCCTGCATGGTCTATTCCTTCTCTGCACTGATTTTAGCCAGATTGGCTTCCGTCACGATGAAGATCCCGTCCTCGGCCACGATCAGAGCGAAGCGGAACGCTCCCTCGCCGAAATCGCCCACGCGGACAATGCGCCCGTTTGGCAGCATGCGTACGCCCCGATTGAGGACGTTCGGGCCTGGCTTCGGGTTCCCGCCCGCCGGTCCGGCGGCCCTCTCCACAGGGGCAAGGTTCACACGCCAGAACGTAACGGCTTTCTCCACGTCGCCGTTCGCATCCAGGACCTGCACGAGGATGTTGCCGTCCTCCGAGACCCCTGCGCACACGACGCAGTCGCCCCAGGCTTTGACCTGGCCGGCGACGACATCGGACTGGTGTTTCCAACCGCCCGGAAGCTCGACCCTGACCTTGTTCCCGAAGTATGACACGATCCGGGGGCCGTTGGCATCGAGAACCTCCACCCGATCGGGCTGTTCGAGGTCGCCCCGCGCGAGCAGTTCGCCCGTCTGCCTGAAAAGCGCGTAGGCGTTCGGCCTGACGACAGCAACGAAGTCGCGTCCCGTCGAGAGGCTCTTGGCCTGAGCAAAATCGGCGTGCCACTTCGGCCGGAGCGTTGCATAGTCGAGCGCTTGGACCTCGTCGTTCGTCGCGACGTACAGGAAATCCTCCCCTGCCGCCGCCGCGAGGCCGGCGAGGCTTGCCCGCAACTCACCGGTCAGGGCATCGAAGAGCAGCAGCGTGCGAGTGTCGCTCGTCGCGAGGAGTATGCCGGCGGGCGTGACGATCGGCGGGTCTCGGAACGGTTTGGTAACCTTCTGCCGCCAGAGCACTTCGCCCGTCGCACCGTCCATGAGGCCAATCTCTCCCGGGGATGTGCGGAAAGCGACCAGGCCGTAGTCTGCCGAGGCGTCCCGTTGACCCGGCATCAGAGCGTTCCGCTGCGATTCCACGTCCAGGCTCAGCGACCACGCCTTTCGGCCGGACGCACTGTCCACGCCCACGATGAACCCGGATCCCTCGAGCGCTATCACCCCTTCCCAGGCTCCGAGCAGGCTTGCCGATCCGGCGTCGACGTCCACGGGACGTGCCCCCAGCTCGCAGATCGTGGTCAATTCCTTCGGAGCGATCTCCCTTTCGTCCTTTCGGAGGACAACGATCTCGACACGCCTCCGCGGTTCCGATGCCGCGCAGAGACGTATCAGATGCTGAGTATCCTTGACCTCGATCCCGTCGAAGCGGACGATGATGTCGTTTTCCCTCATTCCGGCTCTCGCTGCGGGCGTGTCGGCGTAGACCCGATCGACGAGAGCACCGTGAGGCGGATTGAGGTCGCGGAGGCCGATCCCCATCCAGGCCGGGCTGCTCGCCCAGCGCTGCCTCCCCGTGGAGTCATATGCGAACAGCGACCATCCGGCAACCAGCAGCAGCCGGCCCCTCTCGAACGGGTACGGCTGGCCAGAGAGCCGCCACATGTCAAGCGCCACGCCCACGCGGTCGCGGAACTCTCCGGCCCGAATACCCGGTTGGAGGGTCACCGGTTTGGCCTGGGCGAACGTACCCGGCCAACCGCGCGGCACGGTGCGCCGAGACCTCAAGAGAGCCGGCAGGTCGAGGCTCGTTTTCTCGCCGAGACGCTCCAATTCGCGTGAGGCGCTCACAGCCAAGGGGATCATACCACGCTTCACCGAGGCCGCGAGCATGTCCCGGAGCGCCTCGATGCGCGCACCCGGCTCCGAGCTGCCTCGCAGCAGCTTGATAAGGTAGGCGGCCGCTCGCGCTGTCTGACCCTTCTGGGCCGAATCTTTGGCGAGGCGGAAAAGGAGCTTGCCCAACGCCAGGCTGTTGGGGTAGAGGCGTTCGAGCCGGTCGCAGGCGTCCTTCGAGCCTACCGCTGCGAGTGCTTCGGCCCGGGCCTCGTACTCCGCGTAGATCGCGCGCCCGTGTTTGGCGAGCAGGGACTTAATCCCCGCCGTCGCATCGGCAACGGCATCGGGTGGCCCGCGCTCGATCACGAATTGATATAGCTCCACCGAGCGCCGGGGATCGCGGACCTCGCCCCCAAGGAGGAGCGAACACTCCACCTTCGAGGAGTCGCTGGAGGCCGATTGGAGCGCCTTCTCCAGGTACGCCAACCTCTCGTCGCCGGAGCTTTTCTCCGCGAGCTTTCGGAAGCAACAGTACACGCGCTCGGCCACGGCACTGCCGAGCCTATCGCCATTGGCCACGAGTCCCGCTGCTTTCAGATAAGCGTCGAGAGCTTCCGTAACTTTGCCCGCCTCTTCGTAGGCTGTGCCCAGGCGGTAGTAGAGCGCGGCAGTAGGCAGGTCTTTTCCCCGTCGGGCGGCGATGTCCTCGACGTCGCCGAGCCGCTCGTAGACAGCGATGCCCAGGTAGCCTGCCAGGACGACGTCATCGCCGTCCACGGTGACGAACGCCGGCCGGATCGAGGCCGGGTCTATGGGAGGCCGGCTATCGCCTTCCTCCGTGTCGGCAGGAGCTTGGGGAGTAGCCGACACACCCTGGGCGAAGTCCTTCCAAGGGAGGAGCATGGTCACCAGCCCGGTTGCAGCGTCCACGATGAGCATTCCTGAAGCAGTCGGCTGATAGAGATTGCCGCCGCATAGGTTCGCAACGCCCTGAGCTTGCTGAACCGGCACTTCCCAGAGTTTCCGCGGCTGCGAGGATACGTCGTAGCACGTCAACGTGGTTCCGGATGTGTAGAGCCGCGAGCCCTGTACCGCCACGAGGTGGCCCGATGTCCCTTTCTCGATCCGATAGAGGATGTTCCCGGACTCTGCCTCGACACCGTAGATGTAGCTGGAATCGCCGGGCGAGACGACGACCGTAGCTCCATCGGCCAGGAGGGTGGAGCGCGGAAAGACAATCGGATAGTACGGGGCGCCGACACGATCCACGCTCCGGTCGTAGAGGGTCGTCCAATGCAACTCGCCGCAGTCTGCGTCCACTGCCGCGAGGACTCCGTTGCCGGTTGCCGCAAAGACTCGTCCCTGGGACACGGCGACGATGCCGCACGCCGCCGGTGCGGAATACGACTCCGCTGTTCTCGTGCAGAGAAAGGTTCGCCAGAGTATCGTCCCGCTGCGAGGTTCCAACGCGTCGAGGTAAACTTCGGTGCTCCGGAGCGGGTCAACCGCAAGTGCGAAGAGCCGCCCCTGTTCGACGGCGGGTAGCCCGATGGCTCCTTCGAGCTTCCATTCGCATCCCTGTTCCCGAAGCGACCTGAAGCTCTTGGCATAGAGCTCCCCGATGGTCCGGCCCGGGTATTCGCCCGATGCTCCCGAGCCCTGCAACCAGTAGAGGCGCTCGCCGTCCGTCACCGGGAAGCCGAACCATGAGGAGCCATAGCCTCGGCTTTCCGTGTTGATGATCCAGGGCTGAACGCCGGTACGCCGATCGAGGAAGAATAGTTGTGCACCGGTCGAGAACACCACCTTGCTGCCAGCGAGCACGACATAGGGGAAGTCCAGGGCAAGCGTCGTTGGTGGCATATCCGGGTAGCCCTGCAGAGAACGCTGGATTCCGAAGCTCCACCGCTCGCGAAGTGCCGCGGCGGGTTTCGGGATGTAGGCATTGTGTGTGCTGTTGCCGCCGAGACTCGTCCAACCTGGGGACGGCTTCGCCACGGTTACCGAGACGAGCCCACAGAGCTTCGAGAGCGGTACGCGACCGCGGCTTGTCGGCACCAGCGGGTCTATCTTGAGCAGGGCATCCAGAGCTTCCGACCGCTTGCCGCCCAAGACGAGAGCGAGCGACGCCTTGGCTGCAACGAGTGAGGGGTCCAGGCCGCCGCAGTCATCCAGCAAAGCGAGTTTCCGCAAATAGCCCGATGCTTTCAGCGTGTTTCCCCGATCCAGCTCGCGGCAAGCCAGATCGTAGAGGGCCCTGGCGGCCAGGTACGACGCAGGGCATCGGGCGAGGATCTCCCGCTCGCAGCCATCGCCCTTCTCGGCTCGCAGCCTCTCCGCCTCCCGGTTTTGTCGAAGGCGATACGAATCCGACAGACGACCGCTGAGGGCGATGATTCTGTCGAGGGCGTATTGCTTCGAATTTACGTACAGGCGGCGACTGATGGGGTACACCTCGTCGCCCTTCACGCCGAGGACTTCGAGGTACAGGTCCGCGGCCCGCTCGGGGTTGGCTTCCTCGTGCTTGGCCGCTTCCGTCAGCAGCCTGGCCTGCGCACCGGCGGTGCTGAAGCCGACGAACGCCGGATTCCCCTCTGGATCGCCCAGCAAGAGCTCGTTCTCATCCGTCCGGAGAAGCTTCGGAAGCAAAGCCCGCAGCCCTTGCGAGGCGTCCTCCGCTCCTCGAGACAACCCCGACAGGGTCAAGAGTATCAGTACCGTAACGTGTCTGACGCCCACAAAGGCTCCTCTCCATAGATTCTATCAAAGACTGCTCCCGTTAGAGCCTCCCCAGTGTCGTGGGGGAGGCACGCTTTCGCGGGCGAGTTGGCCGACGGGTGTGGACCGTCCGACGTCGGAGGGTATGATACCCCGCTGCCTTCGAATCCCACAGGTGCGCTTCTGCCTCCGGACCCGGCACTTGGCCCGTACCGGACCGGCGTGGAGGACTACTTGCCGGTGATCCCAGAAAAGCTATAATGAACGTTGGATGCCTGGCTACGAGCAAGACCTGCCTGAAGCGCGAATCCTCCTGGTCGAGGATTCCGACGAGGACGCCAAGATCATCGAGTCCGAGCTGCGCGGGGCGAAGATTCCGTTCGTGTTGAGGCGGACGGACACGCGCGATGGATTCATCCGGGAAATCTCCGAGTTCGCTCCGGACGTCATCCTGGCGGATTACTCTCTCTCAACTTTCGACGGTATCTCGGCCCTGGCCATAGCCCGCGTGGACTGCCCTCATGTACCGTTTATTTTCGTCTCGGGTGCGCTCGACGAAAGCACCGAGGCAAAGCTACTCTACGACGGAGCGGCCGACTATGTTCCAAAGAACAGGCTTTCTCGCCTCGGCCCGGTGATCTTCCGCGTCTTGCGCGAGAGGCGGGAGGTACTGCGGCGGAAAGAAGCCGAGGAGAAGCTGCGGGAGCGGACTCGCGAAATCGAGGCAATCCTCCACACATTCCCCGACCTCTACTTCCGCCTGGACGCGACGGGGGTCTTCATAGACTACTACGGGACACGCCCCGCGGATCTTTACGCGCCGCCGGAGGTGTTTCTCGGCAAACGAGTTCAAGACTTGCTCCCGGAGCAGGTAGGCCGCCGGGCGATAGATGCAGTCCGGCAGGTGATCGAGACCGGAGCCCCGGCAACGATCGAGTACTCGCTCCCGATGCCCGGCGGCGAGCAGTTCTACGAGGCGCGGCTCTCACGAGTCAGCAGCAACCAGGTGATCGCGATCGTACGCAATATCACCGGCCAGCGGCAGATCGAAGAGGCATTGCGAGAGAGCTTCGACAGGCTTCGGCGGAGCCTCGAGGAAACGGTCAACGCTCTCGCCTCCGCCGTCGAGAAGCGCGATCCCTACACCGCCCGGCACGAGATGCGTGTGACCAAGCTGGCTCGCGCGATCGCGAAGCAGATGGGCCTCTCCCCCCAGGAAGTCGAGGGCATCCCGTCAGCGGGGATTCTCCATGACATCGGCAAGCTCTACGTGCCAGCCGAGATCCTCAGCAAGCCCGGCAGACTGACCGAACCGGAGATGACGCTCATCCGAACTCATTCCAACGTCGGCTACGACATTCTGAAAGCGATCCCCTTCGGGCCGCCTGTCGCACTCTCCGTGCTTCAACACCACGAGCGCCTCGACGGATCGGGTTATCCGAACGGCCTCTCGGGGAGTGACATCATCCTCGAGGCGCGAATCCTCGCCGTAGCGGACGTCGTCGAGGCCATGACCTCTCACCGTCCGTACCGCCCCGCACTTGGGCTGCGGCGCGCCCTCGAAGAGGTTTCCGCCAAGAAGGGCACTCTCTACGATCCCAGAGCGGTCAACGCCTGCCTGGCACTCTTCCGAAAAAGCGGGAGCTGACGGGCAGCCCGTAACACACGACTCACCGCACGGCTGGAGAGACCGCGGGAAGTGTGCACGTACTCCCCCCCGCAAGCCATGTCAAGCCAACCGCTGCCCAAAGTGCAAGGAGGCTTAGCGCCAACCCGTACCTGAAGCACCGCGGCTCGTAGGCCATCCGTAGCTCGCCGTCCTCCGCAAGTACGATCCGCTGCAACGTTCGCTCCCGAAAAGCGATAGGCGCCTCGTTGCCGTTGACGAAGGACCTCCAGCCGGGTGCGAACGTCTCGGCCACGAGCAAACGCAGGCGCCGGCCGTTGTCGCTCTCGGGCCAACCGTGGATCCGCAGGATCACATCCGTCGCCCCGTAGTGGAGCAACCGTGACTGCCCTTCCGTGACAGGTGCTTCCTCCGCCCCGTCGGACAACGGGTACCGAACGCCCCAGCGTGGTAGCGCCTGCACGTTCCGATAGACGATTAGATCCGACCGATGAACCTCTCGAAGGGCGGGTAAATTGAGTTCGTTGCCTGAAACCACGAACTCCACGGCGAGCTGGTCCATTACCGGGGAGCGATGGGCACCCGTCCAGAGATGAACGCTGACCAGGAACGGGATGCCCCTCCCGTCAATCTCTTCCATGAGCGCCCCGTACGCCCTCGGATAGAGCGATTCCTTACCGCGCACGTCGAAGAGCCGATAGACGAGCCCGGTGTCCGGGGGAAGGATATCGCCCTTCCACGGGTCAGCGTTCCTTGGCTCAGCCCCGGAGACCCTGGCGAGGGGATGATTCGCCTTGAGCCAGGCCAGCGCCTCCGATTCCGGGTAAACAAGCCGGCGATCGCAGAACGGATTGTAGTCCCAGCCTCCGAGATAGAGATCGAACCCCACGAGAAGAGCCAGAGCACCTGCGCAGAGCCGGACGCCAGCCGCCGGAGGTTCGTCCTCGCCCAGGCTTGCTCGCCCGAGAAAGCGAAGGAGAACGGACGCAAGGATCAGAACGCCGAGCGCCCGCAGGGCCGCCATGGGGGAGAGGGCGGAGGTGTAGCCCGCAACGATCAGGACAAGAATGACGATCGGGCACAGTGCGAGCAGGCAGAGCACCTTCGCCGTGCGTCGAGGGTCGAGAGCGTCCCACCCGAACCCGCAGAGACAGCTTGCCCCCATCACGAAGAAGATGATCATCCGTCGCGCGTGAACTGTCCCGAAGCCCGGCAACACGCCGACCAGCCACTTCTGAAAGGCCGTGTTGAGCAGCAGCAGGAAGGCCACGGTTCCGAATCCGACAGCGGCGAAGTAGAGCCGCCGCCAGTCGCGTCTGCGGAGGGCAGCGAGGCTCGACACGAGAGGAAGCAGCCCCACATACCCGCCGTGCCGCCCGACGAAGCTGATCCCCACGAGTTGCGCCCCAACATACCCGTGCACGGGATCGCCGAAAATATCCGGCGCAAGGAAGCTCAGCAGCTCGACTGGCTTCAGAGCGTTCGTCTCCGTGTAGCGCTGTGGCGGCCGTGGACTCCGTGCGGCCAACTCGATCGTCGGCAAAACCTGCGCCGCCGACGTCAGGACCGCCAGGCCGAGGAAGAGCAATGGGGCACGCGCCCGCCGGCACACGATGCCGTCAACAATCGCATAGCCCGCGGCGAAGGTTAGCACGTAGAGAGCGATCTGCAACTGCCCACCGAGGAATGAAAGCCCGAGGATGAACCCGCCGAAGGCGGCGAACCCCCAGCGCTCACGTGACCGCTCGTACAACCACAACGCCCACGGCACCCAGCAGACCGCACCGATCCAGAAGCCATACTCCAGCCAGACCGCAAAAGTGCCGTTCAACATCCAAACTGACGCACCGACGAAGCTGCCCAGACCGCTCACGCCGAGCGAACGGAGGAAGAGATACGCCCCCCAGCCGGTCAGGACCAACTGGGCGAGGATAGACAGCGCGTACCCGTCGGGCATGCCGAAGAGGATCGCCAGTACGTTCAGGGGATCGAGCGGGAAGGAGGCGTTGTCGGCCAGGAGTGGCATCCCGCAGAAGATGTACGGATTCCAGAGCGGCACAAGTCCCTCGCGCCACTGCCGGATCGCTTCCAGCCGGAGCGGGTAGATGTTGATCGCCGGATCGTCGAGTTCGGCGTTGTGCGGCTTGAGTCCAGCGTACTTCGTCCGCCACGGCAGGAACCGGCTCACGAGCCAGTCGGCATTGAGCGGGATTCGTCCCTCGAAGACATACGGCCCCATCACGCCGCAAGCCAACAACAGGATCAACAGCGGTGGAACCCAGGCAGATGGCGGCCGCTTCACAATGTCGTATTATACAGAACCGTCAGGTCTGGCCGAGTAACCCGTGGCCGTTGGCGGTAAGACAGACTCCCGGAAGGGGGCGTTTCGGGGCGGCTCACGTCCCTCCGACGACCGGCGCTACGGCTCATCCACTCGCGGGATTCTTGCCCCGGTCGAGGGCGGGCGGCCAGGCACCTTCGGGAGCCTCGTAG
>Ga0272448_1006526_pt1 | contig 12592 bp, 6 predicted proteins | sample YNPCB0191_FD_202220 | JGI IMG/M metagenome (GOLD analysis project Ga0272448, IMG submission 202220) | Hot spring sediment microbial communities from Yellowstone National Park, WY, United States - YNP-CB-019-1 | ecosystem: Environmental > Aquatic > Thermal springs > Hot (42-90C) > Sediment... | reverse complement strand
GCTTGTACCTGCTTCACTGACAACCGAGGACTGATATGCAGGCGGCAGGCGAAAGCCGTTATCCCGACTGGGACCTGCGAAAAAAAGGAATCGGAGGAACAAATGCCGACGAGAGGAAAGCGTTACGCCGAAGCAGCCAAGACCGTTGGCAACGGCGGACCCAGATCGCCACAGGAGGCGATGGAGCTGGTCAAGCAAACGGCCAGCGCGAAGTTTGATGAAACGGTCGACGTAGCCATCAAGCTTGGTGTAGACCCCAGGCACGGAGACCAGATGGTGCGCGGCAACACGACACTGCCGCATGGCACCGGCAAGGTACGCAAGGTTGCGGTGATCACCAAGGGCGATGGCATCGCGGCGGCGCAGGAGGCCGGAGCGGATCGGGTCGGCGACGAGGAACTCGTAAAGGAGATTCAGGGCGGCTGGATGGATTTCGACATCCTGCTTGCCACGGAAGACGTGATGGCACTGGTAGGCAGGCTCGGCAGCATACTGCGAGCCAAGATGCCGTCCAAAAAGGCCGGGACGGTCGTGCCTGTTTCGCAGATCGCAAACGTCGTGAGGGAGATCAAGAGCGCATCGCGGGTTGAGTATCGCGTCGACAAGGAGGGCATCGTTCACTGCCCGATCGGCAAGGCTTCGTTTGAGGCGGAGAAACTGACCGAAAACCTCGGCGCGTTGATCGATGCGCTGGTAAGGGCCAAGCCGGCGTCGGCGAAAGGACGCTACTTGCAGAAGATCGTCATCAGCTCTACGATGGGGCCCGGCATCGAGATCGATACCAACGAGGCCGCGCGCTTGACTGGAAAATGAGGAGTGGGACTTACCAGTCGGTAATCTCGACACGTAGTAGTTTGTAACGAGCAACTGAATACGGAGCGCCGCAGACAGCCGGTACCGATAGGGTACAATGCCCCCGACGGGGGCGCCGACCGAGGCCGTTGATAGCGCTTGCCTGTAGGTGGCAGGTGCGGATACGAACTCAAAGGGCTGTCTGTCAGACAGCCTTTTTTGCAATGACGACTGACAAGTTACGAGATATGAATTCTGTCAAGAATGCGTGCGGCGGGGCACGCCAAGCCAACTCGTAACTGCCAAGATTGGAGGTGATACGCATTGCCGAAGTTTGAACGGGAGCCGCGAGCGGACAAAGTAGCGGAGGTCGCCGAACTCAAGAGCATTCTGGAGTCGGGAACGGTTATCCTGACCGACTACCAGGGTCTCAACGTCAAAGGCATTACCTCCGTTCGCAAGGCTCTTCGGGAGGCGGGCAGCGGCTACCGAGTCGTGAAAAACAGCCTGCTCGAGCTTGCCGCATCAGGCTCGCCGGCTGAGAAGCTCACGGATGGGCTCGTCGGGCCGACCGCGCTCGTCTACACGCGGGAAGACCCCATAGCGGCCGCCAAGGCGCTGCAAGAGTTCGCCAGGGGGCCGCATCCGATTCATGTCAAGGCGGGACTGGTCGAAGGCCACCTGATGAGTGCTGCGGAGATCGCCGACCTGGCGAAGATTCCGGGCAAACAGCAGCTCTACGGGATGCTGGTCGGAGGACTGCAGAGTCCGATCACCGGTCTTGTCGGCACGCTGCAGCAGATGATAGGCCAACTTGTCTTCACGCTGCAGGCCGTCGCCGACCAGAAAGCTGCTTGACATTTCGCCTGTAATGCTGAGCTTGTCTCGGCATTTGCAAACTGCGAACTGACTACCGACAACCGATAACTGAGAATCTGGAAAGGGTGCATATTCGGAAAATGGCAAACATACCTGAACTGGTTGAGACCGTAAAGAGCATGACCGTCCTGGAGCTCAATGAATTCGTGAAGGCGCTTCAGGAGGAGTTCGGCGTTTCTGCGATGGCGATGGCCGCGCCGATTGCGGCTGCCGGCGCTGGGGCTCCTGCGGCGGGCGCGGCTGCCGCAGAGGAAGCTGAGGAGAAAGCGGCGTTCGACGTGATTCTGGCTGCCGCAGGCGGCGAGAAGATCCAGGTAATCAAGGTCGTCCGGCAGCTCACCAACCTCGGGCTCAAGGAAGCCAAAGACCTCGTTGACAGCGCTCCCAAGCCGATCAAGGAAGGTGTCAACAAGGAGGAGGCTGAGAAGATCAAGTCCGAGCTGGAGGCCGTCGGGGCAACAGTCGAGATCAAGTAGCAGAGCAAGGCGTGTTTCGGGCCCTAGGTGGCGGCTCCGAAACACGTGCGTTTACACCCTGGGTGCGGCACTCAGGCGCTGCGCCCAGGGCTTGCGTACGTACCTGGGGAGAATTTCCCCGAAAATGTTGCACCGACTTGCTTGTTCTGATATAATAACTCTTTGCGTGTTTACCCAATCAGGAGGGTTAGATGAAGGAAATCCAGCATCGAACCAAGCGCACCCCCGAGGTTATCGACCTTCCGAATCTGGTCGAGGTACAGCTCAATTCCTACAAGTGGTTTCTTCAGGAAGGGTTGCGCGAGCTCTTTCGCAGTTTCTCTCCGATCTATGATTTCACGGGCAATCTCTCCCTGGAGCTGCTGGATTACACACTGGGCGATCCGAAGTATTCGCTCGAGGAGTGCCGCTACCGCGACATGACCACCTACGAAGCGCCGATCAAGGTGCGAGTCAGGCTCACGGCGGCGGGCAAGGAGGTCATCGAGTCGGAAGTCTACCTTGGTGACCTGCCCTTGATGGCTGAGAAAGGAACGTTCGTAATCAATGGAGCCGAGCGGGTGGTTGTCAGCCAGCTCGCGAGGTCCCCGGGCGTCTACTTCAAGGACACGCTCGATTTTTCGGGCCGGGTGCTCTACTATGCGACCATTATTCCAAGCCCCGGCGCCTGGATCGACATCGAGACCGATGCCAACGACGTCATCAGCGTCCGCGTCGCCCAGACCAAGAAGTTTCCGCTTACCAGCCTCCTTCGCGCGCTGAACGCCTTCGAGCAGGCGTGTCCCACGACCGAGGTGCTGCCGCCCAGCGAGGTCATCGGACGCACGATCGCGGCCAATGTCGTCAACAAGGATACCGGCGAGGTGATCTACGAGGCCGGCGCGACCGTTGACGAGAAGATGGTCAAGAAGTTGCACAGCCTTCATATCAACGGCGTCGAGGTAGCCATGGAGGGCCATCGTTGCTCCACGACTACCGAAATCCTGAACCTCTTCAGCACGCGCGAAATCCGCACCGACACCACTGCCGCCGGCCTGCGCGGTCTGCGGCCCGTAAACGACATCAAGGACGGGTCCAAAGTCCTCGTCAAGGCTGGCGAAAAGATCAGCGAGGACGCGGCCAAGAAGATCGAGAAGCTGAAGCTGAAGTCGTTGGAGGTCTACGTCGTCAACCGCTACGTTGACGCCACTCTCGATCAGGACCCGACCCACGACATGGACGAGGCCCTCATCGACATCTATCATCGAATTCGACCCGGAGACCCGGCTACCCAGGAGAGCGCACGAAGTTTGATGACCTCCTACTTCTTCGACACCCGCCGCTACGACCTGGCGCGCGTCGGCCGCTACAAGCTCAACAAAAAGCTCGGTCTTAACCTGCCGGAGGACGTCCGCGCCGTCACTCGCGAGGACCTGATCAAGATCATCTACTATATCATCGGTCTTTCCGAAGCCGGCGCGCTCGTGGCGCATCTCAATACGGCCAACCTCCAAAAACGCCTGCCCGAACTTGAAAAGGCGGTCGAGGATGCCGAGAAGGCTGCTTCTGAGGAGGAACTTGCGCCCGGCGGAAGAGTTTATAAGTTCAAGCAGTGCCTCGAAAAGCTGCGCAAAGTTCGCCTTGGCGATCTGTTTACCGAATCAGTGCTCAAGGACACCCGCGAGCTTTTGAGTCTGATACCCAACGGCAATCGTCTGATCTCCGACACGCCCGCCGATCTCTACGCGGAGACGGCGATCAGGCTTGTGGCATGCTCGACAGACGACATCGACCACCTTGAAAACAAGCGGGTGCGGTCGGTGGGCGAGCTGCTCCAGGATCAGCTTCGAATGGGCTTCCTGCGAATGGAGAAGGTCGCAAAGGAGCGCATGACCAGCCTCGATCCGGAAAATGTGATCCCGCAGGTCATCCTCTCCGTCAAGCCGATCTCGGCTTCGATCAAGAGCTTCTTCGGATCGAGCCAGCTTTCGCAGTTTATGGATCAGACCAACCCACTGACCGAGCTTACGCACAAACGCAGGCTGTCGGCTCTGGGACCGGGGGGTCTGTCGAGACAGAGCGCGAAACTGGAGGTCCGCGACGTTCACCACTCGCACTACGGCCGAATCTGCCCGATCGAGACCCCTGAAGGGCCGAACATCGGTCTGATCGGCTCGATGGCCATTCACGCGCGCATCGACGACTACGGCTTTCTTCGAAGCCCGTATCGCGTGGTCAAGAACGGCAAGGTGACGGACGAGATCGTTTATATGTCCGCCGATGAAGAGAGCCAGGAGTATATCGCTCCGGCCAACACGCCCATCGATCCGGAGACTCGCGAGTTCACCGAGCCTGCGGTTATCGTTCGCCACGAGAACACCTATCCCCAGGTGCCGTCCAACAAGGTCACCTACGTGGACGTGTCCCCGATGCAGATAATGTCGGTGGCGACCTCGCTGATCCCGTTCCTGGAAAACGACGACGCGAACCGCGCCCTGATGGGTTCGAACATGCAGAGGCAGGCCGTTCCGCTGCTGCGGGGCGACCCTCCGTTGATCAAGACGGGTATTGAGGAGCGCGCCGCGCGCGACTCCGGTGCGGTGGTGATCGCGCGCAGGTCGGGCACCGTCCGCAAGGTAACTGCCGAGCAGATTCTGGTCGAGGCCGAGGATGGCACCATCGACACGTATAATCTCGTCAACCTGCTGCGTTCGAACCAGGCTACCTGCATAACTCAGAAGCCGATTGTCAAGCTGGGCAAGCGCGTGCGGGCCGGCGACGTGATCGCCGACGGCCCGTGCACCGCCGACGGCCAGTTGGCGCTGGGCCAAAATGTGCTGGTCGCGTTCATGCCGTGGATGGGCTACAACTACGAGGACGCCGTGCTCTTGAGTCAGCGTCTGGTCAAGGACGATACGTTCACGTCGATCCATATCGAGAAATACGAGACCGAAGCCCGCGACACCAAGCTCGGTCCGGAGGAAATCACCCGCGATATTCCCAACGTCGGCGAAGATGTGCTCAAAGACCTCGACGCCAACGGCATCATCCGCATCGGCGCGGAGGTCCGGCCGGAGGACATTCTGGTCGGCAAGGTCGCGCCCAAGGGCCAGGGCGAGCTGACTGCGGAGGAGCGGCTGATCATCGCGATCTTCGGCAAGAAGGCCGAGGAGACCCGCGATGTCTCGCTGCGGGTGCCGCACGGCGAGAGCGGGACGGTCGTGGACGTAAAGGTCTTCAGTCGGTTCAAGTATAAGTGCAGCCGATGCGAGACGATATTCGACTTTTCAAAGAAGCCGGAGCGGATGCTGTGTGAGCGCTGCGACGGCGAGCTTGTCCGCGAGCCGGGCGACGAACTCAACGCGGGCGTCAATCAGCTCGTGCGAGTCTACATCGCGCAAAAGCGCAAGGTCATGGAAGGCGACAAGATGGCGGGCCGGCACGGCAACAAGGGCGTCATCAGTCGGATACTGCCCGAGGAAGACATGCCGTATCTGCCCGACGGCACACCGGTTGACATCGTGCTCAATCCGCTCGGCGTTCCGAGCCGAATGAACATCGGCCAGATTCTGGAAACGCATCAGGGCATGGTCGCACACCATCTGGGCTGCAGGTTCCGCAATCCCATCTTCCAGGGTGCGACCGAGGCTGAAATCCTGGCCGATATGAGCGTACTGGCTTGGAGACTTCGAATCAGCGTGGTGAGGCAGTATGTGAAGGAGCTGGGACTGGATGTCGATCTCCCCAGCGAGCGCAAGGTCGAGTCGGTCGTGCGGCACATCCTGTCCAGGATCGGTGACGCGACCGCCGAGGAACTCGATGCCGAGGTGCAGCCGATCAAGGATGTGTATGACGAGTGCATCCGCGCAGTGCGGGAGCGCATCGAACAGCTTGATGCCGCCGCACTCGAGGCTCTGAGCGTCAAGCTCAACGGACCGGTCGCGGTAGACGACCCTTACACCTTCCGCGCGGCGCTCTCGGAGCGGCTTCGCATCACCAACGAAGCGAGAATTGCCGCCGACCGGGCTGCAAGGGAGGCCGCCGGGGAGATGATTGAGGCTCAGCCGGCCGGCGAACAGAGCGGCGCGGATCCCGAGAATCTCGATCCCGAGTCGGTCGAGATACCGTTCGTGGGCGCGAAACCGCCGGCAGGCTACGACTACGATGCGCTCATAGCGGCATTCGAGGCAAATGTCCAGAAACGAACCGGCTACGACGAGCATACCGGTAAGTGCGTTCTGTTCGACGGTCGCACGGGTCAGCAGTTCAGCCAGAACGTGACCGTGGGTTATCTCTACATGCTGAAACTGGCGCACCTGGTCGAGGATAAGATCCACGCGCGGTCCACGGGCCCCTACTCGCTGGTCACGCAGCAGCCGCTCGGCGGCAAGGCGCAATTCGGCGGGCAGCGCTTCGGTGAGATGGAGGTCTGGGCGCTGGAGGCGTATGGCGCGGCGTATACGCTGCAGGAGATTCTTACGATCAAGAGCGACGACGTTCAGGGCCGAGTCAAGACCTACGAATCCATCGTTAAGGGCGAGTCCATACTCGAACCCGGCGTGCCGGAGTCGTTCAAGATACTTGTCAACGAGCTGCAGAGTCTGTGCCTCAAGGTGACGGTCGAGGACGATCGCGACAGAGTGATCGATCTCAAGGACACGGAGGACGAACTCGGCGAGGGCCATGAGGGCTCGATGATGGCCGGCAAACGGCGCACCAAGAGGGTGTTGGAACTCAGGGAGGATCTCTAGGATGGCTGACGCTAGCACTTTCGACAAAATACGCATTGGGATCGCTTCCCCCGACGAAATACGTTCCTGGTCCTGCGGCGAGGTAAAAAAGCCCGAGACCATCAACTACAGGACATTCAAGCCCGAGCGCGACGGCCTGTTCTGCGAGCGCATTTTTGGTCCTGTCAAGGACTGGGAGTGCCACTGCGGCCGCTATAAGAAGGTCAAGTTCAAGGGCGTAGTGTGCGACCGGTGCGGAGTCGAGGTTACGCGTTCGAAGGTCCGCCGCGAGCGCATGGGCCACATCGAGCTTGCCGCGCCCGTATCGCATATATGGTATCTGAAGGGCGTTCCCAGCCCTATGAGCTTGCTTCTCAACATGTCGCCGCGTTCGCTTGAAAGGGTGCTCTACTTCGCCTCCTACATAGTGACGTTCGTTGACCGTCCCAAGATCAACGAACACCTGGAGGAGATCCGCAGCGCCGTGGAGGCGGCCGTCGCAGATGTGATGAGTCAGCGCGATGCCAACATCGCCGCCATCCGCAAAGAAGCCGCCAAGGAAGAAAAAGAACACCCGGAGTGGGATGAAAAGAAGCAAAAGGAGCACGAGAAGAAGCTCAACGAACGCATCAAGGCCGAGGAGCGGGACGCGGCTGATCACGTGGAGGAGCTGCACGCCACCCTCAAGCTGCTTGAAACAGTTCAGAAGCAGGAGCTCATCTCGGAAGACCAGTATCGTGCGATCGAACGCCTGCTTGAGGTGCTGTCCGATCGGCTGCAAGTCGATCTGCGAAGCTGCTTCAGGGCGGGGCTCGGCGGCCAGGCCGTAAAGGAACTGCTCAGCGAGATCGATCTCGAAAAACTTGCCCGCGAGCTTCGCAAAGAAATCGCCCAGACGACGGGCCCGAAACGCGCTCGCGCCATCAAACGGCTCGAAATCGTCGAGGCGTTCATCATATCCAAGAGCAGGCCGGAGTGGATGATTCTGGACTGCATACCGGTCATTTCGCCGGAACTGCGGCCGATGGTGCAGCTCGACGGCGGCCGGTTCGCGACATCCGATCTCAACGACCTCTACCGCCGGATCATTAATCGCAACAACCGGCTCAAGAAGATCACCGAAATTCGCGCGCCGGAATCGATCATCAACCACGAAAAGAGGCTGCTCCAGGAGGCGGTGGATGCGCTCATCGACAACGGCAGGCGCACCCGCCCAGTCGTCGGCTCCAACAACAGGCCGCTGAAGTCGCTTTCGGACATGCTCAAGGGTAAGGAAGGCCGATTCCGCAAGAACCTGCTCGGCAAGCGCGTTGACTACTCCGGCCGCTCCGTTATCGTGGTCGGCCCGAACCTGAAGCTGCACCAGTGCGGTTTGCCGCGGGAGATGGCGTTGGAGCTCTTCAAGCCGTTCGTGATGAAGACGCTTGTCGAGAAGAAATACACCTCGAACATAAAGACCGCCAAGCGTATGATCGACCGGATGAAGCCGGAGGTGTGGGACGCGCTCGAAGAGGTCATTAGCGAGCATCCGGTAATGCTCAACCGCGCCCCGACCCTGCATAGGCTCGGCATTCAGGCGTTCGAGCCGATATTGGTGGACGGCAAGGCGATCCAGCTTCACCCGCTGGTCTGCCACGCGTTCAACGCGGACTTCGACGGCGACCAGATGGCGGTTCACGTGCCGCTGTCGGCGTCGGCGCAGGCCGAGGCGCGCGTGTTGATGCTCTCGACGCACAACCTGTTTTCGCCCGCTGACGGTCGTCCGATCGTGGCGCCGATACAGGACATCGTGCTTGGCTCGTATTATATGACGATGAAGCGGGAGGACCTTCCGCCCGACTTCAAGCCCAAGCAATTTGCGGACGAGGAAGACGCGCTGCTTGCGTATCGCAGCGGCCTTGTTGACTTGCACGACCCGATCCACGTCCGTCTGCCGGTCTCGCCGGATTCCGACCAGTTGGAAATGCGCGAGATCACCGTCGGCCGACTGCTGTTCAACAACGTGCTTCCGCGCAATATGCGCTACATCGACAAGCCGATCGACAAGAAGACTATGGCTTGGCTGGTCACAGAGTGCTACGACCGCAACGGCCACGAGCGTACGGTCCAGCTTCTCGACGATCTCAAGGAGATCGGGTTCCGCTACTCTACTTTCGCGGGCATAACGATCTCCATGACCGACATGGACATCCCGTCGAAGCGCGACGAGATCGTGGAGCGCACGCAGGAGGAAGTTCAGAAGAAGAACCGGGCGTATGCCAGGGGGCTCATTACGCAGTCTGAGCGCAAGCAGCAGGTTTTGGACCTGTGGACGCGCGCTTCCGAGGAAGTCGCGGACGCTCTGCTCGGCGGGCTGGACCCGTTCAACCCCATTGCGATGATCACGACTTCCGGAGCAAGGGGTTCCACGCGTCAGGTCACTCAGCTTGCCGGTATGCGAGGCCTGATGAGCGACCCGTTCGGCAACCTCATTGAGGACCTGCCGATCAAGTCGAACTTCCACGAGGGTCTCAGCGTGCTTGAATACTTCATCTCGACCCACGGCGCGCGCAAGGGCCTTGCAGACACTGCCCTTCGAACCGCCGACGCCGGGTATCTGACGCGGAGGCTGGTGGACGTGGCGCAGGACGTGATCGTTCGCGGTACCGACTGCGGCACCGCCAACGGCGTCTATGTGTCCATGATTGAGGAAGGCGGCGATCTGATCGAGACGCTTGCGGAACGTATCAAGGGCCGCACCGCTCTGGAAGACATATATCTGCCGGGCGCCGACGAGCCTATCGTCGCCGCGGGTGAAGAGATATCCGATCAGGCCGCGGCTCAGATCGAGCAAGCCGGTATTACCAAGGTCGGCATTCGATCTCCTCTGACCTGTGAGCTGCGGCAGGGAATATGCGCGAAGTGCTACGGCCGCGATATGGCGATCGGGCGGACGGTCGAGGTCGGCACTGCCGTCGGTATCATCGCCGCGCAGTCGATCGGTGAGCCGGGAACCCAGCTTACGATGAGAACCTTCCATACCGGAGGCGTCGCGGGCAAGTATCTGACCGGGGTAGCCGAGGTCAAGAAGAAGAAGCAGGAATCCCTGCGCGACCTTCATGAGGACATCCGCCGAGGTCTGGTTTCAATCGAGGACGGCGTCGAGGGGATGGAGCGGGAGCGCGTTCGGGCGGTCCAGGCCGTTCTGAAGGTGCTCGAAGATCAGGTGAGGGGCCTGCTGAGGGTTGTGGAGCTCTTCGAGGCGCGCAAGCCCAAAGGACAGGCGATCATCACCGAGGTCGCCGGGGTCGTCACCGACATCGAAACTCGCGGCCTCAAGCGGGTCGTCATTCATACCGACATGCCGACCTACGATACCGCCGCGCTGGCCGGAGAGGTCACCGTTGAGGACGTTATCAATCCCAAGAATGGCGAGGTGATCGTCGAGGCTGGAACCGAACTTACGGAAAAGCTGGCACGCAAGATCAAAGAAGCCGGTGTCGAGGTTGTGAAACTCCGCAAGACGCACCTGGTTCCGTATAGAGGCAATCTGGAAGTCCAGGTCGGCCAGCAGGTTCAGGCGGGCGACCGACTGACCGAAGGCCCGCTGGACCCGCACAAAGTTCTCGAGCTACAGGGCGTGCGCGGCGTGATGGAGTATCTCGTCAGAGAGATCCAGAGCGTTTACAAGTCGCAGGGCGTTGACATCAACGACAAACACGTCGAGATAATCGTCCGCCAGATGCTCAAAAAGCGCAGGGTGCTGGAGTCCGGCGACACTCGGTTCCTGCCAGGCCAGATCGTCGACAAGTTCGACTTCGAGGACGAGAACGCGCGTGTTCGGGACCTCGGCGGAACCGAGGCGACCGCGGAATGGGTGCTGCTGGGCATCACCGAGGCGTCGCTGGCCACCGATAGCTTCCTGAGCGCCGCGTCGTTCCAGAAGACAACCAGAGTCCTTACCGACGCCGCCGTCAAAGGCAAGCGCGACAACCTGGTCGGTCTCAAGGAGAACGTCATTATCGGCAGGCTTATACCGGCAGGCACGGGTCTGCCCAGGTACCGCCAACTGGAGGTCATCGACGAACACGGCGAGGTCATCACGACTGCCCGCGATCTATTCCGACCTACCTATGAAGAGTCGGAGGAAGCGGAGGCGCTGCTTTCCGCCGATCTCGATATCGACGAGGCCGCTCCGGCAGAAGATGAAGGCGACGAATCGGGTGATGCCGAGGATGTCCTCGATGACGGCGACATCCTCAAGAGCCTCGATGCCGCGCTTGGAGATGTTGACGCGCAGGAGGCGCACGAGGAATCCGAGGAAGAGTCAGAAGACGACCCGGATGAGGAACCGGCCATCGAGTCGGATGATGAGGCTTCGTCGGAGGAGTTGACGGACGACGTCCTGGACGCGGATATGGAGTCGGACGCCAAAGATTCGGACGAAGAGGAGTAGACTGGCGTGCCCTTGAGTGGCGGGAATTGACCGCCGCATTGAAGTAACCAACGGCAACCGGCCCCGGCTCCTAGGAGCCGGGGCTATCCGTTATCGGCCTTTCGCTATCTAGAACGGCGACCCGGTCGGCCCATACACGCTCAGATTGTTGTGAACCGCCGTGACGCCCGGCACGGACGCCGCCACTTCCGTCGCGTTCCAGAGGTCTACGTCCGTAGGTACCGTCCCCGCAAGCTCGACCACGCCGCCGGATGCGCGCACCTGGATTCTTTTGGCATCGATCGCGGATTTGCTCAGCGCGCGTCTGACCTGGCCAACCAGGAAGAGGTCGTCCGCCATCTTCGGATCGACCGTAAGGCAGTTCTGCACGTCGATAACACCTTGCACGCTCCAGGCAAACAGGCCGGCAAGGTCCCGTTTGCCGGACGTCTCAACCATGCCGCGCAGCGTCACGACGCCGTTGCGGACACTGACCAAGATCGGGTATCGTGCTGAGGATACCGATCCCGACAACCGAGATATCACCTGATCCTGTATCACCTGATCGCTTTGGATCGGGCACGCAGGGATCGCGTAACCGCCGACGGGACACGTTCCCGCCGCCGCGGCTGCAGCCGCGGCGGCAATACAAACGACCAGCGCGGCCCCCGCCGTCCATTTAGCGAAACTCGCATTAGATTGCCACATCACAACGCCTCCCAACGCGTCTACATAGTGAGTGTACCCGGCGGAAAGCTGCTTCGGAATGCTTGTTGTGCCGAAATCGCTCAAACCGCAGCCGTGGCACTTATGGACGCAGGCGGCGCTTCGTCGTTCCGGACGCAGCGCCCTGTCATTCTTGACTGTGCTCGAAATGACGGGCAATCTGCTCGGCGCCGGGGCAGTTGCGTCCCGCAGGACCGAACGGACACGGCGGCTGAGAACAGATAAGCGATAGCGAATGACTTCTGATATAATGTGCACGGCTATGTTGCGAACGGTCTACCTCGGCCTAGGGGCCAACATTGGAGACAGGGAGTGGAATTTGCGCAAGGCGGTGCGGACGCTGTGCGAGCGCGGGTGCAAACTGACCGCCGCGTCATCACTCTACGAAACCAAACCCGTCGGCATCACCGATCAGCCCGACTTCCTTAACGCCGTGATCGCTGTGAAGACGGCGCTGAATCCTCGCGATCTGCTGGCGGTCTGCCGAAGAATCGAACAGGAGATGGGGCGGGTGAGAACACTTCGCTATGGTCCGAGAGTCATAGACATAGACATGCTTCTCTATGAGGGTGCGGAATCAAGCGATGACGAACTAA
>Ga0272448_1006523_pt1 | contig 12598 bp, 12 predicted proteins | sample YNPCB0191_FD_202220 | JGI IMG/M metagenome (GOLD analysis project Ga0272448, IMG submission 202220) | Hot spring sediment microbial communities from Yellowstone National Park, WY, United States - YNP-CB-019-1 | ecosystem: Environmental > Aquatic > Thermal springs > Hot (42-90C) > Sediment... | reverse complement strand
GCTTCATTGCCAGCCGTCTGAATAAAAACATTACCATAATCAAAAAACGACTGAAAGTAACCACCACTTTTAGAAGTAATATCTTCAACTCTATTTAAGCGAGCCTCAGTAACTTCTTTGTATATAACACCATGAAAATCAATATCAATAATTCTTTTGCTTGTAATAACTCCAACATTAAAAAACCAATTTAAAAAATTGAGCCAAAAATAACTAAAAATAAATATAATGCCAAAAATATTTAAAAAGAATGTTTGTGATGGATTTAAAAATGAGGAAATAAAATAATTTAATAAAATTAAAATAAGGATAAAAAATAAACCATTTAAAAACCAATAAATTTGAGTCACCGGGTGAGCGCGTAATACCAAAATCACATCCTCTTTATTTTCCTGTGTCTCAAATCTTACCTCAGGGTAAAGACAAAAGGAATGAAAGAGTTTATGATTTTGACCATTGTTTTTCATTTAAAAATATTATATAATATTTTTGCCCTGGTTATTGAAGCGACTTGGAAACACCTCTTCCCATCCCGAACAGAGAAGTGAAACAAGTCAGCGCCAATGATACTTTCTCCTTTTTGGAGAAGGGAAAGTAGGTCATAGCCAGGGCGCTTTTGTTTATTTTACCGCTGGCAAAGAAAAATCCTTGATTTCTTCTGTCTCTTTTATTTCTTTCAAGTCTTTATTCCAAACTCCTTTTACTCTTATTCGATGACCAACCTGAATATCATTTAAAGTAATTGTTTCTCCGCGACGATTGAACAATTTGGTTAAATTAGTTAGATAAACTTTTAATTCACCACGACCAATGGTTTTTATTGTTAAAACACTTCCCTCTTTAGACAAAACCTCACCAAAAAACACACCCCATCTTCGTTGAATTGAAAGATTGCGAATCAAAACTGCATCAATGGTTGTTTTTGTCTCATCAGTAAAACGACCAATCACATTTACCTCATCACCAACTGAAAACTCACTCAACGATGATTTTCCCCAAAATCGGCGTCTTAATTGAGTTTTTTCTGTCATATTGACTTGATAAATTTTGCCATCGCGATTGTCAGAGACCTTAATGTGATTTTCTCCAATCTCAGTAATTTTTCCAGTAATTCGCGCATTAAATTTTAACGCCTGAAGTTTTTCTTTGACTTGGTTTTTTATTTGTTCCAATAATCCTTTATTTTGCTCTCTTACCTCATTTCTTATCTCCCAAGGTTTAGCTGAAGGACTAGCCATAATAGTCAATCTTATTGATTCTCTTGCCTCTTCTCTTATTGCCGCAATGGTAGGTTTAACCTCCTCTTTAATGGCTTGAATTGTTGGTTTAACATCATTTCTAAAAAACTGTCCCGGCCTAACCGCTGATACATCATTAACTGGAATTAATAAAAAAGTAAAAAAAAGAATACCTAGTATTTTTTTCATAAAAAAATAAAAACTTTTAATAAGTTATATATAATCCGTATACCTTAAGTTTACGACTTTCTGTCATCCTTCACCCTCCGATTCGGAGGGCGGGCTTGTTTCGGGATCTCATTAAGATGCTGATCCGCCGAATTAGGCGGACAGCATGACAGTTGTGGAAATCGGAAACTTAAGTAATTGGGTACATTAATTAATATGCGAAAACTTCAAAAAAAGTTGCATCACTCTTTTGTTTGAAGATAAACTGTCAGTTCTTTTTCCGCATAATTACCCGCTTGATCATTAGCAACAATCGTTAATAAATTTTCCCCTTCAACTAAGTTATAATTAACAGAAAAATTACCCGTCCCGTCGGCTTTGGTTTGAGTATCATTGACATAAACCTCAGCATAAGCTGAAGTTTTTCCAGAAACTCTTATTGAAGAACTGCTATAGGTTGTGTTTTCTTTTGGCTCAATAACTTCTAAAGTTAATCCTTGCGATACTGGCTCTGCGGTTGGAATCGCTGATTGATTAATATTTGTTTGATTAGTTGATTGATTAGTTTGTTGGTTATTCTGAAAAATATTTTTTAACCTAAAATTATTAGGGCCTTGTTTTTTAATTAAAAAAACAAAAAAACCAAAAACTGCTAATAAAATAAAAAAAACTACAACCAAACTCCTGCCTTTTTTCATATTTTTTTAAAAAATTTCAAAAAACTTTTAACCTTATTCTTAAGGATATAAAAATTTTTAATCAATGTCAAAATAACTAAAGAAAATATCGCCAAAAAAAGCAGCAGCAAAAGCAGTAAAAATTTAGGCATTTCAAAAAAGAAAATAAAAATATTGTCTAAAAAATACTTTTTTACTACCTCAAAATCCTCACTAAAAAAATTTAAAAGATCCAAAGTTTTTTGTTCATTTAAAATCTCAAAAAATATTTGGCCAAAAATTAACAAAAACAAACCACTGCTAAAAAATAAAATCATCTTTAAAACCAGATCAAAAACTGTTTTTTTTGCCTCCCAAAAGTAAACTTTTTTTAGAATTTTCTTTTCCAACTTTTTCATTTTTATTTTTTATTTTTTAATTTTTAATTTCAATCGTCCTCTTCTGATTATTGATTTGATAGTATTCTCTTTTATTCTTAAAATCTTTGCTATTTCTTTTATTTTATACCCTTGTTTCAACATTTCAAAAATCTTTTTTTCTTTTTTATTAAGTTTATTTAAATTTCCAAACGAATTCACTTCAATATCTTCAAAAAATTTAAAGTTATCTTCTTCTTTTATTATTTCTTCTTTTAAAGGTAAAATTTTTTTTCTTTTTCGATAAAACATTTTTAAAGAATTTTTAGTAATCTCAAAAAGATACGGCAAAACTGGTTTTTTTTCATCAAAACGATTGATGTTTTTATAAAAACTTAAAAAAATCTCTTGGGTCAAATCTTCACAGTCTTCTTTATTTTTTAATTTTGAAAATAAATAAGAATAAATAACTTTTGAATATTTTTTTACCAACACCTCAAAAAAATCAATCTCACCGTTTTTAATTTTTTTAATAACTTCGCTATCGAACATAAGCGAGCTTAGGAATAGTAAAAAAGAAGAATATCTGTTTATTTTATACTTCAATTAAATTGTAATTAATCTCACCCAAACCAATTTTTTCACCATAATAAAAAATTTCCTCGCCAAAAAAGGGAGTTTTACCAATTTTATTTTTTAGAGAATCAAAACTTGCTTTGTCTAAGGCAACTGGGTCAAGCGAGGCAAAAATACCAATGTCCGGATAAATAGGCTGCATAGCTGTTCCGTCACAATCACAATTTTCAACAATATCGATGACAAAATTAATATATAAATGATTTTTTCCTTTGGCGGCCGCTAAAGCGTATTCAGCAACTCTTTCCTCAAAAGGGATTTTATGATATTGACTTTGCCAGTCAGCCCAATTAATAGTTTTTTGTGAAGGAGTATAAAAACGACTGTGTTGCTGAATTTTGCCAAGTCGAGAGGCAAAACCAATCCCTAAATTCTTTATCGCGCCACCAAAACCAGTATCAATATGGCCTTTAAAATGACTGATAACCAAAACCTGATTTTTATTCGCCAGCTGACGGGCAATTTTCGCCTGCTTAAAATGTTTTGTTTTTTTTGTTTCAATCATTACCTCATCCTCCCCCTCCTCTCCATCAGCAATAAGAAAAGGAATTTGGGTAAAACCATGCTCCTGGGCCACTTTTTTATGACCAGCGGCAGTATTTCTTTGACCGGTGACTGTGGTTGTTTCAATAAAATAGGGACTAATTCCTTTTTCCTTTAAGAAGTTAATTATTAACTCATAATTGATTGGTTTAATATAACTGATATTACCTGGTTCTCCTGCATGAATTTTTATTGGCAGCTCTTTTTCTAAAATTATTTTTTCTTTATCAATTAAAGTTTGAAAAACAGTGAAGGCGATTTTGGGTAAATCATTTCTATTTTTTTCATTGATTGGATAAAAATAAACATCGGTTTTCATAGTTTTATAAAATAAATTATACACCAATTTCTTAAAAACAATAAAACAATCTGATAAAATTATATCTTATGAAAAACTATCAAGGAGTAATCATTGAAGAACTATTTGAAAATAAAGAGGTTTTAAAAAGTTAAAAATTATTGACAATTAATACAAATAATGTTATATTAATATTACATAATTATGATAAATCAAAACCAAATTCATTCCATCACTGATTTACGTTTTAAAACAAAAAAGGTTCTTGGAAAAGCAAAAAAAGGACCGATTTTTTTATTTCATCGTCATACTCCAAAAGGGGTCTTGCTCTCTTTTGAATCTTATCAAGAAATTTTAAGTCAACTGGAAGATTACTTTGATTCGATAAAAGCCGAACGTTATGAAAAAGAAAATAAAGGTAAAGTTAAATGGATTCCTTTTTCAGAAATTAAAAAAATGATTAATGATTAAAGTCTTTTTCCACCTCCAAACAAAAAAATTTCTTAAAAAAATTACTCGCAAAGATTTCAGCCAAGTGATTAAAAAAATTGAACAATTACAAAAAAATCCTCTTGATAAACAACTGGATATTAAAAAATTAGCAACCGTGGGGAGTAGTTATCGCCTAAGAATTGGAAAAATAAGAGTGATTTATGAGATTGATTTTAAAAAAAATATCCTTTATATTTACGATATTGATTTTCGAGGAAATATTTATTAATTAAAAATCTTATGAAACAAGGAAAAGTCCTTTTAATTGGTCGACCAAATGTAGGTAAATCGACTTTTTTAAACAATTTAATCGGCCAAAAAGTAGCTATCACTTCTCCCAAACCCCAAACCACTAGATTTCCCATAAAAGCTTTATACCAAGATGAAAGAGGTGAAATTATCTTTATCGATACTCCGGGGCTGATGCGAAAAACCGAAGATCTTCTTTCAGAAAATATCAACAAAAAAACCCTTCAAGCTTTAAATGAAGAGGTGGACGTAGTTTTATATATGGTTGATCCAACAAGAAAACGTGATTTTGAGGAGGCAAGGGTTTTGGGACTAGTTCGCCAAATTGAAAAACCAAAAGTTTTGGTTTTAAACAAAATTGATCTTTTAAGTCAAGGTAAAAAAAATGATTATTCGGCCCAATATAAATTTTTGGAAGAAGAATTTCCTGATGTTTTTACCATTTCGGCATTAAAAAAAATCCATATTAAACCTTTGGTTGATAAAATCTTTTCTTTATTGCCGAAAGTAAAAAATCTTCAAAAAACAGAAAATCCCAATCCTTATCCAATTTTGAATATTGACGCCAAGACATTTGTGGCTGAATTGATAAGAGAGAAAGTTTTTTTAATGATGGGTGAGGAAATTCCTTATACAACAACTGCAATTGTTGATGAAATTGCCGAAAGAAAAAATGGCGTAATATATATTAAAGCTAGGATTTTAACCAACAACGATCGCTACAAAAAAATGTTAATTGGCGTATCAGGCCGAAAAATTAAAGAAATCGGTTCATATGCGAGAAAAGAAATTGCTTTAGCTACCGGTAAAAAAGTTTATCTTGATTTAAAAGTCGAAACCGATCCGCATTGGATGGAAATTTATTTTTAAATTTGAAAAATTTAAAAGAATACTTTATTATTAAAACATAAAAAAATGTGTGGTGTTTTTGGAATTTTTGCTCCAAAAGAAGATGTTGCCCGATTAACTTTTTTTGGCCTTTTATCTCTTCAACATCGCGGTCAAGAATCGGTTGGTATAGCAACGTCAAATGGAAGAAAAATTAAATGTGTTTGTGGATTAGGCCTTGTCTCTCAAGTTTTTGATGAGAAAAATATAAAAAAACTAAAAGGAAAAATTGCTATCGGCCATACTCGTTACTCAACTGAAGGATCATCGGATTTAAGAAATGCTCAACCGATCTTTTTATCTTCAATTTTTGGTGAATTTGCTTTAGCTCATAATGGTAATATCACCAATTTTAAAAATTTAAAAAAAAATCTTTTTGAAAAAGGTCATTCGTTTGATTGTGAAACTGATTCTGAGGTAATTGCCCGTTTAATCGCTGCTTCCTCAGGAAAAAACTGGCAAGAAAAAATCATCAACGGCCTTTTACCAGTTAAAGGCGCTTATTCTTTAATCATTCTTACTCAAGATAAACTTTTTGCCTTACGTGATCCTTGGGGGATAAGACCATTAATTCTTGGCAAAATTAATGGAGAAGGATGGATTGTCTCTTCTGAAACTGGAGCTATTGAAACAATCGGCGGTCAAGTTATTCGAGAAATTAATCCAGGCGAGTTTATTGAAATCACTGAAAAAAAAGTCAACACTTTTTTTCAAAAAAAGGCGAAAAAAACTGGTTTTTGTATTTTTGAATATATTTATTTTTCCCGACCTGATAATATCATTAATAAAAAATTAGTCCAGACAGTTCGGGTTAGGGCGGGTAAACTTTTAGCTAAACAAGCACCGGTTAAAGCTGATATGGTAATCAGTGTCCCTGACTCGGGTACCTCTGCCGCTTTAGGCTTTGCTCAAGAAAGTAAAATTCCATATCAGGAGGGATTAATTAAAAGTCGGTACGTTGGCCGAACTTTTATCCAACCTCAACAGCGGATTAGAGATTTAGGGGTAAGAATAAAATTTTCTCCCTTAAAACCAGTTGTCCGAAATAAAAGTGTTGTCTTGATTGATGATTCAATTGTTCGCGGTACCACAATCACTAAAATCATAAAAATGTTAAAAGAAGCAGGAGTTAAAAAAGTCCATGTAAGAATCGCTAGTCCGCCTTTTAAAAATATCTGTTATTTAGGGGTTGATGTCTCTCGCTATAAAGAATTAATTGCGGCAAAATATCCAACTGAGGAAATAAAAAAGATAATTGGGGCTGATTCCCTCGCTTATCTTTCTCTTACCAATCTTAAAAAGGCTGTGGGGAAAATAAAAATTGATTTTTGCACTGGCTGCTTTAATGGGGACTATCCGATAAAATTTGAGGGAAAATTATTTCGAAAAAGACTGGCGGTTTTAATCTCCAATGTTGGCAAGGGAACTAATCTTCAAGCAATTATTGATGCGATAAATCAAAGAAAAATTAATGCCGATATTGTGGCGGTTGTCAGTGATAGTTGCGATGCTTTTGGTTTAAAAAGAGCTGAAAAACATGGTATCTCAACTTTTGTTGTTAAAAAAAGCGAGGATTTAATTGAAGTTTTGCAAGAAAAATTTGTTGATTATATTATTTTGGCCGGCTGGAAAAAAATTATCCCCAATAAGCTAATTAATGACTTCCCCAATAAGATTTTGAATCTTCATCCTGGACTCATCCCTAATTCCCTAAAAGGAAAAGTAAAAGCGCCTGATGGTAGTTTTGCTTTGTGGAATCGGGGGAAATTGGCTGAGGCGGCGATAAAAAATTTTTTGGAAAAAAAAGCCACTTATGCCGGCTCCTCTGTCCATTTTTTAACTTCTGAATTTGATTTTGGTCCAGTTTTAGATCACTGTTTTGAAAAAATTTTACCCGGCGATACCGTGGAAACCCTTTATAAGCGATTGAAAAAAAAAGAAAATCAGATGTATGTTAAAGTGTTAAGTAAACTTTGCCACTAACTTTTATGAAAAAATTAAAAATTTTAATTATCGGTCAAGGCGGGAGAGAACATGCTTTAGGTTGGCAATTAAACCAATCGCCTTTAGCTAAAAAAATTTTTTTTGCCCCGGGTAATGCCGGCACAGAAAATTTAGGAGAAAATATTGATATAAAAGTTGATGAGATTGAAAAATTGGCTGATTTTGCCAAAAAAGAGAAAATTGATTTAACCATCGTTGGACCAGAATTACCGCTTGTTTTGGGAATAGTTGATTTTTTTCAAAAAAAGGGCCTAAAAATTATTGGTCCCAGCAAAAAAGCTAGTTTGATTGAAGGCTCAAAAATTTTTGCCAAAAAATTGATGAGTAAATATAATATTCCCACGGCAAAATATGCGATTTTTACCAACTTTAACTGCGCAAAAACCTATTTAAAAAAAGCCGACTATCCTTTGGTAATTAAAGCCGATGGTTTATGCCAAGGAAAGGGAACAAAGGTATGCGATAATCAAAAAGAGGCGGAAGAATTTTTGCAAAAACTAATGGTGGAGAAGATTTTTGGCGTGGCCGGTGAAAAGGTAGTGGTAGAAGAATGTTTGTTTGGTCAGGAAATTTCTTTTATGGTAATAACCGACGGCAAAGATTTTCTTTCATTTTTACCCTCTCAAGATCATAAACGGCTTTTGGATAACGATCAGGGGCCCAATACTGGGGGAATGGGCGCTTATGCGCCGGTTCCTTTTGTTGATAAAAATTTGATAAAACAGATTGAAAAAAAGATTGTTGCTCCTACCATTTCTGCTTTAGCTCAAGAAGGCTGCCTCTATCAAGGGATTCTTTATCCGGGGTTAATTTTGACTAAAAGTGGACCGAAAGTTTTGGAGTTTAATTGTCGTTTTGGTGATCCAGAAACCCAACCTTTGATGATGCTTTTGCAGTCTGATCTTTTGCCAATTTTTTTGTCTTTAATTGAAGGAAAATTAAAAAAGGAAAAATTGGTTTTTAAAAAAGGAGCGGCGGTTTGTGTTATTCTATCTGCTAAAGGTTATCCTGGCAATTATGAAAAAGGAGAAATAATTTATGGATTAGATAAAATCAAAGATAAAAACATCCAAATATTTCATGCCGGAACAGTAAAAAACAACAATCAAATCGTGACTGCCGGTGGTCGGGTGTTGGGGATAACCGGCTATGCTTCTTCTCTTTTTTTGGCGTTAAAAAAAGTTTATAAAGTGATTGGAAAAAACGGGGTTTATTTTAAAAACATGATTTACCGAAAAGATATTGGTCAAAAAGGTTTAAATTAATATGTTAATTCGCATTGAGGTTTTTTCAAAAATTGAGGATCGACGGGCATGGGTGATGAAAAAAGAAATCGAAAAACTCGGGTTTGAGGGGAAAATTAAAGCGGTTAAATTGGTTGATGTTTATACGATCAACAAAAATCTTCAGTTTAATCAAGCGCAAAAGATCGCCACCTCTTTAATTAATCCGGTTACAGAAAAAGCATTAATTAATCAATCGTTTTTCCCAAAAAATTTTTCTTGGGCGATTGAAATCGGTTTTTTGCCTGGGGTGACAGATAATGTCGGCAATACGGTCAAAGAAGGTATTGAGGACTTACTTAAAGTGAAGTTTTGTTCCTCCGATGGTGTTTATAGCTCCCAACTGATTTTTATCGATGGCCAACTTGAGGCTAAAGCGATTGAAACTATCAGCCAAAATTTAATCAATCCCCTTATTCAAAGAGTTTCGGTTAAAAGCGCTTCCCAATATAAAAAAGATGGCGGAATGGGAAAAATAATTCCCCAAGTTAGATTAAAAAAAGAGATTAAAGTGGATACAGTTAATTTAAATGTTGATGATGCTGGATTGGCTAAAATTGGTAAAGAAGGAATCAAAAACCCCGACGGCTCAAGCCGTGGTCCTTTGGCTTTGGATTTAACCTATATGAAAACCATTCAAAAATACTTTCAGCAATTGGGAAGAAATCCAACCGATATTGAATTGGAATCACTGGCTCAAACTTGGTCAGAACATTGCAAACATACTATCTTTAACGATCCACTTGATGAAGTAAAAGATGGTCTATTTAAAACTTTCATCAAAAAAGCCACCGAGGAAATTCGGAAAAAAAAGGGAAAAAAAGATTTTTGTGTCTCGGTTTTTACGGATAATTCCGGGGCAATTGCCTTGGATGAGAACTGGTTAATCACCGCCAAAGTGGAGACACATAATAGCCCTTCGGCTTTAGACCCTTTTGGCGGAGCCATTACCGGAATTGTTGGGGTGAATCGTGATGCGATTGGTTTTGGTTTGGGAGCAAAACCAGTGGTTAATCTCTATGGTTTTTGTTTTGCCCCGCCGGAAAGTAAAGAAGAATATTATCGTGATGTAAAACTGACGCAAAAATTGCTTTCGCCCAAAAGAATTTTGGAGGGAGTGGTAAAAGGAGTTAATGTCGGAGGTAATTGTTCGGGTATCGCAACCCCGCAAGGCTTTTTGTATTTTGACCAAAGTTATCATGGTAAACCTTTGGTTTTTGTAGGGACTTTGGGATTAATCCCAAAAAAAATTAATGGCCAACCTTCTTATCTTAAAAAAGCCCAACCCGGTGATTATGTGGTTATGGTTGGTGGCCGGGTAGGGATTGATGGTATTCACGGCGCCACTTTCTCCTCAGAAGCCCTACATAGTGGTAGCCCTGCCGGGGCTGTCCAAATCGGTGATCCCATCACTCAAAAAAAATTATCGGATGCCATCATCAAAGAAGCCCGCGATCAAAACCTATATCACAGCATCACCGATAATGGAGCCGGTGGTCTTTCCTGTTCGGTGGCGGAAATGGCTAAAGAAGCCGGCGGATTTGTGGTGGATTTAGAAAAGGTGCCTTTGAAATATGAAGGATTAGCTCCCTGGCAAATCTGGATTTCTGAATCACAAGAAAGAATGACTTTAGCCGTTTCGCCTAAAAAATGGAAAAAATTTCTTAATTTAATGAAGCGGCGGGGAGTAGAAGCAATCGTGATTGGAAAATTTACCCGCCGGAAAAAAGCGGTCGTGAAATATAAAGGAAAAAAGATTATGGATTTGGATATGGATTTCCTTCATGATGGTTTGCCACCGCGACCGATGAAGACAGGCGATTTTTCAAAAATTTATCCAGAACCAAAAATTCCTTTCAAAAAAAATCTAAACGATACTTTGCTTAAAATGCTTTCTTGGCCTAATCTTGCCAGTTTCGAATTTATCAGCCAGCAATATGATCATGAAGTTCAAGGAATTTCCGTGATTAAACCCCTTCAAGGCGCCGGTCGAGTTAACAATGACGCAACCGTGGTTAAACCAGTCCTTAACCTTAATAAAGGAGTGGCCATCTCTCAATCGCTTTATCCCCGTTACGGATTAATTAATCCTTATTGGATGGCAGCTTGTAGTATCGACACGGCGATAAGAAATCTTATCAGTTTAGGGGTTAATTTAGAAAAAATTGCTCTTTTGGACAATTTTTGTTGGTGTAGTAGTAACGAACCGGAAAGACTGGGTCAATTAAAACAAGCGGTTAAGGCTTGTTATGATTTTGCCATTGCCTATGAAACACCTTTCATCTCCGGTAAAGACAGTATGTTTAATGATTTTAAAGGCTATGATAAAAACGGCCAACCAATTAAAATTTCTATTCTTCCTACCCTTCTTATTACCGGTTTGGGAATAATCGATGAGGTGGAAAAAGTTGTCTCTTTTGAACCAAAGTTTGCCGGAGATTTAATCTATATTTTGGGGGAAACATTTGAGGAGATGGGTGGATCAGAATATTTTGCCTTTTTTAACGCCGTTGGTAATAATGTCCCAAAAGTTAATATCAATCAGAATAAAAAAAGTTATCAGCGGTTGACTAAAGCGATAGAAAAAGGACTGGTTAGCTCATCTTTAAGTATCACCCGTGGCGGCTTGGCGGCTGCTTTGGCAAAAATGGCCATGGCGGGTAATTTAGGAATAACGGTTTTTTTAAAAAATCTGCCCGGAAGATTTGAGAGAGACGATTTTGCTCTTTTTTCCGAAAGCCAAGGAAGAATTTTAGTCACGGTTGCCCCAAAAAATAAAGAAAAGTTCGAAAAAATTTTATCCGGCACTTCTTTTGCTAAAATTGGCAAAATAACCGCGCCGAAAAAAATTATTATTTACAACAAAAATAATCAACCAATTATTAATCTTGATTTAAATCAGGCTTTAAAAGCTTATCAGTTACCGTTTAAAGATTTTTAATATGGCTAAAGTACGTGTCCTTGTTTTCTCCGGTTATGGTATAAACTGTGAGGAAGAGACCGCTTTTGCTTTTCATTTAGCTAAAGCCAAGGCAGATATTGTCCATATCAATGATTTAATTGAAAGAAAAAAAAGATTAAACGACTATCAAATTCTTGTTTTTCCCGGTGGCTTTTCCTATGGTGATGATACCGGCGCGGGTAAAGCTTTTGCCAATCGCTTAAAAAATCATTTAGCTGAAGAGTTAAATAAATTTTTTAATAAAGATCGGCTTGTTTTGGGGATTTGTAATGGTTTTCAAATCTTAACTTATCTTGGTATTTTTGGTAATGTGGCTTTGGTTCATAATAACTTCCCCCGCTATTTAGTGCGCTGGGTTGATTTAAAAATAGAAAACAAAAGTCCTTGGTTAACCGGTATAAAAACCATTTCTTTACCGATCGCCCATGGTGAAGGAAAATTTTTTGCTCCGCCTCAAGTGTTGAAAAAAATAACTAAAGAAAAAATGATTGCTCTTACCTATTTTAAAGGAGAAATTTGCCGTTATCAAAATTTACTGGCTAACCCAAATGGTTCTTTAAAAAATGTGGCTGGTATTACTGACTCCTCGGGTAAAATTTTAGGCTTAATGCCTCATCCTGAACGAGCCATTTTTTTTACCCATCTTCCCCATTGGAATTATCTTAAAGAAAAATACCAAAGAGAGGGAAAATCAATCCCGCGCTTTGGACCTGGTTTAAAAATTTTTGAAAATGCGGTAAAATATTTTTCGGATTAATCTTTAATGGATAATCATCAACTTGATTTTTTAAATTACTCTCTCCC
>Ga0272448_1006522_pt1 | contig 12601 bp, 12 predicted proteins | sample YNPCB0191_FD_202220 | JGI IMG/M metagenome (GOLD analysis project Ga0272448, IMG submission 202220) | Hot spring sediment microbial communities from Yellowstone National Park, WY, United States - YNP-CB-019-1 | ecosystem: Environmental > Aquatic > Thermal springs > Hot (42-90C) > Sediment... | reverse complement strand
AAATATAAAAGCAAAATTTTTAAATAAGCTCTAAATTTAAATACTGCTATAGATGGAAGAAATAGAGTTCATTTATAGCGAAGGAATTTGTAAAATTTTTCATAATGGTGAGTTAAAGTATCAAATGAGAGTGCCAAGATCTGTCCTTCTAGAGTGGAGAAAAATACTTTTAGATAGAGGTTATAGTATACAATCAGAAAGTGACAGCCGCAATAATTATTACGTAAAATACGTAAAGAGTTGATTTTAATTAAAGCTTTTTATCTCTTTTAGGGTTTTCAAGAAAGATTTTTGTTGCTAAGTCACATTTTAACTACGAAGTGATTAAATAAACGTTCGTAAGTAGTCAAAGCTTTTCTCAAGCTTCAACTTCATCACGAGACTTATAACGTCTTGTCCCTTTCGTTTTTGAAGCTCGTGCTCTTTGCGGTAAAGGCTTCAAAGAATAAAACCAAGCTAATCCATAGCATAAGAGAAGACAAACTCAGCTCAAATTTTGGCTTAAGAGGCTTCTTTTTAAGTAAAAGAAATGTTTAGTGCTGAAAATGCTAGAAGAGGCAAAATAGAGAGAATAGAAAAGCGGTTCTAGTCAGAATACTCCTAAGGAAACTTACAATAAGGGTAAAATAGTAGTAGCGATATGTCATGGGCATCAAGTTTTAATTTCAGCTGGTTTAGTTAAGGGTAAGCGAGTAACAAGTTATGTTGCAGTTAAAGACGATCTCATCAATGCTGGAGCTGTATTTATAGATGAACCTGCCGTTAGAAATGGAAATATAATAACTAACAGCTAGAGTTCCAGATGACTTGCCTGATTTTTGCCAGCTCATAATAGAAGCTCTGTCTTAAAACAATTTCAACTAGAGGAAGCAAGTGATGACCTCTCCTAACTTAAGTTAGGAGCTTCCAACTTTCTTTTAGGCTTCAGAGGTCAGCGTAACATACTTATAAACTCTTGTAAGGAACTTGCATTTAAGTTTGCCCATTCATCCTAGAACTAAAGTTCTGAGTTTTCTGAACACTCTTTATAAAAATAAACTTTCAAGGCGCTGCGAGACTAAAAATTTTGGATATGCCATCAAGCTTTGTAAATGCTACAACTAATTCACTTAACCAAAATGCAACAGCAACTACTACAACTAAGCTAACCGCAACAAGCACTACAGTTGTAATTATTGAACTTATTCCACGTTTGTCGTCTATCAAATTCTTCAATTTCTTTTGCATTACTTTTTATAACAAGTAAACTTTATTTGTTCTTTTCTAAACTTTAAGACAATTGTTACTCTACAAAAATTTAGTAAAGCAACTTTGCTTTATTAACTTCGGCTTAGGACTGATTTTATTATCCAAAATGTAGGCTTTAATTTCATTAATTAAGTCCAGTCTAGGCGGAAGTTGAGCTGTACTCTTTTAACTAAAGTCCTAGAGATTCTTGCTTTAAAGTATTCACGGCTCTATTGTTCGTTTCATCCCAGAATTAAAACCTTAGGCTTTCCTGAAAAATTACTTTTGTAAGTAGCTTAAATCTAAAACATTTATCAGGACTACAAACAAATGAAAACAAAGCCTAGAGTTAAGCTTCTGCTAATCTATTAGGTATTGAACAAATACGAGGAACAATAATAGTGCTTAGGTTATTACCTTGTTTACTTAGATTTGTCTTCTTCAAGGTACTTTTTAAGTGCTTTTTCTAGAAGGTCTAAAATTTTCCAATACTTATAAAAATACAATGCAACTAAGCTAAAAATTCCAGCTACTATGAAAAGCAACAGCGCTATCCAAAAAACTTCAAATAGAACCATTTTTGAATAACTTCTTATAACTAAATATTTAAGTCTTTTCTAAAAAGGTTATAACAAGTATTTGAGTTGTACTTTGATTAAACAAGCAAAGATAGAAAGAAGGATAAAAGTTATAAAACGAATAGTAAGATAAAGTAATGGTAAACTAGAAATGAAAAAGGACTTTAGTAAAATTTCTTTTTTATCTTTATTCTTACTCTTCTCAGTTGCACCTCAACTTATTCAAGCAAGGAAAAACAACAGTCAAATGCTTACAGTTAAAAGTACTACGTTTGAAACAAACAACACAAAAATGCGCAGGGGAATAAACATTGGAAATGCTTTGGAAGCACCTAACGAAGGAGACTGGGGAGTTGTAATTAAAGACGAATACTTCAAAATAATAAGAGAAGCTGGTTTTGATACTGTAAGAATTCCAATAAGGTGGTCAAATCACGCAGGAAGTGTTCCACCCTATAAAATAGATGACAACTTCTTTAAGAGAGTAGACTGGGTTGTTAATAAATCCTTAGAACAGGGTCTTATCACTATAATAAATATTCATCATTATGAAGAAATAATGCAAAAACCAGAAGGGCATGAAGATCGTTTTCTAGCGCTGTGGAAACAAATTTCTGAGCATTATAGGAATTATCCAGACACACTCTACTTTGAGTTGCTTAATGAGCCAAATGGAGCATTAACAAGTGATATTTGGAACAAATTTATAGAAGAGGCGGTTAGTATCATAAGGGAAACAAACCCTACAAGGAAAATTATCATTGGACCGGCTGATTGGAATAGCGTTTACAAACTTAAGGAACTAAAAGTTCCAGAAGGGGACAAGAATATAATAGTCACTTTTCATTTCTACACTCCTTTCGAATTTACGCATCAGGGAGCTGAGTGGGTTAGTCCTTCACCTCCTGTGGGTAAAAAATGGATAGGAAATGAAGCCGAACAAAAACAAATTACAGACGAGTTAGATATTGCTGTTCGATGGGCCACAGAGCACAACAATATTTCTCTTTTTATGGGAGAATTTGGCGCTTATAGTAAAGCTGACATGGCATCTAGAGTAAGGTGGACTTATTTTGTAGCGAGAGAAGCAGAAAAAAGAAACATTGCTTGGGCCTATTGGGAGTTCTGCTCAGGATTTGGTGCATACGATCCAGTAAAGAATGAGTGGAGAGAAGACCTTTTAAATGCGTTAATTCCTCCTCCAAACAAGTATTACGTTTCTGTTGACACCGAACACGGTAGCATCTTAGGTTCCGGCTGGTATAATGAAGGCTCGTATGCAACAATAAAGATAAGTGAAACAAGTTTAGGGTTCCTCGTTCAAGACGTTTTTGATCATTTCGAAGGTTTGGGTTCTAGAGATATCGTAATTGATGCAAGAACAGTTAAAGTTTATGTTAACGGACCAAGGATCATAAGGGCAGTATGGCGAAAGGACTACACTATGGCGTTACTTACAACACTTGGAGTAGGCATTATATTAGGTGTAGCAATACTGCTCTACAAAATGCAAAGATTTAGTTTATTGTCTGTAGACTTTAGGAATGCTACCCTTCATAGTAGTCTAGTTTTATTCTCACTACATACATTTCTACGCCTTGGTTCGTTAAAGCTAAAACAGCAACGTTAACTACATACTTTCCTTCAACATTTTCTTTCCATATGTTTATAGTGTTTATTTTATAGTTCCTTGCTTTTTCAATTAGATAATCCAAAGTTGAATTTAACTGTTGTAAGTTAAAGTTTGAACTTAAGTAAGAAATTTGATAAACAACGTTTGGATTAACTAAAGTTGGAGTTAGAACTTTAAAGTTTTTGTTTAGTAGATAGCTAACTATTATCTCTGTTATGTTTACCTTTGATGTTGGAAAGGTTACGTTTCTTAAAGTTGAAAGATAAGCAAGTTCTGCAGCTAAATTTACTTCGTTTGGATTAGTTACGTCTTTAACTTCATATATTCCAATTTTATCTTCGCTAGGATTATAAGCCACAACCATAGTTAAGAATGCTGTTTGAGAACTTATAGAATAATACGGGTTCTGAGCTATGTAGTCTTAAATAGACTTACATAGCTCTTGGGATTCAACAGCTTTGGGCTCCTCTTGAGTTCATTGGAGCCCTCATCAGCCTCTTCCCCTGTCAGGGTGAACCCACTCCAACCCTTCATCAGCTCATCGAAGAGCTTTGGGGTTGGAGAAAGCCCCTCCATCTGAAGGTATAGGTTTATGGCTGCGTTCAGCTGCCTGTCCATCCTCAACCCACATCTTGAACAAGTGTACGATGCTCCTTTCGGGGCATTAATCTTCCCACATCTGGAGCACCTTCTAGTAGAATTCTTAGGGTTGAGGGGTACGACTTTTGATTTGTAGCTAATGAGTGTTATGATTGTCTTCCAATCGCTCTTTGAAACGCGCCTATTCTGCTCCTTTGAGCCGTTAAGCATTCTGTTCTTCCTTAAGTATTCGAAACCATGGGTATAGCCTTTGAACTTCATCGCTATAAAGGTTGTCAGCTTATGAATAAAGTCTTTAGCCCTATCCTTCTCACGCTTGGAGTATTTTGCCAGAACCTTTCTAAGCGAGGGCTTCTTTGATGCCTTCTGCTGCAGCCTCTTCCTCTTTGTTTCATAGACTCTGTGTATATGGAACAGTTTTGTCAGGTCTATTCTAATCCAGCCTGTGTTTGGGCTGAATCCATCTAGGCTCTTCTCGTTGCAGCCCCAAGCCATCTTACCTTTAACTTCTTCCTCATCTGCCTTGAACCTGAACGTTACTGTTAAGTATTTTTCGCCTAAGATCAGCTCTCCCAGTTCGCCCTTTGCCCTGCTGAGAAACCAAGCCTTTGAAACGTCGAACTCCAGGTATTCCTCGTGCGGCCTTATGCTGACCTTTATCTTTCCATCCTTAAAGCTGTAGAGTGTCTCCTTAATTCTAACAAACTTCCTCTTAACTACTGGTTTCCCTCTGTGCCTTTCTCCTTTAAAGTAGCTCCTCCTCCAGGATTTCAGCATAGAATATGCCTGTTTTATTGCTGAGTCAACGTAATGCTTCGAATAGCTCCAGCCTTCCATCAACAAATTTCTTAGATAATGGTTTTTGAAGTTGTTGCTCTTTGGAATTACTGGTATAAGCCTCTTTCTCCCTTTCTTATCGTACTTTTCAATCCATCTAATTTCAGCCCATATCTCATCAACCGCCTTTTGAAGTAGCCGTCTATATGCCTCAAGAAAACTGTTAACATCATATCTGTGCCTTATATTGTATGCCCTAACCTGATAATAGCTTCCTGACACCTTCAACAACCTCCTTATACTTATGCGACCTCATCCCATAGAGTTTACCAGCGAAATGAGACACGATAGTTATCAAGTCTTCAACAAGCTCCTCCTGAGGAGTCTTCTCCCCGCTGTTTATTACCTCTATCGCTGTTCCAAAAACCTGAAACGCTCTCCTCAGCGTTTCAAAACCAAACCTAGTCAGCCTATCCTCGTATACAATAATTACCTTGGAGACTTTTCTCTCAGTAACCATCTCTAAGAGCCTGAGAAAACCCCTCCTGTTCTCGTTGAGACCAGAACCCACGTTGCTCATAGCTTTTAGCTTCTTTAAGCGTGTAGAGCTTCTCCATCAACAGAAAATACCACTTAAGTCTATTTAAGTTTATCTATTTTGGAACTGCTAACTACGGCGAAATGAAGATTGGATTCCCATTTACATCATTATGTCAATATAATTAATGTTTGCCTTTATTTCAAAGACTGAATTTAAGATAACTAAGTTGTAAGTCCAAACTGCTATAGGTAACAAAACCAATATCGCAACAAGAAGAATTAAGCCAACTTTAATAAGATTCATGGTTGGTTTACTTACAGTTGAAGAAAATATAAATGTTTTTGAACAAGTTTTGAGACTGTCAAAACTAAGATTTACTTTATCACTTTGATCTTTTTTCGATCCCTATTATGAAAATATTTAAATAGTGTGTCGATAACGATATTAACTATAGAAGAAAGAATGGAAACACGAATTCCACCTTTTCCAGCTGTAAGCGAAAGAAGAGAGGCCAGAAGAGGCTCAAATTTGTTAAAGCTCATGGGTTTACTGAAGCCACACCTTAAGTTATTTACATTGTACTTTATTCTTTCCATAGCTTCTACCGCTATAGGCTTAGTACCTCCTTACGTAAATAAAGTAATAACTGACCAAGTGCTAGTTCCAATGCAACATGTTGACCTTCTAATAAAGCTGGTGGCCTTACTAGTAGGATTATATATTGTAAACGTTGTGATCTCTGCCGCGGGAGGTTATATAGTTGAAGTTCTCCATAACAGAGTTGTGCTCGATCTTCAAAAACGCTTGTATACTCACATGATGGCTCTTGGCTTAGATTTCTACGACCAGAGTCAAACTGGTGATCTAGTAGCCAAGATCTTCGCCTATGTAAGACAAATTCAGTCTTTTCTCATAGATGGTCTTCAGTCAGTTATGGTAAACATCTTAATGCTTGGGGGGACTCTAATAATAATATTTACCATGAACTTTAAGCTTGCATTAGCTGCTTTAATCCCAATACCTGTAATAATAGTTGGAACTTGGGCCTACCAGAAGAAAGTTCGTTTTGCCTTTCTTAGAGTGTGGAAAGTTACTTCAAATTTTATGTCTTATGTAACTTCTGTAATATCGTCTATAGTTCTCGTGAAGGTACTTGGAATTGAGGATATAGAGAATAAGAGATTTTACAAATATGCGAAAGACATATACGATGCACAAATAAACTTAGCTAAGATAAACGTAGTGTACTTTCCAGCAATGAATTTCTCATTAACTTTATCGTCAACGTTGATAATGCTTTTTGGAGGCTTTATGGTACTAAATGGCGAAGCAACAATAGGGACCATAGTTGCATTCTTAGGCTACGTAGGACAAGTTTACACTCCAATTCGCAGCTTAAGCCAAATATCAGCGCTTTATGTTCAAGCTGAAACAGCATATGAAAAGATCCTCGAAGTTCTAAACGTAGAGCCTTCTGTGAAAGAAGCTCCAGATGCAGTTGACATAAAAATAGGTGGTAGCATAAAGGTAGAAGATGTCCAATTTGCCTACTCTGATAAGCCAGTGCTGAAAGGTATTTCATTTGAAATTAAGCCTGCTGAAGTGGTAGGAATAGTTGGTCCAAATGGCTCCGGAAAAACAACTTTAGTAAGACTACTAACTAGACTCTACGATCCAGATGAAGGGAGAATACTTTACGATAACGTTGATCTACGTAAGTTGAAGTTAGATTCATTTAGAAGTCAAGTAGTTATGGTCTCTCAAGAGCCTCTGCTTCTTCCAGGCTCTATAGCTTTAAACATAGTTCATGGCCTAAAAGAAGCTTCTCCTATAGATGTGTTAGTCGCTTCTAAGATAAGTTGTGCTCATGACTTCATAATGGATCTTCATTTAGCTTACGATACTGATATTGGCGAAGCGGGAAGGAGGCTTTCTGGAGGACAAAAACAAATGGTATGTATAGCTAGGGCACTAGTTAGAAAGCCGCGCGTACTGTTCTTGGACGAGTCTACTTCGAATGTTGCCGTTGACTTAGAAGAAAAGATAATCAAAGGAATACTAAACTACCTTCCAGACTCAACTATAATCTTAATTTCGCATCGTCCTAGCCTATTGAATTACATAAACAGAGTAATAGAAATACAGGATGGAACAATTATAAATGAACTTAAAGGTTTGTTAGGAGAAAGAGTAGTTGTAGAAAATGGAAGCTACATAAACTTAGTAGACCCTAGTAACATAACGGTACGCTATGAAAATTCTTCACTTCAAATATCTACTAAAGAAGGCTATACTTTGCGTAACATTAAAGCTAAGCTACCTTTTCCAATCTCCTACCCTAAGATGGTTATACTTTATGACGAGAAAGGCAACGAGCTTGGAGTAGTAGAAGACTATAATAAGTTAGATAAAGAAAGTAGAGAAGCAATAGCTGCTTACGTAACTAAGGAGTATAATGTAGCTAACATTAAAAGAATAACCAGACTTCTTCCAATTGGAGGCAGAAGAAGTGCGAACATAGTAGTAGTTTTTGAGGATGAGAACGGCGTTGTAAGAAGGGAAATAGTTTTGCCAAACGCGATAGTTGTCCAAGATAATAGATTAACTATATTAACGCCTAATGGCATCTACGTTGCTGACATAAACAGGCTTGAGAAAAGTACACGTCTCGGGCTACTCTCTCTTGCAGTGGAAGCCGAAGCTACTTGGAGTTCTGCGTAATAACAAATTCAGAAACACATAGAGAGCTTAAAACATAAGAAATTAGCCTCAGCTAGAAACATTTTTTTCCGATAGAGCTTAAGTTAAAAGAGCGTTTTAGAGAGCTAAAATTCTAAGCTTCTCTTGAGTCGATTTCTGTGAAGCGTTCCTAATTTTAATTGACTTTTTTTAAAATTATTTAAAACAGAAAAGGTTAAATAGTTCTAATTAAAAATAACTTTTAATGTCTTTAGCGGACGTTGCCCTTGGGCTCTTTGAACCACTCGGCAAGGTAATAGGCAAGTTTGTTGAAAAAGACCTCGATGCCGGCCTGTTGCGAATTTATCCCCCTGCCTATGGTGCCATTGTTATTTTTCTTACTTTAATTTCGGCTATAATTTCATTTTCCTCTTGGTTTGTTCTAACAATACTTGGCTTTGTTCATGTTTTAACTCTTCCTTTAGTGTTGTTAATTCCTGCATCAGTCTTTCTTCTATTATTTTATTATCCAAAAATTAGAGTTGCAGATAAATCTTCTGCTTTAGAAAACGAGACTCCCTTTGCAGCAGCTTACATCGCTGTCATGAGTACAGGAGGAATCTCTCCTTATGTAAGTATAACTCGACTAGGAAGGTTCTTCCTTCTTCCAAGCTTAAGGGAATTTGCGAAAATTCTTGAAATAAAAGTCAACGGATTAGGGCTAGATCCCGTAACAGCAATCGAAGAAGTTGCTAGAAACTTGCCTTCTAGGGAATTCAAAGAGCTTCTTTTAGGTTATGCTTCAACTTTAAGAGTTGGAGGTGACGTAGTTCACTTCCTCATGAGGAGAACAGAATTATTATTTCAAAGGAGCCTTACAACTTTAAAGATAATTGGAGAACGAATGGGTCAAATTATGGAAATTTACATGGTAATCGCAATTATATTTTCTTTAGGTATATACTCTATATTTACAGTAGGTGTAAGTCTGTCTTCTATAATGCCAGAAGGTGCAATGGGTATCTTTGGAAGCGGCGCAGCACTTTTCTTATTCGGTTATATTCTTATGCCATTGATTTCTATCGTTTTCCTTTGGTTTATAGATATCTCTCAACTTAAGCAGCCTTCAGAAGACTACACTCCTTACATAGTTTACTTGGGAACTTTTATACCTACGCTAATTGTCCTTGGAACCATATTTTCTCTTTCGTTCATAATCGAGCCTCTAGGAAACATAGAGTTAATTAAAACACTGAGAAGCCCAATTGTAATATTGTGCAACTACCTTAATTTACCTAATGGATTTGAGTCTACAGTTGGGTTGGCTTTAACCTTAATAATCGGCACAATACCTGCAGCAATTTACCAGGCTTATATAAACTTATTGGAAGGAGGAATAGAATATGAAATGGCAAGCTTTCTTAGAGACCTTGTAGAAGTGAGAAAATCTGGATTAAGTCCAGAAAAGTGTATAATAAATCTCTCAGAAAGAAGTTACGGAAAGCTCTCCAAACACTTAAAGCTGATAGCAAGACAACTAAATTGGGGTGTAAGCTTTTCAAAGGTTTACGAAACCTTTTCAAAAAGTGTTAGAAATTGGCTTGCGAAGACAATGTTCTTCTTGTTAATAGATAGTATTGAGGTTGGGGGTGGGATGCCAGAAACTCTAGAGACGCTAGCAGCCTTTAATGAATCGATGATACAAAACGAAAGGGAAAAATCAGAAACAATGAAACCTTTGACAATAATTCCGTACATTGGTGCAGGAACTTTAGTTCTAGTTATAGTTGTGCTTCTAGCTTTCTTTAACTCAATTCTTTCCATAGCACACTCTGGCGTACCTTATGGAAGCATGACCATGGCGTTGCTACCCCCAGTAATTGTACAATCCTATTTAATGGGTTTAGTTAGTGGAAAGGTTGCCACTACAAAAACATCTCAAGGCTTTAAGCATGCAATATTCTTAGTTCTGTTTAGTCTTATAGTAATAGCCCTAGTTCCATACGTAAACAAAGCAATAGCAATCTCTTCGCTCGGTAGCTAAATTTTTTCATACTTAGGCACTCTGCATTACTTAATAGTTAAGTTAATATAGGGGTTTAGCTAAATTAACCTTACTAAGTTGAAGCTGAACAAGAAAGGACAAACAGTTGTGGAAGCTGTTGTCCTTATCTCATTTTCCTTAACTGTTGTTATTGCTACTACTTACTTTGCTTTTAACGTGTTAGAGTACCAAAGTGAGCTTAGCGAGTATGAATCAGCAAAATCTGCTCTTGAAAAATTAACCTTATTAATTGAAAATGTTGCAAATTCTGAAGGCTCTTCTGGTTACGTTCCAATTTACATAAGAGCAGGATCACTTTATTTAGTTTCAGACAGCGAGCAAATAAAAATAACTGCAGGTGGTAAAACTTTGTATAGTGATCCCACTGGTGCTAGCTTAATAAAGTTTATGGGAGGACGACTAGTAGGAACAGTCAATTTTAGACTTATAAGGCCAACTTCACAAGACTTAGGGTCTAGTATTGGCTTAAACGACATATCCACAAATTATTTAATAATAGGTTCAAACAAAGTATTACCTTTGGGATGGGTTTATGAGGTGCAAAGTAACGGTGCTTATGTTGTTGTTGACTTTGGTAGAATAATGGTTACATACTCAGGAGTTTTTAACTATAGCTACATAGAAAATGGTAATGTTAAATTTAAGCTATACAATGTGGTGGAAGTCTCATACATAAAGCTAACTCGAGGAAGTACCTACGGTAGCGGAAGCTCCTTAAAGGTTGTTGCAAAGTGTAAAGATATTTCTTTTAGTAGTAACCAATTTGATGGAATAAACTCCTTAGCTTTTACTGTAAATAGAGGAAGCAACCAACAAAGTTACTCTCTTAATTTACCTTCACAATTTAATGGCCAAGCAATTTCAGGAACTATAGTAAACTTTTCTTTAATTGAAGTTGAGATCTCTTCTTACTGATGAAAAATGTCTGAAAGCATATCTTCAACATTGTTGACTTCAGCTCTTTTCTTACTCATGTTTTCCTTACTAGCAAGCTTCTTAATCGTTACAAACAATGTTACTAACGAGTACGAAAAAGTTAGGTTTAGTGATATCGCAAACTATATAGCAAGAAATCTTGTTGACATAACTACGCTAAGCTATGAATCTTCTTATAACGACATGTCTTTAGGCATTGTTTTGCAGATTCCTACAGAAGTTAACAATAAAGGTTATTCTATTAGCATAATAATGGAGAACGGCATATATGAAGTATTGGTTGTGTCTGATACAAATAGCTTTGTTTATGGAAAGGCTCCACTCTGGGCAACAACAGGAACTCAAATACAGCTCAGCGGAACAGTTACAGTATCTTCGCTTGGAACAGTTTATTGCAAGAGTAAAATTTACTCTGGAACTAGAAAATTAGTAGTTTGGGCAAACAAGCAAAATGGTGTAATATTTGCAGGCATTGGAACGTTAAACCCATAAGGAGACTAAAAACTAAGTTTAAACGAGATTATACTTTACCATTTTTACTAGTATTATGCCAGGAATCTCTTTTTTCTATCTCTTTAATTCTTCCTCTACTTCTGCTATAAGAAACTTTTTATCTTACAAATTTGCGTGTTTCTTCTACCGTAAACTCTACCTTTAGCCTAGAACACCTTAAAATTAACAAAAACACGAAAGACTTAAATAAAGATTTTAAATACAAATAATGTCATGCAATCTATTGTAGACAATCTTTTCGCTGTTATAATCTTATTTTTTATAGTTTCAGTTGGGCTCTTATTCCTTTATCCTCTCTTCTACGTACCAAACACAGAAGCTAAAGAACATCAGCTCGAGGATGTAGCAGTAGCAACTTTTAACAAGATCGTTTCGACTACAGGAACTCCTCAGGACTGGGGGGCCAACTTAAATATAAGTGCAAGTAACTTAAAAGCCTTTGGTCTTGCAAAAGCAAACGCCAGTATCCCCTACACTTTAGACTTAAATAAAATATTAAGGATAACAAACAGTAGTAGCTTTCCAATGCCAAGCACAGCTTACATAGATTCTGAAACTGTTGCGAAACTTTTAGGCTTAAGAGGAGAAAATAGGTACGAGTTTAGTATAACTATTACACCCGCTCTTAACATAAGTTACACTCCTTTAAACTCATTTAATGTTGGTTCACAAGGAAATCCTGAATACATACCAACGGAGTTTAAAGTTAAAGTGATAAATTACGCCGGAAAGCCTGCAGCAAACGCAAACGTAACAATAACTTATGTTTTAGTCATAGTAAAGAACAATGGACAAAATGACGTTTATAGTTATAATGTAACTAGCGTAACTGCTCTAACAGACTGGAATGGAGAAACAACAATAAGTGCAACTACCTGGGTTTCAAATATAATAAACCAAAATCAAAATTTAAGACATGCAGCCTTAACAGTACTAATAACGGCTTGGTATAATGGAATAAGAAGCATGATGCCCTATGCTTATAACAATGGATCAAATTTACTCTACGCTTCTACCCTTGGAAACTACTTGTTTTTACTTTATCCTTCTGA
>Ga0272448_1006521_pt1 | contig 12602 bp, 11 predicted proteins | sample YNPCB0191_FD_202220 | JGI IMG/M metagenome (GOLD analysis project Ga0272448, IMG submission 202220) | Hot spring sediment microbial communities from Yellowstone National Park, WY, United States - YNP-CB-019-1 | ecosystem: Environmental > Aquatic > Thermal springs > Hot (42-90C) > Sediment... | reverse complement strand
CTTACAGAAAAGAGGAGAGGGGGTTCTGGGGGAGGGATTCTTCCCGCCCCCAGAATGTCAGCGCCGTGCGTAACAGCGTATGTCATCCCCTTCACGATCCATTCGGGGGAGGGGTCAGGAGGAACCTCAAACTGGGGGAGGGGGCGGAGCCCCCTCCCGCGGTTCGGAGGGAAAGTAATTTCGGGATAACACACCAAAACCAGTACTTTGAGTTATCCCGATTCCTTTCAATAAATGAAGAAAATTCAAACCCGGGAGAGGAACTTGATTCGGAAATTACATTTTCTATTCAGGTGCGGTGACCCCGAGGACCTTTTCGATGAACCGGTCAAATGCAAATTCCTTAACCACCTTCATGTTCGGGATCGAAAACATGATCCTCGTCGGCTCCCTCACGAAGATCGGGTGCTCTCGATATATCATGGAAAGTCTGCTTACCGCGCTCCTGAACTCCTCAAAATCCCTGTAGATATCGATAGATATAGCCTCCGTCCGCCCGTTCAGAAGATAGATCGGGGGCTTAACATTGAACACCTCCTTCAACATCTCCCTCTTTTCCTCTGGTTTAGCCTTGAGATTGAACCTCCCATACGCAAAGACCAGCATCTCGAACCCGAGCGCCTTTACATCAGGTATCCTGAGTGTCATCATCAGCCCCTCAGATTCAAACCTTTCTTTTGCCCTTGCAATCGTGGATCGGGATACCCCGGATCTCTCGCTGATCCATTTATCAGTCATTGAGGGATACTTGATCAGATAACTATAAACGATCTTTTCAGTCCTCGTCAGGTCACACACCTCCACACCGTTAAATTTAATTTCAACATCGGGTCGATCATCTACCTCTTTTAAGGATAGGTTAAATTCAGATTTAAGAAGGGGGGCATAGTTAAAAAATATCATACTTTCAAGGAGTTGATATGGAAAACATATCAGATGCTGTACCTCATCCAGGACCACCCTGCCGTGAATATATATCTCCTCCAGCGACTCTACATGTCTTTTAACATCTGAATAATTATTTGCCATGTAAAAACTCAGATCCTGCCCGGATTCACGGATCCCCCAGAAGACCTCCGGCTGGGATAAGATAGAGTCCTCGATCATCCGATTGTATGATGGATCAAGAAGTGATGCGTTATAAACCGCAAAACTTGATGCGAGGATCTCTACATTATGTTTGAACAATAGCGGAATGCGGATCTCCCTGTACATATTTTTCTCCTGGAGTCGATGCCTAATGGCAGTAAGGGTCGAGGTCTTCATTTTCAGGCGTTCTGCAAGTTCCCGGTCGTTAAGTGTAGGGAACCTTACCAGACCATATAACACAAGTTTCTCTGTTGATATCAGTCCGCCGTCTTTCATTCTGAATAAGGATGTCACCGGAATACATAAAGGTTTACTGCAACGGATTCAAGCCAGGGTGTGAAAATGTCTGTGACATGTCCGATTAGAATATAAATAGGCTCAAATCGTTCCAGTTATTGATGGCGTGGAAGGCGGTTACTCCGGATGGGGCATACTGCTCAACATGCGGTGCCCCGGTCGAAGAGGGTGCAAGTTCCTGCAAGATATGCAAGGAACCATTCTCCAAGACAGTGGAGGCTGTAGTCTGCAAGATATGCGGGTGTTTTACCCCGGCGTCTCATTCCCGTTGCAGTTCATGCGGAATCCAGATAGGCGAGATCGAGATCGAGGATGTAGAGGTCTCAGAGGAGGAACTGTCAACAGTTATCACCAGAATTGTAGGCAGGGAGATAAAAGAAAAAAGTGATGGCGCAGAAGAAGAAAACGAAGAGGGTATCGATATTGAGGTTGCATCGATTATCTATCAAGAATTGATAACGAATCTTGAGAAACTTGAAAAGCTGGGTGAGGACCTGTTTTCGCTGGACCGCCTTCCAGATTGGAGAAAGATTCAGAAGATTAACCGGTTCTGGCCAAAGTTTAAAGAGATCCTTGATCGCCTCAGTGAGATCCGACGGATCCTGAGTTCGTCCCAGGGAAAGGTATTCTTTGAAGGGGGAAAGGGCAGTGTCCTTGAGCGGGCAAGGATGCGAGAAGAGCGCCTGCAAGCCGAGGTTGCACGACTCCGGAGAGAACTCATTGCTCGTGAGATTGCCCTGCTGATGGCTGATGACGAGTTTCTGATGGACTTAAGCAGGGATATTGCAACGATGGAACATGACAGTGAACCGGTTGATATGGAAGAACTGCGCAGGATCCTTGCAACGATAGATCGCCTGCTTGCTTTACTTCCCAAGGGGATACTGGCACAGTTTGCCCACTCAAAAGAATATATCGCATTTGAAAAGATGCTGGCAAAGTATGGATTGTAAGGAAAACGATTATATTGACGGAAGATATCTTTTGCTCGGGATTTAACATGCTGGATATTGAACTTATCCGTACAAACCCCGATTTCGTGAGAAAGGAGATCATGAGAAGGATGAAGGAAGAGTACCTCAAAGTACTTGATGAGCTTATAGCTATTGATAAGGCATGGAGGGGGTTAACGACCACCCTCAGGGATATGCGCGCACAAAGAAACCGCGTATCCGACGAGATCGGGCGCATGCACGGAGAAAAAAAGGAGGAGGCAGTCCAGGAGATGAAAAAACTTGCTCAGGAGATAAAAGAGAAAGAAGCCGAACTTGACAGATATGAAAAGAAAAGAAACGAACTCATGCTCCTTCTGCCGAATCTTCCGCACCCGGAGGTTGTCTCCGGGTTGACAGAAGAGGAAAACCGTGTCATCAAGTATGCAGGCGAGAAACCTGTGTTCAGATTTAAGCCGAAGGATCATATCGATATTGCAAATAATCTTGATCTCGTTGATATCGAACGTGCAGCAAAGGTCTCAGGGTCGCGGTTCTATTACCTCAAAGGTGACCTTGTACACCTGGAGATGGCCCTTATCAAGCATGCGCTTAACATCCTTGAGAAAAACGGATTCAAACTCTTGATCACCCCGCAGCTGGTGCATGAACGTGCGCTGATCGGAACGGGGTTTTTACCGGTAGGTCGCCAGGATGTCTACAAGATCGAAGGAGAGGACTTGTTCCTTATAGGGACATCAGAGGTCTCCATGGCGGCAATGCATATGGACGAGATCTTTGAAGAGGAGGATCTGCCTAAATATTACGGAGGGTTTTCCTCATGTTTTCGTACCGAGGCAGGGGCGCACGGCAGGGATACAAAAGGGATCTTCCGTGTGCACCAATTCGAGAAAGTAGAGATGTTTAAATTCACACACCCATCGAAATCATGGGATGAGCACCTGCATACACTAAAGGTTGCGGAAGAGGTAGTCTCGTCGCTCGGTCTCCACTATCGTGTTGTTGATGTCTGTACGGGTGAACTCGGTGCATCTGCTGCAAGAAAGTATGATATTGAAGTATGGTTGCCGGGTCAGGGTAAATACCGTGAGGCATGCTCATGTTCGAACTGCACGGATTTCCAGGCACGAAGACTCAATATCCGCTACAGGGATAAAAAAGAGAACAAACTTAAATTCGTGCATACACTTAACTCCACAACCATGGCATCCACAAGGACACTCATTGCCATCCTGGAGAACTATCAGCAGGAAGACGGGTCGGTATTGATTCCGGATGTGTTGGTGCCCCTGATGGGAAAGAAAAAGATAGGATGAGCGGGCAGAGATCCCGGGGTTTCCCGGCGCCCGGAAGAATTTAATCACAGGATGAAAACACAGGCGGCAAGAACCACCCCGTAGTTATCCATGGGGATGCTTATCTCCTCTGTCTTGAAATTCATCTTTTTTAATCCGATGTTTCGAAGTTCTGCCATCGCCTCAAGTTTCCATTTAAGGATTTCCTTCAACCGTTTCTGTGTTCCATGAAGGTGACCTTCAACCACATATCCGCCGGTATCGTCGTCACGAAATGCATACCCGATTCCGGCTGAGATCAGTTCACCCTCGTTACCCCTCTGCTGTGCCAGGACGCAGTGGGTAATCGCACCCCGGGGGAGTGGACGTCGTGGAACCTGTTTGATCCCCTCCGGCAGTATCGAGGATACCATAACTATGTTCAGATCCCCGATCCCGGCATCCACCAGCGCCTTATCAAATGCATTCAGATCGGAGACCGGGCTTATTGCCTTTCCCGAGGTTACGAAAAACTTCGTAGGTAATGGAAGCATAGTAAGGTGTGATAATGATCCTGCTTTTAAAACTATCGCAACCCCCGGTATCTCTAAGACCCATATCCCCGGAAAAAGTAATCAATGAAAAAGGTTCTATACCCAAATGTTATCCGCGCCTGTATCTATGCTTAAGATATATAATACCCTTTCCGGGCAGAAGGAGGAGTTCGTTCCCCAGAGCGGAAAAAAGGTCAAGATGTATGTATGCGGACCCACGGTATATGATCACTCGCACCTGGGGCATGCACGTGCGTATGTTGCCATGGATGTCGTAAGGCGATACCTCGAACACCTGGGGTATTCTGTAATTTATGTCGTAAATTTCACAGACATCGATGATAAAATCATTAATCGATGCAAACAGACCGGAGAAGACCCTTCTGAACTTACCCGGAGGCTGATTAACGATTACCTGCGGGACATGGACTCGCTGGGTGTTATGCGTGCATCATTCTACCCGAAGGTAAGCGACCATATCTCTGAGATTCATGATGCAATATCCCGGCTGATTAAAAGTAATAAGGCATATGTCTCCGGAGGGAATGTCTATTTCCGTGTCAACCCCGATGGGGTGGGGCAACTATCAAAACAGAAGTTCTCGCAACTTCATGCAGGGGCACGTGTAGCCATTGACCCGGGCAAGGAGAACCCTGCTGATTTTGCCCTCTGGAAAGAGGATGACGAGTGGGGGTGGGATAGCCCATGGGGAAAGGGGAGACCCGGGTGGCATATCGAATGCAGCGTAATGGGGCTTACATACCTCGGGCCAACACTTGATATTCATGCGGGGGGAAATGACCTTATCTTTCCGCATCATGAGTGCGAGATATTGCAGAGTGAAGCACTGACAGGAAGACCTTTCTGCAGGTACTGGATGCATAACGGGATGCTCCAGATGGGTGAAGAGAAGATGGCAAAATCCCTGAAGAATTTTATTACGATAAGAGAGGGGGTGGAGGAGTTTGGAGGGGGTGCGCTGAGGTTTTACCTTGTTTATACTCAGTATAGAAAACCCCTGCTCTTCTCCCGGGATGCCCTGATGGAATCAAAGGTCGCATTTGAGCGTCTCAAAGGATCAATTGCAAGACTGCGTTTCCTTGATGGAAAGAAGACAATTGACATCTCAAAATACGAAAAGGGGTTCTATGAAGCGATGAACGATGACCTGAACACCCGGGACGCAATATCGGTTCTCTTCAGGCTTCTGGAGGATGCGGAGGATGCAGGGGGCGATTCGCGAATTCGGGCACTTGCGTTGATTGAGTCTGCGCAGCGCATTCTCGGGTTTTCAGATAAGGGAGATGAGAAGGGGATCGAGAGAACGATTGAGTTTCTGCTTGAACTCCGGAGTGAAGCCAGACGAAAAAAAGATTTTAAGACAGCAGACCTGATACGGGATAAACTGAGGGAGAACGGTGTTGCAGTAGAGGATCTTGATGAAAAAAGCGTATGGTACTGGAGGTAGACATCGTGCTCACATGGACCTGGATGGAAACTGATCTTACAGAATCCCTGAAGGTGTATCTCCCGGTAGTGCTGGTGGTGCTGGGCGCATTTTCATTCATGCTCTGGATACAGATATACATCGATTCACTGTTTCGAATCCTCAAGAAAAAAAAGATGAAATATCTTGACAGTAAGGTAATAGAAAACTTTGAACTCCTGTTTTTTTACTTATTGTTCCTTGTGACTACGGTTTCAGTCCTGTTTTTCTCGGCTCATTTTCTCCCCGAACTGGCATCAACATGGAGGGCAATCGCATCCAACCTCAAGTTCGGGATTGCAGCGTTCGGCGTAGGGCTCGTTGCCCTGGTCGTGGGATCACTTATCGATTCAATATCCCGGTATTATCGGAAAGGTGAGCCATTTACTACAAGTCTTATCAACCTTCTGTTCTTCATCATGAAATATACCATATACAGCGTTGCACTTATCGTTATAATCCTGCTGGAACTCGCCTTTCTCGGATGGGAGACGATCATCGGTACATACCTTTCGAACTTCTTCGTTTCAAACCTGGCAAACATCATATTCCTGATCATCTTTGTTGTGATCTCGTGGTTCGTCTTCAACATGATCACATCATACATCGAAAATGTATATGCATCTGAAAGAAGGAGCATGCCCGAGGCATATAATTTCATTCTCAACAGCATCCGGTACATCTTTGGATTAATGCTTATGGTTGTAATCGTGTTCACACTCCTTTCCATGGCAGGTCTCCAGCCCATCGGGTACCTGGTCATTGGGTTGATCATAATTTTCGTTATAGTCATAATTTACATATTCGGTTCCGGAGCAGGAAAGGAGATAGTCTCCGGAATCCTTTTCATGTATAACAAACCGTTTGAGATAGGGGATAAGATCCTGATCGATGGAATAATATACACGATCCAGGACTTGGGGCTCGTTCAGGCCATGCTCAGAACAACAGAAGGGGTTTTCATCACCATCCCCAATAGCAAGTTAATCTCTTCATCAATCATAAATCTCAGCCGCTCAAAGAAACAGGTAGTCGAGGCGACCATCACCCTTGACCCGAAGATACCGCTGGATCGGATCCGCTCCATTGCAACTGCCATCACATCTCAATCAGGGGAGATCGAGGAGATCGTGGTTGATTCTACCACAGGATCAGAAAAAGGAATTGTATACACACTTAAGATCGTTCTTCCGCTGGGTTCTGATACTGCAAGGATCCGGACAGAGGTTATTCGTTCGTTTATCAATATGACCATGGAGGGATAAATTGCGGATCAGACAGTATTCATTTTCGGCAATAGAATCATTCAAAAAATGTCCCCTCCAGTTTAAATTAAGATATATCGATGGTATCAGGGTTCCCTCCAGCATAGAAATGGCGCTGGGCACATGCGTCCATAAGACGATTGAAAAGATTCACCCACAATTAGAGTCCACCGGGGATGTGGATCTTGCCCGGGTAACGGAGACTTATAAACATGTATGGTCAAGCGAAGTGGAAAAAAAAGATACAGTCATATTTTCCAGGGATCGAGACCTCAATTGGTATTATGATAAGGGATTGGATGGCATCAAATGGTACACTGAAAATTATGAGTATGCTGGCTCAACCATTTTTGGTGAACTCGGACTTGAGTTTGAGATTGACGGTGTAAAGTTTATTGCTAAACCTGATCGCGTCACGACCATGGGCACAGGAAAGTATCTCATCCATGATTATAAGACCAGTTCTTCACCGCCTACACCTTATTCCTTAAAATCAGATAGACAGTTGCCGATGTATCAATATGCCCTTCAGAACTCCGTGGATGGCGTGGAAGAGGTCGAACTTATCTGGCATTATGTCTGCCTTCACCAGAACTACAGGGCAATCAAAAAAGATCATGAGGTCAGATCTGTGGTTGAATCCCTTCTCCATGATGTTCAGCATATCGAAACCACAGAGGAGTTTACTCCTTCCCCATCGGCGTTATGCCATTGGTGCCTTTACTGGGATAAGTGCCCAGCCAAGGGGTTCAAACAGAGAAAGATCATAGCTCGACATGTAGTCGATTGAGCCATTTCCTTCAACCTGAAACATGAGGAAACCCGGATCCCGCAGGAGACCCGTTGTCCCAGAAGATTAAATCACGGCCATCAACGGTTACTGAGAAACTCATCGATCTGTTTCCCTGTCATCCGATAGAAATACCAGTCGAGGCGGACACCCCCCTGCTTTTCATAGAACCTTATTGCAGGTGTGTTCCAGGTGAGGACGCACCATTCAATCCTTCCGCACCCGTTTTCTTTTGCCTTCTGCACGCAGAACCGGAATAACTCTGTTCCTATGCCTTTTCTTCTGAACTCCTCAAGCACAAATATATCCTCAATATAAAGTGTGGGCATGGCAAGGAAACTCGAATATGTCATAAAATAGATGAGATATCCGGCCGCCTGACCCTCAAATCTACCTAGGTATGCAGAAAAGTATCGCCTGGATAGGGCATCCCTTTTCAGCCGTCTTTTCGCACCCTTATCCGGAGGATCAAGGTGCTCGTATTCTGCGAGTTTTGTTATCAGATGGAAAAACTCCTCAAAATTACGATTCGATATCGGCTCGATCTTCAACTTTTCATTCATCTGCAAGGGGTATTACCTCAAAGTTATTAAGTTTTTTATCCGAGCCCGTAACCAGATATTTGCTCCGTATGCTGGGAAAAATCCTTTTTCTGGGGATGGTCTATTGTATCCATTTAAGAAACCTCTGCGCATCCGAGAACATACTCATATTATTGAAAAACACATAGACTCGTTTTCCCTCCAGCCCTTTTATCATTGAGACAAGGTTTTCAAGGTCGTTATCAGTATATGTGTATCGATACATTCGTCCCCCCTGTGCCCCATGCAACCTGAAATAAAAATAATCTTCCGTGACGGGTCTGCGTATCAACGGGTCAACGCAATGATAGATGTCACACCTCTTGCAGACCTCCCTCAGGGTTTGCTCCTTCCATTTTCCCCTGGGCTCCCAGAAAATCAGAAACCCTTTCTCCATCCTGTCAAAAAAGGTCATGAGGTTTTTCAGGTTTTCAGCACTCTCGCCGAAGGATGGCGGGGATTGTAATATTATGCACCTGGCTCTAACTATCCTTGCAATCTTCATTGTATGTTCCCATGCACCTGTGACCTCCTCTGTAGGACGGAAGTACCCGTAGTTCCCTGCCTTTTCCTCAGGGATCTTTACCCCCGCACGGAGGTATGTCCTTCCCCCGGGATCATGCGTAATGAACTGATTACCCTTAACTGAAAACTCGAATGAGGGGTTTATTGCATCAGCCTTTCTCCGCCATGTCTCTGCATTCCTTTCAGGGACCAGCCGGTAGAATGTCTGCTGGGTCTCCACGGCATTCAGAACCTTCGCATACCTCTCAAGACCAACGGGAAACCCGCAGCACCCTACAACGATATCCTCCTTTCTCATCAGGGGGACTATCATACCGAATTACTTATGGTTTTCTATGTGCGTTATTCCGAATTAAGTTTCTCACGGTATCCCTGGCAGTATCTCCGAATTTATTGAGGGGATATAATCTCTGGATGACGCTAGGCTCATTCTTAAAAACCTATAAATACTGGTAAGGTGTTTAATACAGGAAATATTGGAAAGGAGGAGGCGCGTGAACGAGAAAAGGGACATGGACCATCCGCTCGGTCAGTCAGCCCGGCGTCAGGGAGAGATCGAGACCCTGTTTGGCGGTGGAAGAGGGCTGAACATCCTTGCCCGGAGTGTATGCGGCAGCGAAATGGATGTGAAGATAGGTACCCCGCATCTTGATGTGTTTCTCCTTCAACTCTTTGGCGGGGTAACAAAGGAGCCATACCCCGGGGTGCGAATCATGGGTGACCTCGACATACTTTTATATGACCCTTCACCGGACACCCTGCTCCTTGCCAGCAGGGTATGGTCTCTTGCTCCAAAATGGAGATACATCGACCTTGCCCAGATACACCCGGGGGAGATCAACTCGACCCTGACATCTCACGAATCCGCGATGGGTGATGGATTGATAGTTATCGATAATTTTTCGTTTACCCGTCATCTGGAGTACCTGAGGTACTGGCTCCATGACATAAGGTTTGAAGGGCATAAGTCGTTTGGAAATAACATTGCGCACCTTGTAATCTTCAGAGGAGGGATGGATTATGAGATATTTGCCCAGGAGAACGACATCTCTCAGGAGATTCACAGGGTGTTTGATCTCGTAATATGTGAGAAGAGGGAGGAACAGGGGATGAACCCGCAGATCGGGTCCCTTGTTGATATGCTCACCGGGGGGAGTAAATCTGACGAACTCCTGAGGAAGATTGATGAGTTTGGTGTTAAGGACATTACAAGGGAAAGGATCTCAGCACAACTTATTGCAGAGTACATCACCCATGCTCGATCAAGGATTACTCCGGTGTTTACGAAAAAGGAAAAGGAAATCCTTATACGAGAATGTGAATCGATGCTTCTCACCCTCAGCGGAAGGTTAAAAGAATCGCTTATTGCGAGTGTGCTCAAACTGACGGAGGCGATCGCCCGGGTGAATCTTCATGAGAAGGTGAAACAGGAAGATATCCAGCTTGCAGTGGTTCTTACCTCATGGCATATCCTGAATGAGCAGAATCGATTTTCTCAGGAACCTTATCTCCGTGAAGGGTATCCGCAGGATCAGGAAGGACGGGATGGTGAAGAACAGGAAGACATGGAAGAGGAGCGGATTACATGGGAGTCATTTAAGCCCATTCAGCCGGTTTACACATTTAACGATATTATACTCTCAGAAAAGAACAGGAGGGAGATCGAGGAGTTATTATGTGAAATAAAGTATAACGATATTATTTATGAACGCTGGCAGTTAAAGAATACCCTGAAACGCAGAAGGGGGACAAAGGTGCTCTTTGTAGGATACCCGGGAACGGGAAAGACCGTAACCGCTGAGGCGATTGCGAATGCACTCGGCAGGGGTATAATTATCGTGAATTATGCTCACCTTGAGGATAAATATGTCGGTGAAACTGAGAAAAATATTGTTGCGGCTTTTGAGGCTGCAAGAAATACCGGGGCAATCCTGATGTTTGATGAATGTGATGCAGTTCTTTATCAGAGATCTGTGGCGGAGCGCTCCTTTTCCAACAGGGATGTAAGCGTTCTCCTGCGGGAGATGGAGATGTTCGACGGAGTACTGATCCTCACATCAAATCTTAGCATGTTGATCGACCCCGCAACAAAGAGGCGGCTTGATGCAATCATCGAGTTTGAGTTTCCGGATGAGAAGACCCGTGAACTCCTCTGGAAGAGGAAGTTATCCCCGAGTGTGCCCGTTGCACCGGATGTTGACCTCCGGAAGCTGGCAGTACGATACCCGCTTACAGGAGGACAGATTGAGAATGTAATCAGATCTGCAATCCGACAGGCACTTATGCGTGCGGAATCCCCGGAAAAGGCTATTGTTTCATTATCAGATTTCGAGTCTGCCGCGAGAAAAGAGATGGAAAAGGATCAACGACTGATCAAAGATTACCTGGTTCGTTCAAGAAACATACGCGGGTACGGATAGATCCTTGAATGATGAGATTATCCTTCAGTTCCATGAGAGAAACTGTCCCCTAACTATTAATAATATGGAGACATTACCTTCAAACGATGACCGGGAATAAGGTCGATCATCTGGTTTCAGAGGCTGAGAGCGAGATCTCCACGCTTATCCTTGATGGGGAAGAGGGGTTTTTCCCCGGGGTGGAAACCAGGTTCAAACTCCTGGTCAGCGGTAACCTGATAGAATGCATGCTGAAGAAGGTAGACTGCACATGTAAAAGGTGTCCTGACTCTGGAAAAAGACATGAACATATCATCCTTGAGTGTCCCGGACTGAGCAACCTCATAGATATTCAGAAGGGGAACCGGCTGGTGTTCTCCCGGCATGGGTCGTTATATGTAATAGAGGAGGCAGTATATTTTACTAAGAGATGATCTGCCCGGCATGCTAGGATCAACCTACCTTAATTTACACTTCTCTCCAATAAGTTATAAATATGATTGCTTCATATCGGTTTCAAACAGAGGTATAAAATCCTGCAAGAGGGAATTGTATGACGCGTGCAAAGAAGATAACTGCATTGGCGATATTGGGAGTGATGATAGCGGCCGTGTTTGTAGCTCCGGTAGGTGTATCTGGCGCCTCAAATGAGGTAAGGAGCATAAGAGGAGGGGTCCTGACCGGTGCCCTGAAAGGGGATATCCCCTCATCGGACCCGACAAAGGTCTCGGACGACACCAGCTGGGCAATATTAGATCTGGTATATGATAGCCTTGGGCACACAGACCCGAAGAGCGGAAAGGTCTATCCGTTGCTTGCGGAATCGTGGGAGGTCTCTCCAAACGACCCCAACTCACTGATTGTAAAACTGAGAAAGGGGGTCAAATTCCATGACGGGAGTAGTCTCGATGCGGATGATGTCGTAGCAACCTATTCAAACAGTGATCTCCAGGCTAACCCGAGGTTTGCCAAGGGATTTCCCGCAGGGATGACCGTAACCAAGCAGGATGAATTTACGGTGGTCTTTAACTTTACGGAGAAGGCGGGAAGGGTATATGCACACACATTCAGCGTTCCGATCCTTCCTGATGGCAAGGCGATCGGTGCCGGTACAGGTCCGTATAAGATAGAATCATGGACACCGGGATCCGGTGCAACCCTTGCCGCTTTTGATGGGGCATACTTTACACCAAACCTGGAAAAGATCGTATATAAGGTGGTAAAACCCTCCGGCAATGAGAGTGTTGACTGTGCTGCGGGAAAAGGGATGGTCAACGGTGAGTATGACTTTACGACCTGGTTTGTGAACCCTGCTGATATGTCATGTTTCAAGGATGATAATGTTCGGGTGACACAGGAGTTCGGCAAGGAGTTCGTATTTGTTGCATT
>Ga0272448_1006517_pt1 | contig 12605 bp, 10 predicted proteins | sample YNPCB0191_FD_202220 | JGI IMG/M metagenome (GOLD analysis project Ga0272448, IMG submission 202220) | Hot spring sediment microbial communities from Yellowstone National Park, WY, United States - YNP-CB-019-1 | ecosystem: Environmental > Aquatic > Thermal springs > Hot (42-90C) > Sediment... | reverse complement strand
TCGGAGGGCTGCATGCAAAATGGGCGAAGAGCTTTTAGGTTTTCCATTAATGGGTGTTCCAATGGTTGCTTGGACGGAGAAGGGCGAAGCTCCAGAGGAAATTGCCAAGTGGAGGGAAGCCTATTTGGCAGCTATGCTCATTGTCCGCTATGCAGACATTATAGTACTGCATAATGTGGACGGTTGGGCGCTCCTTCCACCAGTCATACTACGCCAAAACATCTACACAGACCCAAGAAAGCCCGTGGCTGTGGAACCAGGCTTAAAAGTTTTTGGAACTCCAGACGAAAACTCGCCAGTAATGTTCACAACAAACTTCGCACTAACATATTATACGGTAGCTTCAGACATAGAATCTGCAAAAATAAACACGTATTTACTAGTCGTTGACACGGAAGGAATAGCCGTAGACAGCGCAGTGGCAGGAAGAAAACTCACAGCAGAAAAAGTAGCCGAAGCAATAAAAACTTCTGGAATAGAAAACAAGGTTAAACATAGAAAACTAATAATTCCAGGAAAAGCAGCCCGATTAAGCGGAGAAATCGAAGAACTAAGCGGATGGCAAGTCCTAGTCGGACCAAGAGATTCATCAGACATACCAAAATTCCTACAAGAAAAATGGCAAACACAAACATAACAACACTCTCATCCCTTATTCCGTTAATCATCGTTAACAGAAGATTGGAGACAAACTGAAGTTTCTAAAAGGTAGCCATATGTGTTCTATTCTTCTCCCTATCTGGATTATTGCTTTGCATTTTTCGTTCAAATATTGTTAATAGACAAATCGAAAATTACGAAGATGCATAATTGTCAAAAAGTCAATGTACTAACATTAGATGTTTCTAATAAGCATTTCTAGCATTTTTTCAACGCCATAAATTTTATGGTTTCCTTAGTCGCGAAAAATTAAAATGAGTGATGTGAAGACGTTGAACAAGGAGAAAATGGAATGAAAATAAAAAATGTCGCGGTCATTGGCGCGGGTATAATGGGAAGCGGAATTGCCCTATCCTGTGCTTTGAGTGGTTACGCGGTCAGCATTAGAGATATTAATGAAGAAGTAATCAAGCAAGCTTTTCATAAGCTGAATTCAATTGCTAAAAATCTATGTGAGAAGGAAGCAGAGCTTGTACTGAGACGTATTAAAGGTACTGTGGATATAATAGAAGCTGTAAAAGATGCGGATCTCGTTATTGAGGCTGTTCCGGAGAAAATAGACTTGAAAAAGCGAGTATTGAAGGAACTCGACAGAATATGCGCAGCTCATACAGTATTCGCTTCTAATACTTCAACTTTTCGTATAACTGAAATGGCTAGAGCAACGAAAAGACCAGAGAAGATTATTGGAACGCACTGGATGAATCCTCCTTACTTGTTGCCGCTTGTAGAAGTAATTCGTGGTGCCAAGACATCCGACGAAACAGTGAACACTGTGAAACTTTTCTTGACTTCGTTAGGGAAGAAACCTGTACTATGTAAGGACACTCCCGGATTTATAGTTAACAGAATGCAATCAGCATTACTTGTGGAAGCAATATCTCTCGTAGAACAGGGAATCGCTACAATGGAGGATGTTGATATGGTTTGGACTCAACATTTGGGACTGCGTTACTGCCTCATGGGTCCATTTGAAGCCATGGACTTATTCGGGTTGGACACTGAACTTTCTCAATACTCGTACTTATATAAAATGCTCAAAGACGCTAAGTTTAGGCCACCTAAACTATTGAGAAAAAAAGTAAAGAATGGCGAGCTAGGTTTGAAAACAGGTAAAGGTTTCTACGATTATAGCCGACAAAATATAGAAAGCATGACAAAGCAGAGAGACAGGCGGCTTATAGAGCTGATGCGCCTGCTTCGAGTGAAGTGTTAGAAGTCTAATTTGCATTAACTAGAGTGATCCGTCTAAGCAATATAGCCACTTGAATTATAAGGCAAGAAACAGTCTTTTCTTAATAAAAAAGGAGGGTTAGGGCCTTGCATCCCATGGTGGAACAGGCCATGTCCCATTAGTAGTTGCGTATGTGACGGGCCATACTATTTTGTATTTGCCCTCAATTATCTGAGCGACACATATGGCTGTGTATGGGTTCTGCCCATTACTTGTTAGATCAATTCTATCGTAAGGCAAGATGATGTTTATTTCTTCTGGAAACGGCAAGGTTATGTTAATTGATGCCAAGGCATCTCTAATCTTGACAGGATCAAGTGAGCCTGCCTTTTCTATGGCATAATATAAAACCATTGTGGATGAGTAGCAATCGGCAGCTATTCCTGACATATCAGTGCCGTATCGTGTCTTAAAATCTTCGTTGATCCATGAAAAGTTTTGCAGAGTTGGAGAAGCAAGTAAGTCTGGTTGCCACTCGGTCTGTGTGAATACAAACTCAGCATCCTCACCTAAGCCTGTGATGAAATCTGGGATTGACTGACCAGCCGCTCCCAACCCCATGTAAACCTTTGGATACCATCCCAAAGTTTTCATAGTTCTCATGAAGAGAATAGCATCGTTAGTATAAGCCACGTGGAGCACTATCTCTGGGTTCGCAGCCTTAAGAGAACTAACAAGTGGTGTCAGATCAGCCGCTGCTAGCGGGTAAGACTGCTCAAAAGTAACACTGTAGCTCGGGGCCATCTGAGCCAAATAGTCCTTGAAGCCTTTTGCGCTAGATACTCCGAACTCATCATCTTCATAAATCAACCCGATAGTCGTAAAGTTCGTACCGTGCACGGCGTTCAAATCCATAAGTGCTCTAACTGCATCTCTACCGTACCATGATGCCTTGCCATGTATCCTGAAAATATACTTGTATCCTTGCTCTGTAATCTTGTCACTTATAGCGTCTGCTACCATCATTGGAATTCCATACGTCTCGACCTTACCAGCCACTGGAAAGGTCACGGCACTCTGGTAACAACCAGTAATTACATGTACTTTTTCGAGAGTTATCAACCTTTCAGCTTCGGCTATGCCCGTAGCTGCCGTACTAGCACTATCCGCAATAATGAGTCTAAGCTTGAGTCCTCCTAGAGACTTTACTCCACCATTACTATTTATGTGATCAACGGCTAACTCGATTGCATGCCTGGCTATCCATCCTTCATGAGCAGCTCCTCCTGTAAGCGGTAAAATAACCCCCACCCTCACTTCACTAACTTGAGGCCCAGCAAAGTAAGCCTGATAGGCGAAATAACCTGCAACAACGGCCAGCAGTATTATCACAATAGCCAGAATTGCCCAGACGGTTTTTGGTTTGACCATTTACTCACCGCTACGGGGGTATCTAAATATTTCGTATATAAGATTTTTGCTGATAACCCTCAAGATCGAGAATCGCTTGTTTCAAATGCCTTTTACACATTAATATAATGGATCACTAGAACTAACTAATAGGATTCAATGTCAAAGTTATTTAGTTTTGCATGAAGGAGAAACAATTAATTGTATAGAAAAAGTTTTTAAGTATACACAAAAATAGTTTTGGGTAAGATGAGGTATTATGTTGGAACTGTTGTTACAAGTTTTGATTTTTGGCATGGTGTTAGGAACCATCTATGCTTTGGCTTCCTTAGGAATGGGATTGGCTTGGGGTTTGATGCATGTTGTAAATTTCGCTCATGGGGAGTGGGTGATGATCAGCATGTATACAACTTACTGGTTATCAGTGCTTCTGCATTTGGATCCTTATTTGCTTATACCCATTAACGCCGGCGTTGGCATGGCAATAGGTGCTGCATCACAGAAATTCATATTCGCGCCTATTGGCAAGAAGGGAGGCGGGGCTCTTATGACTATTTTATCAACTTTTGGCATTTCTATGCTAATGGCAGGAATAGCGCAAGCTTTGTGGACTCAGACGATCTATACCTTAGCGAACCCTTATATAAACACACGTTTGAGTTTTGGTTTCGTAAATATTTCTGCAGCCCACTTAAATGGGCTTGTCATATCAGTGCTTTTCATATTGATAATTTACTTCGTCCTTAAGAAAACGCTGATTGGTAAGGCTATCCTAGGGACATCAGAGATCGTAGGAGATACCGAGGCAGCTAGCCTTATGGGCATAGACACTGAGAAGATCAAGATTCTTTCGCTTGGATTGGCAGGAGCTGCAACTGGCGTGGCTGGAACTGTTATTGCTACGTTTTATTATATTAGCCCTACTGTCGGAATAACATGGGGTTTATTAGGTTTCGTGGTTGTTACATTAGGGGGTTTAGGTAGCTTCAGTGGCCTTTTGATAAGTGGAATATTAGTGGGGCTTCTGGAAGCTGCTGGCAATATGATTTTTGGTCAAGCATATGGTTACATATTGGTTTATGCCGTTTTCATTTTAGTGCTATATATCAGACCTAAAGGATTGATGGGAAGGGCTTGATTATTATGAATTCGAAAATTTTGGAAATATTAATTATAACTTTTTTGTGCCTTGGAGTTTCAGTTGGGCTTCGTCTTTTGAGCATGAACTATTTAATATACATATTGATATTGATAGTTTTATGGGCGTATCTCGGCCAGTGTTGGAACATATGCTATGGATACGCTGGACTGCTGTCCTTTGGACATGCTGCCTTTTTCGGCATAGGAGCATATGTTTCAACTCTTCTGCTTTTAGGTTTTGGGTTGAGCCCGTGGATTGGAATGTTAATTGGTGGAAGCTTCGCTTCTTTGTTGGGTTTGGTCATTGGAATACCGACGATAAAACTGAGAGGTGCCTATTTTGCTCTAAGTACAATAGCTATAGCTGAGATGGTAAGGTTACTTGTGTTGAAACTGGACTTTATAACTAATGGAGCGCTTGGGCTTTTGCTTCCACCAACATTATCCCCATTAGACTTTTTCTTCAAGGACATTTTCCAATGGTTTCTCGTAGCATTGGCAATGCTCGTCGTCCTCTGGATTATATCCTATAAATTGGAAAAATCAAAATTAGGCATAGCTCTTCGGGCATTAAAAGAAAACGAAATCGCGGCTGCCTCTCTTGGGATCTATCCACTTAAGTACAAAATATTGGCGCTTATGATAAGCGCATTTTTCACAGCAATTGGCGGTGTTTTCTTTGCTCAATATGTAGGCTATATTAGACCTGACATTGTCTTGGTGTCAACATTATCTGATGAAATACTCATTGTGTCCATCTTAGGTGGAGTAGGTACATTAACGGGTTCTTTCATAGGAGCTTCTATTTTCATTATGCTAAGAGAATCGTTTAGAGCATTTTTCGGAGCAAGTGTAATGGGTTCTTACCTTATATTTTACGGCGCTCTAACAATTGTAGTGGTCATGTTCTTACCTGAAGGTATATACTCAGGACTAAAAAAATTGTTTCGAATATTAAAGACCTAAATAGGCTTTTCTAACGCGATCATCGTTAAGCAACTCTCTGCTGGCGCCATGCGTAGTGATACAGCCACTCTCTAGAACATAGGTCCTCTCAGATAACTCTAGAGCGCGTTTGGCATTTTGCTCTACCAACAGCATTGTCAAGCCATTTTCATGCAGTTTTCTAATTACGTCAAAGATTTCGCTCGTAAGTATTGGTGATAAGCCGAGAGAAGGTTCGTCAAGTAGCATGAGTTCAGGGCAAGCCATGAGTGCTCTTCCCATTGCAAGCATTTGCTGTTCTCCTCCGCTTAGCGTAATTGCTTGCTGTCCCCTTCTTTCTTGAAGTCTTGGAAATAGACTGAAAACAAACTTCATACTCTCCTTAGACTTAGCTCTGGCTCTGGAACTATAAGCTCCTAACGCGAGATTCTCTTCAACAGTCAAGTATGGAAAGAGGCGTCTGCCTTCAGGAACATATACTATACCTATTCTTGTTCTTTCATGAATCGGAAGTCGAGTTAATTCTATGTCATTAAATAATATATCACCTGATGCCACTTTAACTAATCCTGAAATAGCCTTGAGAAGGGTTGTCTTTCCAGCACCGTTCGAGCCTATAATAGAAACAAGTTCTCCATTCTTGACTGAAACGCTCACTTTCTGCAGAATTCTTAACTCTTGATAGTTTACATCAAGGTTCTTAACCTCTAACAATGTTAAGCCTCCTTTTCACCTAGATAAGCCGCTATGACTTCTTTGTTCCTTGAGATCTCAAGAGGAGTCCCTTCCGCAATTTTCTTTCCAGAGTCTAAAACGATTATTCGTTCAGCAGTTCCCATTATAGCCTTCATCACGTGCTCTATCCAGAACACCGTTATGTTTAACTCATCTCTTATCCTTCTTACAAGATTGCAGGCATTTTTGATCTCTGTAGGGTTCAAACCACAAAGCGGCTCGTCGAGTAAAATCAACCTCGGTTCTGTTGCCAAGGCCCGAGCTATCTCAAGCTGTTTCCTTTCGACTATGTTTAGGTTCTTCGCATAATCGTCCTTTCTAGACTGAAGATTCACAAATCCCAGATATTTGAGCGCTATATCTCTTGCTTTTTCTACGCTTGTTTTTTCGTTCCTTCCAAAAAGTACTCCTACCACAACATTTTCCAGAACCGTGAGATTTAAGAAGGGGTTAACTATTTGGAATGTTCTGGCTATCCCCAATTTACAAATCTGATGTGGTTTGAGCTTAGTAATTATTCTATCCTCAAATTTCACCGTACCGGATGTAGGTTTGTATAACCCACTGATGACGTTAAATAAGGTCGTTTTTCCAGCTCCATTAGGACCTATTAAGCCGAGAATCTCCCCCTTTTCCAAAGAGAAATCTACATCTTTAAGAGCTGGTAGACCTCCGAAATACTTAGTAACCTTGAACCCTTCAAGCACAGGCATTATAATTCCTCGTCAAATGGATTATGTTGACAATTTTATTAAAGTTTTCTTCATGATTGAAACGCATTCACTATCAAATGAAGCGAAATCGGTAGTTCGCTTCTAAGAAATCGCTTATTTAATAATCTAGTATTTATAAAGGCACTTAATTATTAAAATGAGTTGGTGATTTGTAAATGAGTGTAATGGTGACAGGAGGAACAGGTTTTATAGGCGGACATGTCCTTCGAGAATTACTGAGGCGAGGACACAACGCTGTGGCATTCGATCTTTTCCCGGATACCGTGTCAATATCTGACATAATTGATAAAATAAAAGTTGTAAGAGGAGATGTCCAAGATCTTACGAGCATCATTGATGCGATAAAGACGTTTGATATTAAATATATCGTTCATACAGCCTCTTTGCTTACAGCGGAATCTCAAAGGCATCCTTGGACTGCCTTAAAAGTTAACGTTGAAGGGACCGTTAATGTTTTGGAGGCGGCTAGACTGATGAACTTGGCTCAAGTCGTATACATGAGTTCTACTGCTGTTTACGGATACACCGAGGAGGGAAAAGCCATAGATGAAGATCATCCACAAGTACCTGTTACAATTTACGGGGCAACAAAACTCATATGCGAACACTATGGTCTAAATTACAACAACGAATACGGCATAGGCTTTATTGCGCTTAGATTTCCAATAGTCTATGGCCTAGGCCAGAGCTCTAGAGGATTCAGCTCATTTAAAGAGATAATTGAAAAGCCATATTATGGAAAGCCAGCGAGAGTAGCTGCTGGCGGTGACCAAAAATATGAGGGAGTGTATGTGAAGGATGTTGCTCGTGCCATTGTTTATGCGTGCTTTGCAAGGGACACAAAGCATAAAATCTTCAACATAGGCACGGGTAAAATGCATACACTGCATGAACTTGCGAAAATCGTAAAGAAAATTATTCCCAACGCAGCCTTTTATATCGGTCCTGGCTTCGATGTGGCTGAGCCTGTTAGGGGACCCTTAAGTATAGTAAGGGCAAAAGAAGAGCTTGGATATTTCCCTCAATTCACCCTAGAGAAAGGCGTCCAAGATTATATTAGGGAACTTTCGTCTCGACAGCCAGCGTCCTGAAAGAGCTTTACAAAATTATCTCAGCTCATGTTTAAGCATCATAAATGTGAGTTTAATAAGACATTGTTCGCCCGCTAATTAAAGTATTTTCTCATTTCGATGAATGGAATAGAAGCCTCTAAGCTCTGAACCTTCGCCACAAAATATGATAACTAAATAACAACCTCTATCCAGCATTTAACAATCGGAAAATTGTCTTCAACTGTTAAATCAAAAGTGCTATGCATACAACCAGATAAGAACAGCTTGAAATTGAAGCGAAACTAAGTTTGTCATCGAATAAGAGGAGAAGGTCAAACCAAATGCGCTATCCTGCTAAGCTGAGACCTTCCATATTACCTCCTTATTGTAGCCGGTGACTACCCGCTTATATCCCGACAGTTGTTTATTGATTTCGTCGTCGCCCGTATCCACGAGTAATGGTTTGCCAGGACCTATGGAGTGAAGCTTGTTCTCTGTGGCTAAAATGATAATATTATCTATTCCGACTTTTTTGATCACTTGAGGGCTTATCTGTTGGTTTCCTCTGCCAAATATAAAACCTTGACCTCCGATTGGTGAGACCACGATTTTAGCTTTCTCCCCTTCAATTAGTTTCAGCAATTTTTCCTCGTTCACGTCCATGGCTATCATCCTTCTTTTCTTTACTATATCAACACCCAACAGCGTTTTTTTAAACCCAAGTTTATCCGCAATTGCCTTAACTGTTGTCCCCGGGCACAATATGTAATAACAATCATCTTCCATCCTCTCAACAATGTACTCTGCAATCGCTTCTTGGTTGCTTTTTTCATCCATGGTAGTGCTGCTCCCAATTTTTATAGGCTGAACTAAGCTTTTTTCATAAGGAACTTGTAGATAGCCGTATAATCTCGCCACCACCTTGTTCTTCTTACGGAATGCGTCTTCATCGATGTCCATGACTTCTGCTTCCCGAAGTGAGGCCTCTCCACGCAGAAAGCTTATTGCCAACTCTGCAGCTTTCTTAGGATTTATGGCAAACACGGCTGAATGCATCTTGACCCCTGCTGGTATACCGAGAACCGGCACCTCTCCACCAATTACCTCGCAAATGTCTCGAGCTGTTCCATCACCACCAGAAAAAAGTATTAGGTCAACTCCCAACTTCATCATATCTCTTGCTGCATTCTTAGTGTCTGTAGCTGTTGTCTTTCCCTTCACTATTGACCCAATTATTTTAGAATTCAAACAACATTTCTCAGCCACATCTTGGCCCATTTCAAAAGGGTATGTTACTAGTTCAAACTCATTTCTAGCGTAAGTTAATGTTCTAAGAGCTTCTAGGGCTCTTGTGGGTGAAACTGCAGTTGCTCTAAGCTTTATAGCTCTTTTAATAATCGCTTCACCATCGGTTCCTTTGAGACCTACTTTTCCGCCCAATCCAGCAATGGGATTCACTATAAGACCAAGCTTCTTATTTGGCACCAAGGCTAAGTCAACCGTGCTTCTTAATGTATGATCGCCATGTCATAGCCCATTTTTTGGGATCAGAAGATGGATTTAAGTTAACCCTTGATATTGCACAGTTATGGGGAGCGTTTTTGATTTTTTCAGGGTTCGTGTATGCTTCGGTGGATATTCGGCTGAATATTTCAGCGAACCTGTCAAGATCTTCTTTAGAAGCAGACTCAGTTGGTTCAGGTGTGAAGGGTTCTGGAACTATCCACGGTTCATGACTGGTGAAACATCTTTGGACACCAAAGTCGACTATTCTGCGGTTTACATCATCAATTCTTATTCCAGTCTCCTCCTTCAGCTTCTCCAAGCTCAATCTGACATCCTGCATTCTGAATGGGCGGCTTTTGCCCCAAGGCAAGCTTACGCCCCGAATCTCCAAAAGTTTCTTCAAGAGATAGTTATTGTTAAGCACCGCAACTTCAGATGTCTCTCTCAATCCTTCTGCACCCATAGTCAAGATCCACGCATAGGCGCGCACAACATTTTGAGCAACCCCGTGGAACTCCGCAACCTTGCCAATGCTGTGTGGTCTATCGTAGTCCAAATAATACTTGCTTCCATCAAATTCTACTGTAGGTATAGGCAGGAACTTGGCAAACTCCTCCTTCACTCCTACCGGGGCACTGCCAGGTCCACAAGAGCCATGAGGGGTCGAAAACGATTTATGAAGGTTAAAGTGACATAGGTCAGCGCCTACATCGCCAATCCTAACTCTGCCCAATAGACAGTTGGCGTTTGCCTGATCGATTGCTACAAGTCCGCCCGCTTCGTGAATGATATTGATGTACTCGATTATGTTGCTGTCAAAGATTCCTGTGTCGTATGGATTGGTAATCATCATGCCTGCTGTCCGCTTTGAAACGGCAGCTTTCAAAGCTTCTACATTTATGCATCCAGTCTTTTCATCCGGGTATAAAGTAACGATTTTGAAGCCTGCTGATGCAGGTGCAGCGGCATTGCATGGATGCGAGACAACAGTTGTAATTATCTCATCTCTCTGGTCCAATTCTCCGTTATATTTATGGAAAGCTCTAATTATGCACGCATTTGTGAAAACAGCGTGGGCGCCGCCGCGGGGCTGAAACGAGAATTTATCCATTCCAGAAATCTCGCATAGCCATTCTTGAAGCTTGTAAATTATCTCAAGGATACCTTGGACGGTACTCTCATCTTGTAAGGGATGAAGCCCAGTTATTCCTGGTGATCTAGCTAACGCTTCATTTACTTTCGGGTTATACTTCATCGTGCAAGTTCCAACACCAACATTAATGCCTGAATCAACACCAAAAGTCTGTTGTGATAAGCGGATAAAATGCCTGACAACCTCTGGTTCAGATAACTCTGGCCACTCCGGTGGCGTCTTTCGCCTCATTTTATCAGGTATGCTTAAAACTGCATCTCGAGCGACGGCTTTGATTTCCGGTTCGACTTTTGGAATCATAAACCCCCTTCTTCCCTTTCTTCCTAGTTCATATATTATTGGTTCTCTCCAACGAACTGCATGGTAAGTTGTTGTGCCCTTATTTTTCATTTAACGATATCCTCCAATACAGCAACGAGCCTATCAATATCCTCTTTCATGTGAATTTCTGTGACACAGTATAATGCAGTGTTGCCAAGTTGGGGGAACTCTTTCGTAATATCTTTTCCTCCTTGAATTCCATGTTTTAGAAGGTTCTTATTTACTTCGCTAACGGTTTGGTCAGTTCCAAAGTTTACAGTGAATTCTTTAAAGTGAGGCGATTTGAATATTGGTGCCATAACGCCATCAATTTCAGATATGCGCCTCATCGCATAGTATGCTTTCTGCATTATGACTTCTGCAAGCTCTGTTATGCCCTTGGGGCCCAGCAGTGACATGTAAACTGCCGCAGTTATTGCCCATAAAACAGTAGCTGTACCAGTGAATGTTGTGGCTCTCTCCCTTGCAGCAAACATTGTCCTTTTAGGTAGGGTATAAGCGAACCCCCATTCACCTTCATGTTCGGTAGAAGTTATCGTTATCATTCTATGCGGTATTACTGATACAAATTGCTCGTCATCCCGACACGCGAGGAAACTAAATAGGCCTCCTCCAAAATTCATGTGTATTCCAAGGGGTTGACCTTCACCGCACACTATGTCTGCGCCGTATTCGCCTGGCGGAGTGAGCAATCCTAATGAAAGTGGTTCAACTCCTACTATATATAGTGCCCCGTTATCATGAGCTATCTTACCTATTTCTTCCCCTTCAGTTTCGATGAATCCGAGGTAGGTAGGGTTCTCTATGTAGACAGCCGCCGTTCGCGCTGAAATTTTCTTCTTTAGATCTTTAAGATCGAGTTGTCCGGTGATGGGATCATAGTTTATTGGCTTGACCTCCGCCAAACGCTGACAATATGTTTTGATGACTGACAACCTTTCTGGGCTCATAGTCTTTGGAACCAAAATCTCGTGTCGCCCAGTAATCCTAACAGCCATATGAGTTGCATCGCCGGAGGCTGTTGCCCAATCGTAGGTTGGAAAGCTCACCACATCCATTGCGATGAGGTCGCCTATCATGCTTTGAAATTCGAAAAGAGCTTGATACCTTCCTAAGTCCGTATACACGTCGCCAGTGTATGCCGTTAAAAACTCTGAACGTGAGTTAATTTCATCGCACACTGCTGGAACATAATGCGGCCAGCAACCAGCGCCCAAAAAAGTGAGCATTTCATTACGGTTCTTGTTCTTTGATAGAAGACCTTCGATATTTCTCCTCACTTGAAGCTCGGGTGTAGGATGAGGCAATCGCAATCTCTTCTTACATTTAATCATTTCCGGAATATCCACAAAGAGTTCTTCTATATCTTTTACGCCCAAGTACTCGAGCATATTTTTCTTTATTTCAGGGACGCTATTAGGTATATATTGATGAATAGGCACGCTAATCACTCCTATGCGTTTCTGTAAAAGCATACAATGACAACAGAGATTAATTTTATGGTTGTTTATATTCTGGATATTCTGACACTTCAGGAAGGCGCTTCCAAAATAAAACCTGTGTTAAATTTCTAAACGATTCTAAAAACATCGCTTTTCTTTCATAATATAATTCTATTAAATCGAGCAAATACCATCAAAATCGAGGATATTCTGTTAGTCGCTGTTAAGCGCAAAACATGTTTAGGAGACAAATCCTTTTAGACATTACTAACAGAACTTTTGGAAAAACAGCTGATGTAGGTTTTGGAAATATGATTTATGGCGGGTTCTCCT
>Ga0272448_1006512_pt1 | contig 12608 bp, 8 predicted proteins | sample YNPCB0191_FD_202220 | JGI IMG/M metagenome (GOLD analysis project Ga0272448, IMG submission 202220) | Hot spring sediment microbial communities from Yellowstone National Park, WY, United States - YNP-CB-019-1 | ecosystem: Environmental > Aquatic > Thermal springs > Hot (42-90C) > Sediment... | reverse complement strand
TCATCATCTTCGTCAAGTGGATCCCTTCCGGTGCATCCAGTGTGTAAATGTAAACACCTGAAGGCAAATTGCCGGCATTGAATGTCACCGAATGATACCCAGAAGGTTTGCAGTCGTTGACTAACGTTGCGACCTCTCTGCCGAGGATATCGTAGACTCTCAATGTCACATTACCGGGATTCTTAAGAGCGAAATCAATCTTTGTCGACGAGTTGAACGGGTTGGGATAGTTCTGGGAAAGCGAGTAGGCGGCCGGGGTCCGGTTATCCTCAACCTTGAAGGGATTTTCCCAAGTAAGAAGAAACATCCCATCATGAGTGCCTACCAAAATCTGGTTGGGACTGAATTGGGCAAGAGATAACACCATATAACCCTTCAGTCCAGGAATAACATACCAACTAGTACCTAATCGGTTGTAAAGAGGATCATAAGTAGTCGCTTGAAAACCAAGAAATACACCAAGAGGAGGAAATACACCAACCGCCCGTCCTAAAATAAGAGGTATCTCAGTGATATGACTCCACGACAAACCATCATCCCTTGAGTAATAAGCTCCATCCATATACGTCGCCAGAAAAACTTCCTGAGAAAATCCAGAAGGATAAGCAGCGATTCCTACAATATTCTTGCTCGTGCCAGTCAAACCATTATTTGAAAGGACCCAAGTATTGCCATCATCAGTTGAGCGAAGAATGCCCCTACTTGAATCCATTTCAAAAGGACGGTTATCACCAGCAAGAATTGTTCCTGATGGTGTCTGAGCCAAACATAAAGCTGATCGTGCTAATGTATCTCCTACCTGATGCCAAGTATTACCATCATCCAAAGACACACAAATTCCGTAACTACTCGTAGAAAAAATTTTTCCAGATCGAGAGACTAAAAAATTATATACATAGTGGCCATGAAACATTGGTATTTCTTTCCAGCTCACACCGTTATCGGTAGAAAAATACATTCCATCAAATCCCGCTAACAACAGCTTACCAGAAGGAGTAACAGCTAAACCCCAAACTGTACCGCCATCCACAGTAAGACCACTTTCCCGACCTCGCTTAATCCAGGTTTTACCAGTATCAGTAGAGACAAAAAGGTACATGTCAGAAGTGCCAGCAAAAATAATGCCGTCTTTTACAAGAAGACACCATACGTTTTCCGGAAAACCCTTAAGTGAGTCAGGCCAACGATATTCTATTCTGGGTGTTTGACCCAGAACCTCAACTGGCAGGACGCTCAAAAAGAACATCCCTATCAATAATACAAATAATCGTTTCATCACACACTCTCCTATGATACAAGTGAAAGAATTCTACTGCGTATATGTACTATGTTGCTTTAGTATGTCGTAGGTCGTATTAAAGTCAAGATTTTCTATGATAGCTGCTCGATCATTTCCACGTTGAGCTTGACGAGCACTTGAAGCAACGGACCCACAGCCATCGGATGGCGGGTAGATTTCTCTGTCTTTCTTTTCGAAAATCCATAGTCCTCCGTGATAATTCTCGGGGTCGTTCCAAATTGCTTCCGCCGAAAAATTACTATCACTTACGCAACCCCTGGCACCTGCGGTCGAGCTGGTCCGTTGGCTTCAATATGTTCAAGACCATTATTGGAAACATTGCCAGGGTTCTGAGCATCGTGACCAGAGGTAGCAATCCTCTCAGCGTTCTCGTCGAGGGTATCTGCGAGATCTTCTGCACTGAAACCAGAAACTGTAGAAGTCAAAATGAAAGGAAAGTTATGTGACCTTGTTGCTCCTAACGCAACAGTTGTTTCATCAGCGTTTCCAGATACACCCCTAATATCAAGATTTCCGTATTGACTGCTAGCGCCGACCTTAAGCGCCAAGCTTCCTGCGTCAGCTGAAGCCGCATTTCGAGTTTGATTCACAAGCCTCTCACAATTCCCACTGACATTGGAAAATATCAAGCATTGTTGATTGAAATTCAAGTCTCTCAATTTTCCGGATACGTAAAATTTCGACCAAGTCGAATTCTTTTCCGGGTAGCCGCATGGCCAATTTCGAACCTTCCAAAGCAGGAGGCTTCATTGCTAATTATGACCGTGGGCTCTATTACCACCCCGAGAGCCCCGTTACTGTAGATGAGATCAATCTGGTTGCGCGACGGATGAGGTGGCCAGCTCTGGTCACAAAAGTTGTACTAATCTGGGCCTGGAAATAAATGTGGCAGAATGCTCCCAACAGCAGGCTAAGAGATTAACACTTGAATGCTTTCTGCTAGTTGTAGCTTTAAATTGTTGCCGGTGGCAACACAGGCAGCTTTCTTTACCGCATGCGGAGCTTGAAGCCTGATTTGAGGAATCCCACACCTTGATTTTGAACTTGCCTGTTTGTATAATTTTATAGCAGTGTTTCTTTGACAACCATAAGTGCTTCGTGTCCGTAGGGGTGTCCCAGCGAAGAGCGGGACTGAGAACATACCCTTCGAACCTGATCTGGATCATACCAGCGTAGGGAACCGGAGAGGCAGTATACTCTGCAAAGTACTTCTCATGAGCCGTTCGCCAAAGCTGGTTGAACGGCTTTTTCATTATCCCCCCACTCGATGCGAGGCACTCCAATTCATCGAACCACAAACAGATGAAAGGAGTGACACGCTATGAACCGCATTCACCATGACACCATTGGCATACTCATGGGTATTTGGTTCTCCACAGTTGCAGCACTTGCTCAGGGGACCATCGTTGGCAAGACGGTCAATGCAGACAACAACCAGCCGCTCGCTGGCGCATCGGTTATTGTGCTTGGAACAAACATAGGCGCCAGCAGTGACACAAGCGGCAAATTTACACTACAAGATGTCCCAGTAGGAACAAGAACAATTGAGGCTCGCTACGTGGGCTTCCAAACTCTTCGCGTTCAAGTGAAGGTCATTCAGGAGGAAGCCCTCACATTGACCCTACGCTTGAAACCCGAAAGCATTATCCTTACCCCAATCATTGTAAACGCCATGCGCGCTGAAGAGCGTACATCGCCGGTGACATTCTCCGACATTGATGCCCAAGCGATCAAAGAACGCTATGCTGTGCAAGACGTGCCTGAACTCCTGTCTGAGCTCCCATCAACAATTTTTTATTCTGAAAATGGAAATGGCATCGGCTACAACCATCTCTATATTCGTGGATTTGACCAAAGACGACTTGCCGTACTTATCAACGGCGTCCCACAAAATGATCCAGAGGATCACGATGTCTACTGGATCGACTTCCCTGATCTTCTCGCAAGTACAGGTCAAATCCAGGTACAGCGTGGAGCTGGAAGCGCATTCTATGGACCACCAGCAATTGGAGGCTCAGTGAACATCGTAACCGCAACAGTCACAACTCGTCCGGCGATTTCCATCACAGCAGGTTATGGGTCTTTCAATACAAGGCGTTACGCAATAAGTCTTAACTCAGGTCTCATTGCAAATCGTTATGCATTCTCTGCACGACTTTCGAGGATATCAAGCAGCGGATATCGCAACCAATCGTGGACAGATTTCTCAAGCTATTACATCAGCGCAATCCGATACGACTCCACTTTGACCACGCAATTCAATTTCTATGGAGGTCCAATTGCTGATGGGCTTGCCTACTCTGGCTTGCCAAAGTTTTTTATGAACAATAAAGACCTTCGTCGGCTCAACTATAGCTACTGGGAAGCAAGCGGCGACTCTGTGAGCTTTGCTCTCACACGCCGGCCGGAAGAAATCGAGAATTTCACCCAGCCCCACTACGAACTGCTCAATGAATGGAGAATCTCCCCCACACTGCGACTCAATAGTGCTTTGTTCTACATTTACGGGGCTGGCTTCTTCGATTACGATGGCTCATGGGCGGACACGTCATATTTCCGCCTCACCAGCGAATACGGGTTCCATCCAACTGGTAATCCACAGAATGCGTTAATTCGAGCCTACGTGGAGGGGAAACAGTTCGGCATACTCCCACGCCTCACATGGACTCACCAACATGGAGAGCTCGTTGCTGGAGCTGAACTTAGAAAATACACTGGATTTCACTGGGGTAGAATCCAATGGGCGGAAAACCTCCCCGAAGGACTCAATACCGATTTTCACTACTATGAATTCCGCAGAGCAAAGGATGTCGCCTCGTTGTATCTTCACGAGGTTTATTCTCTCCATGAGAACCTTACTGCGATGGCGGATCTCCAGTTCATATTCAATCAATATCATTTCTACGATGAAAAATTTCTTGGGACAGAATTCATCGTTCCCTATCGATTCTTGAATCCCCGCGTTGGATTGAACTGGAACATTACGGAGGCATGGTCAACGTACGTAAACCTCTCGCGTACTTCTCGCGAACCTCGGTTGAACAACCTTTACAACGCAGGCGAAGTCACTGGAGGCGCAACGCCCATGTTTGGAACGAACCCAGATGGAACCTACAACTTTGGCAATCCTCTTGTGCATCCAGAAACACTAGATGATATTGAGCTTGGTATTCGCTTTACACAAGAAGCTTTCCACTTCGGAGCAAATCTCTACTTGATGAATTTCCGCAACGAAATCATAAAGCAGGGACAACTCGACAGATTTGGAAGACCTATTACCGGCAACGCTGAGAGGACGCTCCACCAGGGACTCGAACTTACCGGGTCAATTAGCGAGATCGTTAAAGGATTGAGCATCTCTGGCAATCTTTCATTGAGTCGAAATCGCCTGGTCCGGTACACGGTTTACCAAACGGTCCGCGATTCAACTGGAAAGAAAATTAGTGTCCCAGTCAAACTTGATGGAAATCGTATTGCCGATTTTCCTGATGCTATCGGCAACCTCCGTATCACCTATAAGCTGGGCGGACTTAATGCGTCGCTCCTCCTTCAGTACGTCGGCAATCAGTACACGGATAATTTTCAACGCAGCGACCGGATGGTTGATCCCTATACAGTCCTCAATGGGTTTTTAACATATCGACTGAGCGACCTGTTCGGACTGCGCGGTTTTGAATTCCGCTTGCAAATCAATAACATACTCAACAAGTTATATGTTACCCATGGCGAGGGAGATGAATTCTTCCCCGCTGCTACAAGGAACATATTTGCGGCAATCACGGTGGATTTGTGAAACTCCCACGACGGTACGGACTCGTCATCGCGAATGGCTCCATCCCACGTCGTGAGCTTTGCCGTACCTTAGCAAAGAATGCCTCGCTCATCGTCTGCGCTGATGGAGGTGCTAACAAGGCACTGGAGCGAGGCATTCGTCCTCATGTAATCGTAGGAGATCTTGATTCGGTTAAGCGGTCAACGCTGAAAGCATTACGAAGATCCAAAATCGTGCTCAATGTAAATCAGGAGGCTACTGACCTTGAAAAAGCACTTGACTACCTTCTTAGCAAACGACTCCGAAAGGTGCTCGTCCTCGGTGCAACAGGAGGACGCACAGATCACACCCTGACAAACTTCAGTATACTCAAGAAGTACTCGCAACATGAGTGCCGAACCACCATGCCGCCGAGGCGTCAGATGGACATTCGGTTCATCGATGATTTTCTCGAGCTGAGAATCCTTCCACGTCGCTCAGTTCTCACGACAGATGTTGGGGAAATCCTCAGCCTCGTACCGCTCGGGAAAGCAGAGGGGATCACAACAACGGGGTTGCGATTCCCTTTGAACAATGAATCACTGGAGCTTGGCGTCCGTGAGGGTCAAAGCAATGAGGCAACCGCTCGCCGCGTCCTGATCACCTACACCTCCGGTGCACTCCTTTTAGCACGGTTTCATCATCTCTGAATTCCTATGCCACACATCCATTTTGCACTTATTGATGCGTTTCTGGTGGGTGGCTATGCACTTCTGATCCTCGTGATTGGATTCAGGGCAGGAAGCCATGAACACAGAAATGTTGATGAATACATTATCGCCGGGCGCTCCCTGACCCTACCGGTCTTCGTTGCGACACTCGTCTCAACATGGTATGGAGGGATCCTTGGGGTTGGTGAGTATTCGTATCGATACGGCATCTCGAATTGGGTTGTCCTCGGAGCACCGTTCTACATTTTCTCAGCTCTATTTGCTTTATTCCTCGCGGAAAAAATCCGACAGACAAACCTCACTACAATCCCCGACAAACTCGAACAAGCATACGGCAAGCCAGCAGCAATCATCGGCGGTTTGCATGTATTTGTGCTGGTAACCCCAGCAGCGTACACTTTGCAGCTTGGCATACTCGTGGAACTCTTGTTCGGATTCTCACTGACGGTGAGTGTTCTAATCGTAACCATTGTTTCGACCGCGTTCCTTTTTGCCGGCGGGCTTCGCTCGGATGTAAGGACAAACATAGCGGAGTTCATTCTTATGTTTGTCGGATTTGCCACGGTGCTCCCGTTTTCCTTTGCAAGATTTGATGGGCTTGCGTTCATCAAAGCTAATGTCCCACCCCTTCACCTCACTCTGAGTGGTGGAAATTCACTTCAGTTTATCCTCGTCTGGTTTTTCATCGCCCTATGGACATTCGTCGATCCTGCTTTCCATCAGCGATGCTATGCTGCAAAGGACGGAAAAACAGCTAAACACGGCATTCTCATCGCAATCATCTTTTGGTTTCTCTTCGATTCAATGACAACAACGGCTGGGCTTTACGCTCGAGCAGCATCACCACATTTACGGCAACCTCTATTTTCGTATCCAATACTTGCTGAAATTGTACTGCCACCCGTTGCAAAAGGGGTGTTCTACATCGGATTGATTGCAACTATCATGTCAACGCTCAGCAGCTTGATGCTTATCTCCGGCATCACACTTGGCAAGGATGTTGTGCTTCGACTCCGCCATCAGCCACAAGAGGAAACCAGATTGATTCAACCAGATTTGTTGCCAGTCGAAAACTACCTCGGAAAGGGGTCTCAGGTTCGGATGTTCTCAAATATCGGGCTAATCATCGCCGCCCTCTTTTCAATTGCACTTGCCCTCCTTGTCCCTTCCGTCGTCCGGTTGTGGTACTCTGTGGGAACCGTCATTGTTCCCGGTGTTCTTCTTCCCTTGCTCGCAAGCTATTTCCCGCGCTTCGCGATGAGCACACGCGCTGCTCTATTAACGATGATCTTCGCACCTCTCCTTTCCTTCATCTGGCTCATTGATGGCGTCGCTCGAGGATCCATTGAACAACCCTCATACTGGCTTGGCACCGAACCAATGTACCCGGGGCTTTTGCTCTCCATCGCCATATGGGCACTCGGAAAAGCGAATCAACACCGGAAAGCAAGTCATCTTCACAAGAAGGACTAAGGTCAGAGCTGGAAATAAATACGCCCATCCGCGGCATGTGGGTTTGCCGGGGCGCACTTAAGTCATTGCAAGATAAGAAATAATCTCCTATCTTCTTCAATTGAAATACGTGAACGTCGAGGGAACTTGTGCTGAGCCTGGCGAAGAACGACGATCATAAAACGCAGAGCCAACAAGGAGTCAAGGATGAAAAAACTATCGACCGCTGTTATGCTTCTCGTGGGAACGCTCTTATTTCTTCAATCGAGTTCTCCCCTTTCTGCAGCCCCAATTGATTCTTCCTGGATCGTTTCAAATTACCACGCACTTGCAAATCGCATTATCCAATTTGCAAGGAAGGACAGTTCAGCGTACAATCGATTAGCTTACCTATGCGACACGTTTGGACCGCGTCTGTGTGGTACACAGAATCTCGAGCAGGCTATCGACTGGATCTTAAGCACAATGAAACTCGATGGATTGGAGAACGTTCATGGTGAGATGGTAATGGTTCCGCACTGGGTACGTGGCAGGGAATCTATCGAAATGCTGGAACCACGGAAAAGGAAACTCCCTATGCTTGGTTTGGGTGGCAGCGTTGGAACACCACCTGAAGGTATCACCGGAGAAGTGCTTGTTGTGAAGAGTTTCGATGAGCTGGTACAACGAGCAAGCGAGGCGCGCGGCAAGATTGTTCTGTTCAACGTCCCGTACACAACCTACGGCGCTACAGTGCAATATCGTGCGCGCGGGGCGATAGAAGCAGCTCGCGCAGGTGCGAAGGCAAGTTTAATCCGCTCCGTTACACCATTCTCTCTGCAGACTCCTCATACGGGGGCAATGCGGTACGACGAAAAAGTGCCGAAAATTCCCCACGCTGCTATTACCGTCGAAGACGCAGAAATGATGCAGCGCATGCAAGACCGCGGACAAAGAATTGTGGTGCACCTGCAGATGGAGGCTCACACACTCCCCGACGTGCCTTCACGCAACATTGTTGCAGAACTTACGGGGCGAGAAAAGCCTGATGAAATCGTCGTGCTGGGAGGTCACATTGATTCCTGGGATGTCGGTGAAGGTGCAATTGACGATGCTGGCGGATGCATCGCAGCCTGGGAAGCTGTCCGTTTATTAAAGCAGTTAGGACTTAAGCCGCGCCGAACAATACGTGTCGTTCTCTGGACCAACGAAGAAAACGGCATCAGCGGCGCAAAAGAATATGCTGAAACTCACAGAAATGAAATACATAATCACATCCTGGCGATTGAAACAGATGCGGGTGTCTTCAAACCCAATGGCTTTGGCTTTACAGGCAGCGACTCGGCGTTCCCCATCATACAAGCTATTGGGAAACTGTTAGAACCAATTGCTGCCGACACCATAACAAAAGGTGGAGGAGGTGCTGATATCAGCCCGCTAATGAAAGAAGGCATTCCAGGGATGGGACTGAACGTCAATGGTGCTCGATATTTCTGGTACCATCACAGTGATGCCGATACTGTTGAGAAGCTGAACCCCGATGAGATGAATCAGTGTGTCGCAGCCCTTGCCGTCATGGCGTACATTGTAGCCGATCTCCCTGAACGACTCCCCGCTCATTTTTCTCCTGCACTCCCCTCGCATTGAAGGTACGAACAGGGCTTTCTCGTTACTCGGCTCAAAGGGCGTTTGGCATTGCAAACGAGTGCTGAAGCAGACTATGCCCACTTTCATGAATGTAAGTCGAGTGCAGATCACCCATCACCTCGAATCACATATTTCCGAAACCACTGATGTGCACGGCGAACGGTATCGACCCGATGATTGGGCTCGTTGCCGATCCCATGACCTTCGCGTGGATAGACAACAAATTCAACAGGGACATTGCGGTATTTCAGTGCTACATACATCTCACGCGAATTGCTAATGTTCGTATATTCATCATTTTCTCCCTGAAGAATAAGTGTTGGCGTCACAATGTTCTGCACATAGAAAGCTGGCGAGTGCCTCACATAAGGATTTTCCATGTTAATTGGCTTTTCCCAGTAGTACATCCCGAAGTACATCACCTCCCACGATGGCTGCCAGGAGTTACTGAAATCTGTGAAGAGACTAAAAATGCCATACATCGAAACAGCGGCTTTAAATCGCGGAGTTTGTGAAATAATCCAGTTGGTCATATAGCCTCCATAGCTGCCGCCAGTGACCCCCATGCGTGTGCTGTCGACGAAGCCCTGCTGAATCAGGTAGTCAACACCAGCCATGATATCGCGGTAATCCTCACCTCCGAGATCATAACGGTTAGCCTGTCCGAAGGCGTCTGTGTACCCGCTGCTTCCGCGCGGGTTTGGAGCAAGCACCATGTAGCCTTCCTGAGCGAAAAGCTGGGGATAATAGGACTGGAGAAATGTGTTGCGAAAGCGACCATACGGTCCCCCATGGACTGTAAGAATCAACGGATAACGCTTGCCGGGCTGATAGTCAACAGGCTTCACAAGGACACCCTCGATGGTGAAGCGCTTGTCAGGTGCCTCCCAACGGACAACAGATTGTTCCCCAAGCTTATACGGACTCAATTGATCACTGAAATGCGTGATCACACTCTGCCTGCCTTTCGCCAGCACAACAATCTCAGGAAGCGTTGTGGCGGTCTCCTTTACCATGCACCACGTTGCCCCGTCTGCAGTTCGACTGATCGTCTGATAGTTTGCATCGCCTTCTGTGACTTTCATAATCTCAGATGATTGTCCTGCCACTGGCGGGGAGAGCGTATAGAGATGCGTCTGCGTCCCTTCAGCAGCAACGAACCATATCTTCATCCTCTGCCCCGAGCGGACATCCCAAGCATACTCCGTCACAGCCTTATCAAATGTTGATGTGAGATTCCGGACCGACCTATCGCGAAGACTTATGATGCTCACATCGGTCTCAGCAAATTCAACGTCTGGCACAGTTTGACTTATGTAAGCGACAAGTTTGCCATCTGGAGAGAACTGCGGTTTCGTCTCCGGTCCGGGGAAATCTGTGAGTTGCTCCGGTTTGTTCTTCTCCCCTCCGGTAAGTCCTCTTTTAACATCGACAAGCCAGAGATCGTACTTTTGCTCATCGTTGTACTCGCCTGTGTAGTTAGTCTGATAAACGATCAATCGATCATCAGGAGAAAATTCGATGTTGGTAATTCCAGCATCCCCGTTAAGAATTTTCTTTGATTCCCCAGTAGCGAGATCGGCAATCCAGATATCACGTGGAGGCTTCAGTTTGCCAACCACAGTTGCATCAAATCTGTATTTCTTATTGAACTCCTCTTTGTTCTTTTCTTCCGTAGTCGGTTCACGCTCGGCTACGTAAGCAATCCATTTTCCACTGTGCGACCACCGAAACTCTTCAACACCGGTTGGAGAGTGTGTAAGCAATTTCGCTTCACCTCCATCAATTGGCATGATCCATACCTGCTGTGCATCGAACGTTCCATCGCCAGATCGTGTGGAGAGGAACGCAAGCAATTTGCTATCAGGCGACCACTGCGGCGAGAAATTTCTCTTTCCCACTTCAGTAAACTGCCTTAATTCCGACCCATCAGATTTCACGGTGTAAATCTGCGTTAACCAAATACTGTTGTTGAAGTCCGGCAATGTCACTGTGAATGCAACATACTTACCGTCGGGTGAAATAACGACCTCTCGTGGGTAGCGCATGCTGAGAACCTTTTCAATCGTGAGAGAGTCGGCTCTCCCCTGTCCCGAGGGTATTGCAAAGATCAACAGCAAAACGAAAGTGGCAGCAAATTTGCAAAGCCGTGATGACATTGTGCAACTCCTTTTCACTTCATCTTGAACAAATACAAATGAGCACGGAAAGAAAGATAACAGGGAGGAACTGAAAAAACCAAGTTTTGTTTCATCAAGACTTTATCTGAACTGCTAATATCATACTCGCTTGAGCACCGAGTCCAATCAGCATATGATTCGAGTTTTTCCATTGCACTTAGCGAAATAAGCTTTAATAATGGAAGAACTTTCTCAACCTGAGACGACAGGCTCGAGAATTTCCACTGCCACTTTGCGTCGCGTACGGATTTGTACCTGAGCGCCCAAAGGAAGCGTGAGCTTTCTAGGGATGTGCCCGTAGGCAAGATTCGCAATAACAGGCTTTCCGAGGGTAGAAAAATAATCGGCAAAGATTTCATTGAGAGCCAGATGTGGTGTTTGCGGGTCGTGAGGAACACAATCGGTAAAAGCACCAAGTAGAATTCCCTTTGCTGCGGAGAAAACCCTCGCATGTCGCAGTTGTGCAAACATGCGATCTACCCGGTATGGCTCCTCCTCAACCTCCTCAATGACAAGAACAGAATCAGAAAATGTGGGAAGGTATCGAGTACCGAGAAGGCTCACAAGAAGCGAAAGGTTTCCACCAATCAGAACACCTCGAGCTACTCCCGGATACAGAACTTCCAGCGGGACATCTATCGGGTTTTTCAATTGTCCGACCCGCTTTGACGATGTGAGCATCCGCCAGAAATTTTCCTCCGTGAAGGGATCAATTTCTCCCTGCATTTCTACAGCGACCATTGGTCCTGAGAATGTAAGCAACCCTGTCCGTTTGAAAATCGCCAATTGAAGAGCTGTCAGATCACTGTATCCAACAACGATCTTTGGATTGCGCCTGAGAGCAGCGTAATCGATACGGTCAAGAATTCTCGGTGTTCCGTAGCCACCACGCACAGCGAAGATGGCTCGGATATCTTTCTTTCTGACCATTGCGTTGAAATCCTCCGCCCGTGCTTCATCCGTTCCCGCAAGATCCCCACGGACATCGCGGACATGTTTTCCAAGTTCCACCCTGTATCCAAGTGACTCAAGATATCGAACACCGCGGTCAATTTTTTCCAGCGGGTTGGGTGAACTTGCCGGAGCAACAATGCCGATGACGTCGCCCTTTTTGAGAGCCGAGGGTTTGATCGTTTTCAACATCGATATACCTCAGTATAAATATTCAGGTCACGAACTTCCAAAGATCGATGAAACTTTATGCTGATCATGCTAAAGAAAAATTACTTTTCAAATATAATTAGATAAGTGGAGAAATGAAACTTCTCTCGAAATCGAATGTGTGCCCACCTCAGCTCTTTCAACACTAACTTGTCTTCTAATTAAACCGATACTTACAAAAGCAGGAGCTTAAAGTTCTTAAAACTGAGAATGCTTTTGCAGATTTGGAAAAATAGAGAGGAGATTTCTCGCATTTTGTGCAGAAATGGTGGCAAATACGTGGCATGAGATTTGCATATTCAATTCTTGTTTTGTTCCAGCCTTCTCGAAAAGCTGGAAAGACAGAATTATTCCAACAGAAAATGGAGGTATAATTATGGTGAAACGATTTGCGACTCTTTGCTTGA
>Ga0272448_1006511_pt1 | contig 12609 bp, 8 predicted proteins | sample YNPCB0191_FD_202220 | JGI IMG/M metagenome (GOLD analysis project Ga0272448, IMG submission 202220) | Hot spring sediment microbial communities from Yellowstone National Park, WY, United States - YNP-CB-019-1 | ecosystem: Environmental > Aquatic > Thermal springs > Hot (42-90C) > Sediment... | reverse complement strand
CCGCTCGGTTAGACTTGTTTTGATGTGGCGCAGTCTGCTGGCGGTGCTCGCCGGGTGGGCGGCGATCCAGGCGCTGGTGTTGGCGACCGACGCGGTGCTGGTCCGGCTCTTCCCGCGGCAATACGGGGCGGGCGTGATCCCGCCGGACTGGCTGACAGCGCTGACGCTGGGCGCCGGATTGGCGTGGTCGGCCGCGGGCGGCTGGCTGACGGCGCGCCTTGCGCCGGAACGGCCGTGGCGGCACGCGCTGTATCTGATCGTCTGGGGGGAGACGCTGGGGGCCGTTTACACGGTGACAACGCTCGGCCAGATTCAATGGTGGTATCCGGCGGGGCTGTTGGCGCTGTTTCCTGCCGCAGTGGCGGCGGGAGCCTGGCTTCGCGTGGGGCGGCTCTCTGACAAAGCCGGCGGCGCGAGCTGAGGCAGAGCTGCGGCGCTCCGCTATGCTGGAGATCGGACGGGCACGAGGAGGGTTGCGCCATGAAGCGGACGCTGCGGGAGCATCTGGCATACCAGCCGGTGGAGCTGCGGTTCGGCACCTCGGGCCGGCGCGGGCGCGTCGTCGATCTGACGCAGCTTGAGATCTGGATCAACGTGCGCGGCGAGCTCGAGTGGCTGAAGACCGTGCCGAAGCAGCAGGGCGGGATCGAGCCCGGCGAAGATGTGTTCGTCGCCGCCGACCTGCGCCCCTCCTCGGTGCGGTTCGTGGAGGAGCAGGGCGGCCGCGGCGAAATCGTGCAGGCAGTCTGCGCGGCCATTCGCGACGCCGGTTTCACGCCGGTCTTCCAGGGATTCATCCCGACGCCGGCGCTGGCCTATTACGGCTTCGGCCGGCGGCGCGCCAGCATCATGGTGACCGGCAGCCACATCCCGTTCGACCGCAACGGCTACAAGCTGAACACGAGCGCAGGCGAGCTGCTGAAGGAGCATGAGGCGCCGGTCAACGAGCACGTGGCGCGCATCCGCGCCGCCGTCTATAACGAGCCGTTCGAGCGCTCGCGCTTCGACGAGCGGGGCATGCTCCGCAGCGGCCATGAGCCGCTGCCGGAGGTTTCGCCCGAGGCGGCCGGGGCGTACAAGCGGCGCTACCTCGATTTCTTCCGCGGGCAGCCGCTGCGCGGGCAGCGCGTGATCGTCTACCAGCATTCGGCGGTGGGGCGCGACCTGCTGGTGGAGGTGCTGGAGGCATTGGGCGCGGAGGCGATCCCCGCCGGCCGGAGCGAGACATTCATCCCGGTGGACACGGAAAACATCGGCGCGGATCTGCTCGGAGAGCTGCAACGGCTGGTTTCGGAAATCGAGGCGGCCCGGGGCCCTGTGGCTGCGGTGGTTTCCACCGACGGCGACAGCGACCGCCCGCTGTTTGTGAGCGTGACGGCGGGGCGCGTGCGCTTCCATCCCGGCGACCTGCTCGGCATGGTGGTGGCGCAGGAGCTGGGCGCGGACGCCGTGGTGGTGCCGGTCAGCTGCAATGATGCGATCGACCGTTCGGCGCTGGCGGCGGTGCTCGAGCCGAAGACGAGGATCGGCTCGCCCTATGTGATCGCCGGCATGCAGCGGGCGCTTGCGAAAGGGCGGAAGCGGGTGGTGGGCTGGGAGGCCAACGGCGGCTTTCTCACGGCCAGCGCGATCGAACGCAACGGGGCGCTGCTCGACGCCCTGCCCACGCGCGACGCCTTCCTGCCGCTGCTCGCGGTGCTGGAGGCGGCGGCGCGGGCAGGCGCGCCTCCGGCGGCGCTGTTCGACCGGCTGCCGCGGCGGTTCGGCCGCTCGGCTCTGCTCAGGGACTTTCCGCGGGAGCGGGCGATGCGGATCCTTGAGCGGTTGACGCCGCAGGCCAGCGACGGCAGCGACCTGCCGGGAATCCTCGAGACGCTCGGGCGCTTCTTCCGCGCCGAAGACGGCTTTGGCGCGGTGGAGCGGCTCGATTCCACCGACGGGCTTCGCATCTGGTTCTCCAACGGAGACATCGCGCACCTGCGCCCGTCGGGCAACGCCGACGAGTTCCGCATTTACGCGGTGGCGGACACGCAGGAGCGCGCCGACGCCATCGCCGCGCTGGGCGTGCGCGAACCCGACGGAATCCTGCGGCGGCTGGAGAGGGAGCTGGATGTCTGAGCTGCGCGTGGTGAAGATCCGCCCCGCCGCGCAGCACTACGAGTGGGGCGGAACGGAGCTTCTGCCGGCGCTGCTGGGGGTGGCGAATCCCGAAGGGCGGCCGTGGGCGGAACTCTGGTACGGCGCGCATCCCAAGGCTCCGGCCGTGGCCGCGACGCCGCACGGCGAGGTGGCGCTGAACCGGCTGATCGCCTCGGAGCCTTTGCACTGGCTGGGGGCGCGGGTGGCCGAACGGTTCGGCGCGGCCCTGCCATTCCTGCTCAAGGTGCTCGACGCGCGCAAGATGCTTTCCATTCAGGTGCACCCTTCGGCGGAGCAGGCGCGCGAGGGCTTCGAGCGGGAAAACGCCCTGGGCATTCCCGTGCACGCCCCGCACCGCAATTACCGGGACCGGAACCCGAAGCCGGAGATCCATGCGGCGCTGGGCGAGTTCTGGATGCTGCACGGCTTCCGGCCGCTGGAACAGATCGCGGCATGGCTCGAGTCTGTTTCCGAAATGCAGGCGGTCGCGCCCGGCTTCGGCTTGCGGCTGCGCGAGGCCGGCGCGGACGCGGCCGCGCGCCGGGCGCTGCTGCGCGAGCTGTACACGCACATCATGCATTTGCCTCAGGAGCGAGTGGACGAGCTTCTGGATGCGCTGATCGAAAGACTCGAACGCGGCCCGGCGCCATCGAAAGACACGCCGGAATACTGGGCCTTGCGCGCGGCGCGGGAGTTCCCGCTGCCCGGCGGGCGCCGCGACCGCGGCATCTTTTCCATCTTCCTGCTGAATCTCGTGCGGCTGCGCCGCGGGCAGGGCACGTTTCAGCCTGCGGGCGTCCTGCACGCGTATCTGGAAGGCGCCACCGTGGAGCTGATGGCCAACTCGGACAACGTGCTGCGGGGCGGGCTGACGCCGAAGCATGTGGATGTCGCCGAGCTGTTGCGCATTGTCCGCTTCGAGGACGGCCCCTGCGAGCCTCTCGAAGGGGCGCCGTGCGGGGACGGCGAGGCGGCCTACCCGGCGCCGGCCGAGGAGTTCCGGTTGAGCCGGATCGACATGCGCGAGGGCGCCGAGATCCGGCGCGCCGCGGCGGGACCGGAGATCCTGCTTGCGCTGGAAGGCAGCGTGGCGTTGCGGGCGGACGGCTGCGAGCTGGCGCTCGCGTCCGGACAGGCGGCCTTCGTGGCGGACGGGACGGCCTACCGGCTGGCGTCGGCCGGGACGGCGGCGGTGTGGCGGGCGAGGGCGGGAATCTCCGGATAAGGTTCCGGGCGATGGCGCCGGGCGCGCGAGAATCGCCGAGAATTTTCCCGCGCACAGGGCACTATCTCGACAGGAATGCGCATGTCGCGGCCTATCCTTCCCCGCGGCTTGCGATTCCGCCGCGGGCTCCGGCTTTGGGTCATCGGGTTGCTCGCCCTTGGCCCCGCCGCCTGCATGGCGCAGGACACGACGCCGCCGGTCCTGACAAGCTACACGTATGCCCCTTCCTCCTTCAACGTATCTTCGGGCGACACGGCGTTGACAGGAACCATTCAGGCGACGGACAACTCGTCCGGCTTGCAGTCGGCTTTTCTGGCCTTCTACAGCCCCTCCGGCAACCGCCGCGTGGACTGTCACAGCAGCGCCGGGTCCTATAGCGGGACGCTGACCTCGGGGACGTTTGTTTGCGCGGGGGTCTTCCCGCGGTACACGGAAACGGGACAGTGGCTGCTCCAGTTCCTCTCGATTTCCGACAAGGCGGGCAACACGGCTGCCTACACGAGAGCGCAACTTTCGGCGATGGGTTACCCGACGACGCTCAATCTGACCGGTACGAGCGACACGGCCGCTCCCGTGCTGGCCAGCTACAGTTTCTCGCCAACGTCGATTGTGGTCAGCGGGTCGCAGGCGACGCTCACCGGCTCGATCACCGCGACAGACGATCTCTCGGGTCTTTATCTCGCCTACATTGCGTTTTACAGTCCTTCCGGCCAGCAGCGGGTGGATTGTTACGGCACGCCCGGGGATCCTTCCTCCGGCACGCCGCTCAACGGAACGTACAATTGCAGCGCAGCGTTCGCGCCAGGCGCGGAATCGGGCCAGTGGCGGGTGCAATTCGTGGAATTGCGAGACCGCGTGGACAATATGCGCCTTTATTCCACCGCCGAGCTGACGGCGCTCGGCCTTCCGACCGCGCTGCAAGTGACATCGGTCTCCGATGCCTCGCCTCCGGCTCTCACCGGACTCAGCCTGTCCCCGCTTTCGGTGAACACCGCTACGGGCGCAGCGCCGATCAACGGCGTGGTGCAGGCGTCGGACACGGGGACGGGCGTCAAGCAGGCGGTGGTGGCGATGTTCAGCCCGAGCGGCGCGCAGCGGGTGGACTGCGCAACGGGGGTGCTTTCGCCCGGCACTCTCAACGCATCGATGACATGCAGCGGCCTGTTTCCGCAAAACTCGGAAGGCGGCGTCTGGGAAGTGCGGTTCGTGACCGTGACCGACCATGCAGGCAACACGGCCACGATTCAAAAGGCCTCGCTCCAACAAATGGGCTTCCCCGTGTCCGTAACGGTGACCGGCGGGGGAGCCTCCCAGCCCCCGCCGGGTTTGTCTTTCTCGTGGGTGAGCGGGAGCTCTGCCCCGGCGGGAAAGCAGTTTCAGATTCTCGGCTCGGCCGTGCCCTGGATTCTCGAAAAGGAAACAGGCGCTGCGTGGCTGCAACTGTCCGTCACGACAGGATCGGCGCCGGCCCTGGTGACCGCCAGTGTCACTCCAACCGGCCTCTCTGTCGGCACGCACCAGGAGACGGTTCTGATCCGGGAGGTGATCCAGAACCGGGTGGTGGCGCGGCTGCCAGTGCAACTGGTCGTGCTGGCGGCAGCGCCTCTGACTGCGGCCTGGTTTGATCCGCCCCTGTTCGAAACAATTCTCGCCGAAGACCGGCAGGCGGGAGAGATGGTGGCGGCGTTCGTGCACCTGTACTGGCCCTCGCCGCCGTGACAGAGCGGCCATCCGTTGGGGCATGACGTGGCGCCGCATTGAAGTCCGAGCCGGGCGCAACCCCACGCCAACGGACTGGAAGTGCGCACTGTCGGCAGCCCGAAACGGAGCAGCATGGCATCATGCCGGCGTGGCAGCCCCCGGGAGCAGGAAAATGGGCCAGATGCAGCGGGTTCAGGGAGCCGGCTGTTTTCCGGGAGAGAGCCTGGTTTGCCGTCCGGAAAGGATCGGATGTCGGACCACGAGACGCACTCGAACCCGCCTGAGCAGCGATTTTCAAGAGAGGCACGGTATTGTCTGGGAAATGCCTGAAGGCGAAGTCTCGCCCCCCTGACCGGCGATTTTCAAGAGAGGCGGCAACCCGGCCTGCCTCGTCCGTTTCGCGCTGCACGCGCCGGCCGGCGCCGGCCTGTCGCCAATCGCGGGCTGCGGAGCTGACAGCCCGGAGGGCCGGCTGGCTGGCCGGGCAAGATTCGACTGGCGCGCCGGTTTTTCGCGCGGTGTTCCGGAGAACCCGCCAAAGGATGGGGCGAGCTGCCCCATCGGTCCCGCTGCCCGCTCACGCGGCGGCCGGCGCCGGACGCCGGCGCGCGGCCTCGCTTCGATCGCGCCACACAAGGGTCCGGCGCGGCATCATCCGGCCGCCGCGCCGGCGGTCACTCGTGGAGGCGCCTGTTGCCAGCCGCCGCCAGAGGCGATCGTGTCAGAAGTTGACGATCGCGGCGAAATCCTCGGGCTTGAGCGATGCGCCGCCGACGAGCGCGCCGTCCAGGTCCGGCTGCGCCATCAGGCCGCGAATGTTGTCCGGCTTCACGCTGCCGCCGTAAAGGATGCGCAGCGCATCGGCGGCCGCCTTGCCATACTTCGCCTCCGCCAGGCTGCGCAGGAACCGGTGCGCGTCCTCGGCCGTCTCCGGCGTGGCCACCTTTCCCGTGCCAATGGCCCAGACGGGTTCGTAGGCGATGACGATGCGGGCGAATTCCTCAGCGGAAAGGCCGGCAATGCCGCCCTCGAATTGCCGGCGGAGGACGTCGTTGGTGCGGCCGGCCTCCCGCTCCTCCAGCAGCTCGCCGACGCAGACAATCGGCGTCAGCCCGGCCTCGAGAGCCGCGCGCGTGCGCTTGAGAACGGTCTCATCCGTCTCGCCGAAGTATTGCCTGCGCTCGCTGTGCCCGATGATGACGTACTGGCAGCCCGCGGCCTTGAGCATGGCCGCGGTCACCTCGCCCGTGAACGCCCCTTCCTTGTTCTGCCAGAAGCAGTTCTGCCCGCCGATGCCGACGCGGCTCCCCGCGGCCGCTTCCACGGCGGCCGGGATGTCGATGAATGGCGGGCAAATGGCGATGTCGGCGTGAGTCGACTTCTCCACCAGCGGCAGGAAACGAGCGAAGAATTCCTTTGTCTCAGCCGGCGTCTTGTACATTTTCCAGTTGCCGGCAATCAGCGGTGTGCGCATAGTCCGATTCTAGCGAGTTGGCGACCTGTGCGTCCGAATCCTGCTTCGCGCGCCGGATTTCGGGCCTGGCAGGGCTGTGGCCCGCAGACTCAGGAGTTGCTGTGTTCGGCCGCCAGGCGCGCGGCCTCGTCCACAGCCCGCAGCAGCTTCTCCGCTTCGAACGGCTTCGCGATGTAGCCGTCCATGCCGGCGTTCAGGCAAACCTCCTGGTCGCCGCGCATCGCGTTGGCGGTGAGGGCGAGAATCGGCCGGCGTGCGCCGCCGAGCGCCTGCTCAAGCTGCCGGATCTGCCGTGTTGCCTCCAATCCGTCCATCTCCGGCATCTGCACGTCCATCAGGATGACGTCGAAATGCTCGCGTTGCGCCAGCTCGACGGCCTTCTTGCCGTCCTCGACACTGACGACCTCGTGGCCTTGCCGGTTCATCAGCAACTCCACCAGCCGCCTGTTCACCAGGTTGTCTTCAGCCAGCAGGATGCGCAGTTTCTTGCCGGACGGACGGGCCGGCGCGCTCTGCCCGGATGGCGCCGCCGGCGTCGGAACGGAGGCCGCCGCGGCCACGGGTTTCGGCTCGAGCCCGGTCTCGGCGCAGGCGCCGACCAGAATTTCCAGAGTGAACGTCGATCCCTGCCCGGGCTCGCTTTCCACCCGGATGCCTCCACCCATCAGCTTCGCCAGCCGGGAAGAAATGGCAAGCCCGAGACCGGTTCCCCCGAAGCGCCGCGTAATGGATCCGTCCGCCTGCCGGAAGGCTTCAAAGATGGCTTGTTGATGCTCCCTGGGGATCCCGATGCCGGTGTCGCGGACTTCGAAGCGCAGCCGAAACCGGCCGTTGTCGGCCGGCTCGGCCTCTACCTTGACAGACACCCCGCCGCGCTCTGTGAATTTCACCGCGTTGTTCAAGAGGTTCAGCAGGACCTGAAAAACCCTCTGTTCATCGCCCGCCACCACAGGCGGGACGCTCGCGTCCACCTGCGCAGACAGCTGCAACCCTTTCTCCCGCGCCCTGGAAGACACAGCCGCCAAGGCGTGCTCCACGACCGTCCTGGGGGAGAACGGCTCCTCGTGAATCTCCATGTATCCGGCCTCGATCTTCGACAGATCGAGAATGTCGTTCAGCAAGTGCAGCAGCCTGTCGGCGGAGAGCTTGACCGTCTCCAGATACTCGCGCTGTTCGGCAGACAGTTCGGTGGTCAGAGCCAGCTCGGTCATGCCGACGATGCCATTCATCGGAGTGCGGATCTCGTGGGAGATGTTGGCCAGGAATTCGTCCTTCAAACGGTTGGCTCTCTCGCTGCGCTCTTTTTCGATCCGCAACTGCCGGGTTCTTTCTTCCACGGCCCGCTCCAGCCGCGCCTTTTCGCGTTCATGCCGGATCCGGGATTGCCGCAGATAGAGCCCCGTGCCGGAGAGAACGAGAACGATCATGGCCAGGCGGAACAGCGGATGCGCCCACCAGGGAGGATGGATCCGGAACTCGAACACCGCCGGGCTGTCGCTCCAATAGCGCGAGCCGTCGAAGCCTCGCACTTCGAGCCGATACCGTCCGGGGGGCAGATCCGGAAACTGGATCTCGGGCAAACGGGTCTCTTTCCAGGCATCCGAGAGCCCCGCCAGGCGGTAAAGATAGCGCTGCGCGGAGGGCTTGGCAAAGCGCAACACGGCGAACCGTACGGTGAGCGTGTTGTCCGTGTGGCGCACCTCGGCCCGTTCTCCGGGCGAGAACCACTGCCGGCCGAGCCGGATCGAAGTGATCACCGTCCGCGGCGTGCCGGGCGAAGGCTTGGCCGTGGCTTCCTTGTAGCGGGAAAGCCCGCCGCTGGTTCCGATCCACACCGTGCCGTCCGGCTCCGCGGCAAACGCATCCGTGTTGCAGTCGTCCCAGATCAGGCCGTCCCCCCGCCTGTAGGGCACCCATGCCTTCCCGTCATAGACCGCAACGCCCCGGTCGGTGCCGACCCACAGATTGCCCAAGGCGTCAAACCGGGCGAAGTAGATCAGTTGCGAAGGCAGCCCGTCGGCGATGGTGAAGTGCTGAAACCGGAGCTTCCCTCCCTGGTCAGGAACCCCTCGCGTCAACCCGGCGGGCAAGTTGTATACGATCCATACCTCTCCGGAGGGGCCGAAGCTGATGCCGTGCACCGAGTCGTTGAGGAGTCCGTCGGCTTTGGTGTAGCGGAACCATCTGCCGCCCGTGAACCGGAACAGCCCCTCCTCCGCCCCGTACCAAAGGTCGCCATTGGGAGCCTCGGCGACCATGAGTCCATGCAAGAGCTGGTCTGACGGCAATGGGACTTCGGACCACCTGCCCTTGTCATCCAACGCCACCAGGCTGGGCCGCCCGCTGATGGCGGCGTAAATCCGGCCGTCGCGGCCCGCGCAAAGACGCATGATCAGGGCCCCCGGCTCCAAACCCGGCACTTGCCAGGACCGCAGCGTGCCGGACCGGGCATCGCGGCGAAAGATTCTCCCTCCCGCGGCCGCCCACAGAGCGCCGTCTTTGCCCAAAGCCATGGCAACGACGGCGCCTTTCGGAAACTCCGGCGCGCGCCGGAAACGGTAAATGTTCCCCTGGCGTTCGGCCCGAAAGACCCCTTCCCCGGTTCCGGCCCAGACCCTGTGAAGGGGATCCACCACGATTTGCCAGACCGTTTCGTTGGCCAGCCCTTCCGCGCTGGTGTAGCTTTCCCATTCGCCGTAGCCAACCCATCGCGCCAACCCGCGCCCGTTCATGCCCAGCCACACCGAGCCCTCGCGATCCAGGTAAACGCTTGAGACGGAGTCGCCCGGCAGACCGTTTGCCTTCCCCACGAGCTGCCACTTGCCCTCATCCAGAATGGCGAGTCCCCCGAACACCGGGATCAGGATCCTGCCGGCATAATCTCCGCCCATTTGGGGCACCCACGGACTCTGCAAATCCATCGGCGCCTTCAGCGGTTCGAATCTCGCCGTTCCCGGGCGCAGCACTTCCACGCGCCTGGCGCTGCGGGCGTACAGGTTCCCTTTGGGATCTTCGAAAAGGAAACTCCACGGGCCCTGTCCGGCCGAAGGCTGAGCGGCATAAAGGCGGACCTGGTCCTTGTCGTCCAGTTCGCACAAATCCATGGCGCAGCCGAAAATGACACGGCCGCTGCGCCTGACGGCAACGCCCGCCACTGCCTTCGCTCGCGGCCCCGAGCCATCATGGCGGGCCACGATTTTGAAGACCCATTCTCCCGCCGCGCCTTTCTTCTCGCCAATGGCCAGACCTTCCCGCGTGGCCACATACAGCCTGCCCGCTGCGTCGGAAGCGAGGCCGCTCTTGCCATTCACCCGTTGATCCCCGGCGCCCAGCAAGGGTACCGCAACAAAACCGCCGCCGGCGGAGCGATAGAGGCCTTTCGATGTCCCGAGCCACAGGATCCCGTCCGGCGTCTGATGGATGGACAGGATGAATGCGCCCGGGGCCAGGTCCTTCCGGCCAAACTCGACGAAGCTGCGCCCGTCGTATCGAAACAGGCCGTTCTGCGTGCCCACCCACAAGAACCCTTCGTGGTCCTGGAAAATGCTTTCCACCGCCAGATTGTTCAGGCCGCTGTCGAAGTCGAACAGCTGGAATGGATACTGTTGCGCGGCCAGCGGGAGGCACGCGGCAATCCCCAAAACAAACCAGCCTGGACACCGGACGCGGCGGTGCATCAAGCCATTCATCGGCGGAGCAGGCCGTTTTGTTCAGATCCCCAAGGCTGAAAATCTGAGGCATTCGCCTTACCGCCGCGCCCGGTACCATGGGGAAAGGATGAGCCCTCCGCCGGAAGAACTGATCGACCACATCATCACGCACCTGAGCGAGGAACAGCCGGAGCTGATTGCCGAGCTGGGCGACGAAGAGGTGCGGCGCCGCGTGATTGCCGGCATCGCCCGGGCCCATGCGCAAAGGTTCGTGCAGCCGGAATCGGTGACGGCGTTTGTCACGTTGATGTTCCTCGTGGCGCCTGACTTCGACCGGCACCCGGCGATCGCCCGCGCGTTGCGGCTGCATGGCGCGGAACCCGAACGGCTCCGGCTGCTGTTCGAGCGCACGCGGGAGGAGGACTGGGAGCAGGCCGCCGCTGCCACGAAAGGCTGGGAGGAGGTCCTTGCGGCCTCATGAGCCGGGGCCGCAAGCGGGTCGTCATCTCCTGGTCGACGGGCAAAGACTGTGCGTGGGCGCTGCACCGCGTGCGGACTCTGGCTCAAGTGGAGATAGCCGGGCTTCTCACCACGATCAACGGCCAGTTTCAGCGGGTCTCCATGCACGGCGTGCGGCGGGAGCTGGCCGAGTTGCAGGCGCAAGCCGCGGGCCTGCCTCTGTTCGCCGTGGAATTGCCGTGGCCGTGCCCGAACGAGGAGTACGACCGCCGCATGGCCGCTGCTTGCGGCCGCCTGCGCGATTGCGGCGTCGAGGCGATCGTGTTTGGCGACATCCATCTGGCCGATGTGCGCGCCTACCGTGAGAGCCGCCTGGCGGAAGCGGGAATGGAAGCGTGGTTCCCGCTTTGGGGCGAGAATCCGGCAGGGCTGATCCGCGACATGCTGGCGGCGGGTCTTCGCGCCGTCATTACATGCCTCGATGCGGCGAGGCTCGATCCCGCCCTGGCGGGCGCGGAACTGGGCGCGGCCCTGGTTGAGAGTCTGCCGCAGCAGGTGGATCCCTGCGGGGAGAACGGGGAATTCCACACGTTTGCCTTTGACGGTCCGATGTTTCGCCAACCGGTTCCCGTGGCCAGAGGAGCAGTTGTCGAGCGCGAAGGCTACGTATATGCGGACTTGCTCCCGGCCCGGCCGAAGCAGCGCAGATTGATAGAATGAGGGCGAAGCGGGCCCGTAGCTCAGCCGGATAGAGCGTCTGGCTTCGAACCAGCAGGTCGGGGGTTCGAGTCCCTCCGGGCCCGCCATTCTTTTTCAATCACTTACAAAGATTCAGCCAGGGGCGTAAGGGAGACCGTAAGGGAGACTTCCTGAGCCGTGGCCTCGGGTAGCCGCCTTGGTGTCCGATTGAGCTCCTCGGTGACAGCCGGCGCGCTCGACTCCAAGGCGGATCGCGGCATTCTCGCTGACCCGTGCAAGTCGCTGGTCTGGATTGTCTTGGCCACCCTCGCGGTTGAGTTTGGCTGAGTATCGCCCGGCCCGGTTCGGCGCAGGTGGTACACAAGGGGCTTACGAGCATCGGGCGACAGTCGCCTGCAAATCGGGCCCAGTCCAGGGCCAATGCCCTTGCCGACCGACCTTCCAACGCTCGAGCGACTGTGACGCGGCGCACGCGAGTTGCTTCGACGCATCGAGAATGTGATCCAGCGCCGGGAGCAGATCAACCGGCAGGCAGCGGCATGGCAGCAAATCGAGGAAGACATGATCCCGACGCAGGCTGGTGTATGATGCGCGGCACGCAAGGGAACCAGAAACGCGTGGAGAACAACCTTCGTGGAGAGGCTCTGGTGCGGTTCGGTCCTCTCCCGCAGCACGATTTCGTTGGACACGGATTTGCGATACAAGGAGTGACATCTGTCCAACGCGAATGTTTCGGTTTCCGGGCCCGCCTCAGCGACCCGGAGGGCGACCGGAGCGCGAGGCGGAAATCGGCCGCGGCGGCAAAGGCCGGTGGTCTGCCAAGCGCAGAACAAGCATCGTTCTGGAGCTGCTTCGTGGCGCTGATCTGGAGTCCACAAGCCGCAAGCATGGTGTCGCCGCCGCCACTCTCGCCGAGTGCGCGACGCCTTGCTGGGCGCTGGCGCTGAGGCGCTCAAAGTCCGGCCAGTGGCCCACCTCGACGAGCAAGGCCGGCGGCAGAAGCGAGTCATCTCTGAACTGGCCATGGAGAATGAGCTCCAGCGCGAGCGCATCCGCAGCATGGAGGATTTCAAGCTGTTCTGCGGCGGAGGTCGAAGAAATGAGCCGCGCCCGGCCGCCACGGGGCGGCCATACGGGCGCCTCTCGGGTGCTCAGGGCATGGGGCCTGCGGCGGTCGACGTTCTCCGAGCGGCGCCGGCGGCCAGGGCCGCCAGCGCGAAATAGGCCGACTCTTTCGGGTGCCGCAACGACGGTGGCAGCAT
>Ga0272448_1006510_pt1 | contig 12610 bp, 10 predicted proteins | sample YNPCB0191_FD_202220 | JGI IMG/M metagenome (GOLD analysis project Ga0272448, IMG submission 202220) | Hot spring sediment microbial communities from Yellowstone National Park, WY, United States - YNP-CB-019-1 | ecosystem: Environmental > Aquatic > Thermal springs > Hot (42-90C) > Sediment... | reverse complement strand
GGTAACTGGTGACCCTGGCTGCGTTAAAATTTTGCGCCGTTAGTTTCATATTCTTATAATACACCAGAAGAAAAGCTCCTGACAAATACACCAGCCACCAGTACTGCTCATTTCCATTTGACCTGATTGCTTTTTGCCTATTAGAATAAAACCATGTTAGCCAGAGTTCATTCCTTCACCATCTGGGGAATTGACGGTTACCCGGTGGAAGTAGAAGTGGACATCGCCAGCGGATTACCCGGAATCTCCGTGGTGGGGCTCCCGGACCAGGCAGTGAAAGAAAGTCGTGACCGCTTGAAACCGGCTGTGAGAAATTCTGGCTTTGAGTTTCCTGCCCATAAAATAGTTGTCAACCTTGCCCCGGCTGATTTGAAAAAAGAAGGACCTTATTTTGATTTACCAATTGCTCTGGGGATTCTGGTGGCTTCAGGAAAAGTTAAGCTTAATAATCTTCAGGATTTCTCTTTTGTTGGGGAACTGGCACTGGATGGTTCCCTCCGTCCGGTAAAGGGTATGCTGCCCATAGCTCTTAAAGCCAGACAGCTCAACAGGAAGTGTCTGGTGGTACCTGTGGAGAATGCGGAAGAAGCCTGCCTGCTCACCGACTTATCTGTTTTTCCTGTAAGCAGTCTGAGTGAGTGCGTGGACTTTCTTCAAGGAAACAAAAAAATACCTGCTTACAAGGTGGACATAAATGAACTTTTCTCCAGCGTGAATCGTTATGATGTTGATTACAGCGACGTTAAAGGGCAGTCCTGTGCCAAACGCGCCCTGGAGGTGGCGGTCAGCGGAGGTCATAACATTCTGATGATAGGCTCACCCGGGGCTGGTAAATCTATGCTTGCCTGCCGGCTACCAACAATTCTTCCCTCCCTTTCCCTGGAAGAAGCTATTGAAATAACCCGTATTCACAGCGCTGCGGGTCTAAATCAGGGGAAACTGGTAACCACCAGACCGTTCCGCAATCCCCATCACACTGTTTCTGATATTGCCTTAATCGGTGGTGGCAATATACCAGGTCCAGGAGAAGTGAGCCTGGCTCATAATGGTGTTCTCTTTCTTGATGAATTACCAGAATTTCATCGCAATGCCCTGGAAGCCTTACGTCAACCTATGGAAAACGGCCAGGTGACTATCAGCCGCGCCAGAGGAAGAATGAACTTTCCAGCCCGCTTCCTTCTGGTGGCTGCCATGAATCCCTGTCCGTGTGGCTGGTATGGAGACCAGAACCACCCCTGCCGTTGTAGTCTGGCCCAGATTATCCGCTACCGGCAGAAAATTTCCGGGCCACTCCTGGACAGAATAGACATCCATTTAGAGGTCACCAGCCTTCCTCCTGGACTTCTCCTGAAAGAAAGAACCGAAGAATCTTCCTCAGAAATAAGAAGCAGAGTGGAAAGAGCAAGAAAAACACAGGCAGAAAGATTTAAAAATGAAGGCATTTACTTCAATGCTCATATGTCCAGCAGTCAGATTAAAAGATACTGTCTGCTGGATGACCAGGCTCAATCTCTTCTGGCGCAGGCTATTACCCGGATGAATTTTTCAGGCCGCGCCTATGACAAAATAAGAAAGGTTGCCAGAACTATTGCTGACCTTGACTCTTCTGAAATCATCCAGACCCACCACATTTCAGAGGCAATTCAGTACCGGAGCCTGGATAAAGAAATATTTTGAAAAACTTTTCTTCTGATTTCTACTTCTCTACCCCGCATAGAAACAGCGGTCAGGTTTTCCATCCTGACCCGGTGACTGCCGGCACCAGGCAATTCTCGCATTTTCCGGGTCTTTCTCATACATGGGACAGTGAATCAGAACAGTTCCCTTTTCTGTTGCCATCGCTACACTATCCACCACCAGACCATCCTTATTGGGAACCAGCCCTTTCTCTGTCATAAAGAACCCGGAGCAGCGCAAAGAACAACATCCCACCACCTTTATTACTTCTACCGGCATAAACACCTCCTGGTAAAAACCAGTTAATTCTCAACGTCCTTGTTTTATGATACCATTACGCGGGCTTCTGGCAAAGGAAAAAGGAAGGAAAGACTCTACCGGCAAAGGAAATAACCGTAAAAAAATATGAGGCAAAAACTTGACACCAGCTTCTTTATTTTGCTTTCTGTTAGAATCTTCCTGCCATTTTTGACTGTATCAGGCACAGGACAAATTCTGGCCCAGAATCAAATACCGTCCCCGGAACAAAGCGGCAATCAGGGAGAAAAAGCCAGACATATTCTGGCTGATTTAGGGTTGGCGGGTAGCATTAGCCCGCTGGGTTTTGTAGTGGAAAAAGTGAAAGAAAAAAGTCTGGCTGAAAAGGCCGGGTTTAAACCTGGCGATACTGTGACCCTGGTGGACCAGGATACTATCGCTGACTTATCCAGTCTGAGTGCTGCCCTGAAAAAGTATCAGGAAAGTTCCAGAACATCCTCGGTTATCATCATCAGACCTGACACAGTGAAAGAAATCGCCTGGCCTCCTTTTGAGGAACAAGATGCTAAGGAAACTGGATTGAAAGAAGCAAAAATTAACCATGAGTTTGGTTCCAGAGCCTTAGCCGATGGAGATTATCCTAAAGCAGTTGGTTTCCTCCAAAGTAGCATTCTCGCCAGCATCAATTATCCTGCCCGGAGTGAAGTATTCCAGCAACTGGCAGAGGCTTATCTGGCAATGATGAAGGAGATGGTAGAAAGGGAGAAAAAGACCTATCTTGTTCCCACCAGCAACCAGATGACTTTAGACCAGGCAAAAGACAGACTTGCTTATGTCCAGCAAACTGCTACCAGTATCCAGAGATACAGCGAAATTGTTCGTGTCTACCTGCGCCACAGCCAGCTGGAAAGAATGAGGGCTGGTTCACCTTTAACCGCAACCGGGGAAGAAAAAGATGATGCCTGCCTCAGAGAATCTAAACAGCTAACCAGCGCCTATGAAGAAGCCTTCTTCCCTTACCAGAAAGCCCTGCTGGCTTACATTGAAGCTCTTGATTTTACCAGGTGGCTGAAGGCAGAAATGGAAAGTGTCTGGGAACTATACGATAGAAAAAGCCTGGCGAGAAGAACACTGAGTTATCTCACCGGCCCTTCTCCTTCCACCGGACGTAGAAATGTACGGGAAACACAAACACCTTTCCTGCAGGTACTTTTTTCCCCGGTAGCCCGTGTAACACTGATTAATCTTTCCCGTCAATATTCCTTCTGCGGTCAGATTGAGGTTCAGTTCCGGGGTAACCAGAATAACCTGAAGGCCGGCCAGCAAGTCAGCCTGGCACCAGGAGAAAAAAAAGAGTTTCTCCTGGCAACAGCAAAAAAATTGGAAGGAACAGAAGTTATCAGTCTTAATCCCGGCAGGGAAAGAGTAACAGCCGAACTGCTTCTTCAAAATCTTAAACCCTGGCAGGCTGAATTGTTTATCAATGGTAAGAGTTATGGCAGAATCCCCATCAAGTTTTAGTTTTTTCCAAGGCAGGGAGAAAAATGTTACCTGCTGTGTTAATTTTCAGTTACTGTGGTACAATTACTCCTTAAGTAACAAGGTTTTTTGCTGATGAAAGCCCTTTTTCTTACCGGAACATTTGATCTCCGGAAGACACAGAACCCGCTTATCCTGATGGAAAAACCAGAACCGGTTCCTGGTCCAGGTCATATTCTAATCCGGGTTAGATTTTGTGGTGTCTGTCGCACGGAACTGGATGAAATTGAAGGCCGGGTCAAAGCTGCCTACTACCCTATCATCCCCGGCCATCAGGCAGTCGGCGTGGTAGAAGAAACAGGAGAAAAAACAACCAGATTTTCTAAAGGAGACAGGGTTGGGGTGGGCTGGTTTTACTCGGCTTGCGGCCACTGCGGGTACTGTCTTTCTGACAGGGAAAATCTCTGTTCTGAATTTAAAGCAACCGGCAGAGACGCAGACGGTGGCTATGCTGAATATATGGTTGTCCCTGAAAGTTCTGCCCATATACTTCCGGAAAATCTTTCTGATTTACAGGCTGCCCCTATTCTTTGTGCTGGTGCGATTGGTTATCGCTCTTTGTTGCTGTCGGGTTTGAAAAACAGACAACTGCTGGGCTTGATTGGTTTCGGTGCGTCCGGTCATCTGGTGCTTCAAATGGCGCAATACCTTTTCCCGGATTCTCCGGTCTTTGTTTTCAGTCGTTCAGAAAAAGAAAGAACTCTGGCAGGAAAACTTGGTGCTGCCTGGACAGGGGAAATAGGCTGCCTTCCTCCGGAAAAAACTGATGTCGCGATTGATACCACACCTGTCTGGAAAACAGTACTGACAGCTCTGGAATACCTGAAACCAGGAGGAAGACTGATTATCAACGCTATCGGGAAAGAAGAAACTGACAAAAGCTGTCTTCTGCAGCTGGACTATTCCCGACATCTCTGGTTAGAGAAGGAAGTAAAAAGTGTGGCTAATGTTACCAGAAAAGATATTGCTGGCTGTTTAGCTCTGGCAGTAAAAATTCCATTAAAACCAGCAGTCCAGGAGTATTCCCTGAAGGAAGCCAATTTAGCCCTGAAGGAAATAAAGACTGGCCTGATTGAGGGAGCGAAGGTGTTAAGAATTTCTTCCTCTTAACTTCCCGGGCAAAGAAAGGAAATACAGCTACACTGACAAAAGGAGAGAAATGGAAAAACTGGAAGAAAGATGGGAAAAATCAAGACTGAGACACCAGGCCTGGTGGGAAGGTGAAGTACTGGACAGGGTTTTACTCCAGGTGCTCGCACCAAAGAAAGATATACCTGCCACTAAATCTTCTGTGACAGACTTAAGGAAACTCTGGCTTGACCCTGATTACAGACTCGCTAATATGGAGAAAACACTGGAAACAACTTACTATGCCGGGGATGCCTTCCCCTATCTTAACACTTCCCTGGGACCGGGTACCTTCTGCCTCTATTTGGGTGCCTGTCCGGAATTTACACCCCATACTGTCTGGTACCATCCTTGCTTTGAAGATATTTCCACAGCCATCCCTCCTGTTTTTGACGAAAAGAATATTTACTGGCAGTTTACAATTAATCTGTGCCAGAAGGCAGTTGAACAATCAAAAGGTCGCTACCTGGTAGGTTATCCTGACTTAATTGAAAATCTGGATACCCTGGCTTCCCTTTTCGGTACTGAGGAGTTGCTGCAGGCTCTCTTTGATTACCCGGAGAAAATCCATGAGTTCCAGAAACATATTCTGCCCATCTACCTGTCCTGTCATAAACGTATTTACGAAATTATCCGGGATGAACATGGCGGTTCCTGTTTTTCTCACTTCTCCATTTACGGCCAGGGCCAGGTTGCCAAACTGCAGTGTGACTTCAGTGCTATGATTTCCAAAAAGATGTTTGCAGAATTTGTTCTTCCTTACCTGGACCAGCAATGTCGCAGTTTAGACCATACTGTCTATCACTGGGATGGTCCGGGAGCACTCCACCATGAAGCATCTCTACTTTCTTTATCCAGTCTTCAGGCCATTCAGTGGACACCAGGAGCCGGACAGGTGCCGGTTGGTCACCAGCTCTGGTGGCCAATGTACCGCCGCGTACGGCAGGCTGGGAAGTCCCTTCTTCTGCTGGGGGTAACACCGGCCCAGGCTCAGGCTCTGGTGGAAGAACTTGGTCCGGAAGGATTAAATCTCCTGGTGACAGTTGATACACCACAGCAGGCAGAAGAGCTTGTCCAGCAGGCTAAAAACTGGAAAAAGAAAAGAATCTGGTAAGACTCAGGTAAGCAAAAAATGTAAACAGTCAGCAGGCTTCTGGATAAAAACTTTCCTTCCTTCTCTTCTTATGCGCTCTGTTATATCTCTTTTTATAATGACCGCAGTTCCAATGCCTGCAGATACCGGGATATCACCATCTTCTCTTTCATTGTCCCCTATGTTGACGATTTCTTCCGGTTCCGCCCCAATTTGAGCAATTGCTTTCTTCCACAATTCTCTCTGGCTCTTCTGCCCCCGCAGAATGTTTGCTCCGAGTATTCTTTTAAAATACCTGGAACCTGTTATCTCTCCCAGACCAGCAACTTTTAAATTCAGAAGACATCCGACTACTGGATTATTGCTCACGATGAAAAGCTTTTTCTTTTTCTTGTTCAACGCTTTTATTAATTCCACCGTATCGCTGTAAAAAATTTTGTATTGATAATGCCAGTCATAAATTCTTGCCCAGGTCTTTCCCACAGGAAGGTTAAACTCAGCAATAAAATCAGGATAATCCCACCAGATAATTGTATGTGCGTATTCTTCTATTTTACTTTTTGCTTCTTCAGGACTCCATCCTTCTTCCACCATAACATCTCTGATAACCCCTAAAACTGGATTACCCCAGACAAGTTTTTCTGCAGAATATTTTTTATCCGGATTATTATCAGTTATTGTCCCATCTATATCTATGAAGAAGTAATCCATTTTTTGACCTCAGCCTCTTAAATTCATTTTCTTCATGTAACTTTTAAGTTTTTTCCTGTTTATCCCATCAAGATATGGCTCCGAAAAAGCAGAAAAATTTTCGTCAAGGTAGATATAATCAGCAAGTGTCTTTCCTTTTTCAGGAATAAAGAAATTTTCTTTTTTATGAAACCCCAGGAATATTCCTTCTTAGTCTGCCTGTATTCCATACTGCCAAATGTACTCACCACATTTGTCAGGCGTTATTCATATCCGCCATCACCCTTTTTACATATTCTACAGAATTAAGTCCCAAATCCACTATACAGCTGGCGAGAAATATTATCCCTTCTATCCTGCCTTCTTTCAGCCATTTGAAACCTATTTCGCATTCCTTTTTAAATAAATCAAAGGACATCCTGTTGGCGTTACCATAGTCCCACATGTAGATTCCCAGTACCTTTCTTTTTTCAGGGACAATTTCACAAAATCTGTCAAAACATTTTTCCAGTTCCTTTATTCCTTCTGACTTCCATACCCAGTAAGTTATTAAATCAAACCTTTCCAGATATTCTCTGACAGGCAAATCAAGCTGATGTTGATACAAAACAACCCACAGGTCTAAACTGCTGCCGTGCAGCTTTTCTTTTATCTCTGTAATCTGCCGTGGAGTGAAAAGGAGCTTTTCTCCTTTAGCAAAGAAATCGTCCATGATAGCCCCGGTTATGTTTTTATATTTTTTCTTTAATTCCAGTACCCTTGTTATATCCTCTTCTTCATAACTGCAACCTGCTCCCACAACACTCCAGATAACCTTACTCAAATTTCTAAAACTATCTGCATACTTTTCATATTCTTCCGGGGCCGGTTTACCGAATTCTCTGACAAAAATTATGTTTTCTATACCCAGATATCTACACGCCTCAGCAGGAGAAATTTTTGATTCTTTTGGCAATCCCCATCTGTTATTCTGAATCCCTTCCTTATGAGCCCACAGATAGATTTTTTCTTTCATTTTACCTCCTGTTGATTAATCTCCCTGCCCTTGTCGCTACCAGCTGACAGGGTAAGCAGTAAGGAGCGATTTCCCTGCCTGGTGGAAAACTTACCTGCTCATAGGCAGTTAGATGTCCTTCGGCTTGATGGTAGCAGATATGTCCATAGAGGGAAAGGAAAAAATCTTTTTTTCTGCCCAGGCTCCAGAGACCATACAAATAATCGCATAATGGCCAGTCATCCAGCCGGTCTGAAAATCTGGTCATTCCACAAAATTGCCCACCAAAATTTAATCTGGCCTCCACTATCCTGTTCGCCAGCCGCAGAGGTAAAACACCGCTTGAAAGTAACTCAGGCCAGTACCTGTAATTTGTATACGATGCTTCCCTTGTTGCTGTCAGAGAAGATGGCTTTTTCAGTTCTTCTACCAGCGGTGGCAACCAGTAGTCATCAACATTTACCGGCCATTTCTGCCTGATGACATTTAAAGTATCACTTCTTAATTTTTCACCTGCCTTCTGGAAAACAAAAACTGTTTTCTCAGGAAGAAAACCAGTTTTTCTGCAGGCCTGTGACCATCTCAAAAATCCTTTTGCTGCCCAGGCATTGTTATGAAAATATTTACCGGTTTTATCTTTTTCATCTGCCTCCGGTCCTCCCTTAATCAGTCCGTCTTCTTTCTGTGCCTCTTCCCATAAACCATACAGATGAAAGGCAAGCTTATTCAGTTTTACAAATGAATCTGCCCACCAGCCCTCAGCCCCTCCTCTTTTGAGAAGCAGGAATGAAATATTCAATAGCTGACCATATTCACTTATTGAGGTTCCGTAGTAATCTATGGAACCATCCTGTCTTATGAAATTTAACACATAATACTGGAAAATCTCCTTTGCTCTCTCCTTGAAACCCCAGAGTGTTAATGCATCAACTGCTGAAATTATTGTGGGGGGAAATCCATCATGCCTGCTTTCAGCATAATTTTTTATTCCATATCTGGGATGGTTACCCTGAAAAGTGGCGTCTATATGAGCAAGACCTGTTTTAACAGCCAGGTCCAGGAAGCGATTGCCTGTATCTACTTCTGGCTCTGTCCTTATTCTTTCCACATTTTTCTTAATGTAATCAGGGTCAAAGGCAGGTTCTCCTTTAAGACGCGGGAATCTGGTGGCTATTTTATTAAAGGAGAGACGGCCAGACCCTGGTACTGTTTCTCTCACCGGGTCTATCAACAGTTTTTCGTATTGATGAAGACTTCTCATTTTACCTGCTCAAAATTTCATACACATGCCTCTGGTATGGTAAAAATTTATCAATTATCAAGCCATCTTTTATTTCCACTTCTCTATTTTCAAAAGTAACCTTTGCTTTCCTACAATTTCTAATCTCTTCTGGTAAACTTATCTTGCCTGCTATTTCCTGACTGTTTATATTCACAGAAAAGATATAACATTTATTCCCCTGTTTTCTTCCTGTTGTAAGTATATCGGGATTATTACTTTCTATCCCCTCCAGTTCTTCGCTGAATATAACTGGTGCCAGTAATTCTGTTTCTTTGCTTAATTGTTTCAGTTTCATCCAGTTTTTATAACCAAATATCTCTCCGTAAAAATACATTAAACCTGTACAACCTGAAACAATCGCACCATATGTTTGAGCCTCCTGCTCCTCAGCAGTTGGTTCCCTGTAATGATTGTACATATTATTCCCCACCAGCCACATCCATACCCACATATTTTTTTCTCTCGCAATTTTATCTTTTAATTTTACCAGTTCCACGACTTCCCTTATCGGTCTACCTGTCCCGCCTGTTATGTATAAATCAGTGGAAATAATATCCCCAGGTAATCCTGCAAATCTCATGCTTGGACCAAGCGGAGTAAAATTGACAAAAACGGGGTGTTTAGGGTCTGCCTCCTTTGCCCGTTTTACTATTTGTACTATTTCCTCTGGTTTTGTATCTGCCTGAACCTCCGGTTCATCCGCTACACACCAGGCAATCAAACAGGCCTCATTCTGGAATTTCTGTATGAATTTTTCAAAATTATTATCCATTCCCTCCTTAGGTTTAAATCCAGGCCAGGCAACTATTTTTAAATCATATCTGTTCGCATATTCAAAAAGTTTTACCCATCCCTTTTCTGCGACTTCCGCGGGAAAAATTTTGCTGCAAACAACAATACTACTAAATCCTTCATCCTTCCAGAACTTGACCTTTTTCTCTATTTTGTTTTCCCAGTCATCTTTATAGAACCATCCATAACCAAAAGAAAATTGTTCCAGAGGAGCGAATACAAAAAATGGTTTTCCAGCAACTACAAACGGCCCTTTTCTCGGCAGCTTTTTATCTTCTTCCTTTTTTGCTGCGATAAATTTGGGGAATAAATCCTTATCCGGGAAAACAAGCAGGTTATAATTTTCCACGTCGTGAAAATTCAAGTATTTTGTTGCAGACGTACAGGAATATTCATTCCTTTTATGATTTTCTCTGCCAAGATTAAATCCCCAGCTCTGACTTGTTAAGTTTGTAAAATTCAGTGAAGAAAAGGGTATTTCAACCTCGACTATCCAGCGGTCACTTCTTACGCTAACTGCCCTATTTATTTTTCCTGTAAACGGTTGATTGTTCTCTTTATCAATTACATTTATTTTGCCAAGAGAATTTATGGTTATGTGGTAGTATGTTCTTCTATCAAGGTTTGTGTCCAAAAAAATCTCCACACAATCGTCGCTCCATACAGGTCCTCCATCTTCTTTGATAGTGGCCTTTATTTTATCTATTTGAGAATCAAAACATTGGAAAGCAATGTACAAGCTCTTATTGTCGTAACATAAATATGCTTCTGTTTTTTCTTTCGGGGGTATCTTCTCTCCGCTTTCTCCTGCTATTAAAAATTCTTTTATCCTCAAACTTTTGTTCCAGGCAATGTCGTTCAATTCCCCATCTATTACAGGTGGTTTTTCTGTCTTCTTTAGCATATATTCTTCTTTTTTTACCTCCTTTTTCTTTTCCTTGCCCTCTCCCATTTCAAAAGGTGATAAAGTATAGTCAGTTGGTTCAGTCCCTTTCTCCAGTTTAACAGCATCTACCCAGAGAATTCCTTCTTCTTTCAGTTCTATCTTTACCCTTAACATACCTGTCTGATTTGTCTCTGCTTTACAAACATATCTTTTCCATTCTCTATCAACCCTGACTGCTGCCTTGTGAAATTTTCCTGTATTCCATTCCCAGATAGCAAGCTCCACAGGTAAATTTTCCTTATCAGATTTCATATAAACTGAAAAAATATATGGTACTCCTTTCTCTGCAGAGAAATAAAAGGAATAAGTTCCACCTTTCCCCATTCTTACTGATTGTTTTCCATGAAATTTTTCACCTGTATCTACACACCATAATTTTAAAAAATTTTCCATTCCACCATAGGTTAAATTCAGCGAGCCTGCCGGAGACCAGTACAAAGGTAGATTGTCCTGTAATATCTCAAAGGATGAGTTTCTTATTATGTTTAAATTTCCTGTTTGTCTTCCTGTTTCCGTTCTGTAAATTTTTATATCATCATATGCCATTTTAAATCTCCACGCGTGAAATCCAACTCCCCCTTTCATAGCAGGTTCAACCAACTCACATATCTTTTGGTCATCTACATACCATTCCAGCAAACCTTCTGTTCTTCTGATAATTTTAAAGTGGTACCATTTATTAAGAACAATATCTGCTTTTTTAAAACCACCTGAATATCTCTCCTCACCTGGTTTCTTATAAGGCCACCAGAAACCATCTTTCCTCAGCACAAAATTTATATTGGAGACCATCATTCCCCCAAAACCTCCAGAAAGTTGCGGGTCTGGTTCTACTGGCATGACCTTAGTTTCTACTATTATATCCTCCGGTAGCTGTTCTGTTAGGGTTGCTGAGCCACCATATCTTAACGTCTTTAACACTCCTTCTTTCATTTCCCAGGAGTGTGGTGAATCCAGTCTCCATGTCTGTGATATTTTTTCTCCATTAAAATTATCTGAAAATATCAATATTTTTTCTTCTCCCCTGACTCTCAAACTAAAAAACAACCAGCATATAGAACATAAGACTATACCGGATTTATTCATTTTTTCCCTCCGTCATCAGATTTTCAAAACTTCTCCATAACTTCACCACTATTTCCAGCAGCTGTCCGTGGTTTTCTATTCCTCTTATCCCTTCAAAAACCACAGGGTATGTATAATCAATCTTATCCAGGACTTCATTCACACTAATCCAGTCTATAATTCCCAGCCCGGGGACTAAATGTAAATCATAGATGGAAATATTGTTGTCATCCACAACCTTACCATTATTTCCCCGATTATCATGGAAGTGTGTCGTCAAAAGCTTTTTACCTGCTTTTTCTAATTCTTCATATACTGAATCCGTTGCAATGTAACTGTGTCCGGAATCAAAACATATCCCCAGGTTTTCTCTGTTCACCATCTCAGTTACCTCCAGAATATCATCAACGGATTTGGCGTACGGATAGGGAAGATTTTCCAGGGCAAGAGAAATGTTAAACCTCGCAGCATAATCACAAATTCTCTTTAGAACCTCCACTGTAAGCTTATCAAACTTTTCCTTCCCCACATTTTTAATTATGGTCCACGGGTTGGCTATCCCCTGTATGGAACGATGATGAAGGACATAGAAAGATATCTCCCAGTTACTTATTTCCTCCACCAGATTTCTTAAGTAACAGAAAGACTCATCTACATTCAGAGAAGGAAGAAGTATAGGATTGCTGTGGTGGGCAATAAATTTCAAACCGCACTTTTCACCCAGCTTTTTTGTTTGCGCAATTTTCTTTCTTCTTTCTTCCTTAGACAGACTAAACCATTCTATGGAATCCTGAGTGGCTAAGTATTTAAAACCAGCGCTTGATGCCTGCTTTACAAAATCTTCAAAATCAGCACTGATTTGATTAACATAAATTCCCAGTTCCCTTTTCACCTCTCCTCCGCATTCCCCCTTTCTACCTGCTATCTCATATAATAAGGTGGATTACACCCGCTCCAGTTGGCACCCCATAAAAGACGTAGCCACTCAGGCGCAATGGTACTACCCCAGTACCACCCGCCATCTTTTAACATAAACACATCCTTTTCTTTTTTCCATTCAACATGGCCATCGAAAAATAAAGCATTGCATCCGCCGTTATGTCTGAAACCTGGAGCATAGGACCAAGAAGCAGGCGGAACTGTGTA
>Ga0272448_1006505_pt1 | contig 12620 bp, 14 predicted proteins | sample YNPCB0191_FD_202220 | JGI IMG/M metagenome (GOLD analysis project Ga0272448, IMG submission 202220) | Hot spring sediment microbial communities from Yellowstone National Park, WY, United States - YNP-CB-019-1 | ecosystem: Environmental > Aquatic > Thermal springs > Hot (42-90C) > Sediment... | reverse complement strand
TTATGATTTTTGACACGGATTTTCACATAGCCTCGTTAAGCATTAAGAGCAAAAGCTACGCGGATTTAGAACGTGAAGCCCAGGCGGCTGAGCGGTTCACGCTTGTTTTTGAAACGCCCACCTACTTGCCATGTTTGGGTAGCAGTTATCGTTGGATGTTTCCCGACCCCATGAGGATTTTTTGTGGTTTGATACGTGTCTGGAACAGGTTTAGCGACAGTAGGCGATTTAGCAAAGAGGATTTTTTAGCTTATAAGGATTGGCTGGGTAAGAATGTAGGCGTTTGTAGTTACAAGCTTAGAACAAAGTTGGCTGTTATGCATGAAAGGAAGGCTGTGGGGTTTGTGGGCTGGTGTGCTTACGAAATGAGGAATTTGGAAAGCGAATGGAGCAAGGTGACGGTAATGCTGGCAAAATATTCGGTATACTCAAACATAGGAGGGAACAAAACAGCAGGATACGGGGTAACAAAAGCGATCACTAGGTGATTTGATGTGGCAAACACGTTAAAAGAAGTTTTTATGAGCATTCTTGATGGAAAAGAGCCATATCCTCATCAAATGAAGGCCGCTCAAAATTTAGTTGATGGTAATTCAGTTATTTTAAGGGCCCCATGCGGATCTGGAAAGACCGAAGTGTCATACGTGCCAATACTTTTTGGTATGGACACTTTACCGGGCAGATTGATTTATTCTTTACCTACCCGCGCTTTGGTTGAGGATGTTACTGAGCGTATAATGAAGGGCGTAGCTAAGATGGGGTTGGGCTACACTGTTTCGCCTCAACATGGCGCAAATTCGAAAGATCCATTTTTCAGAAGCGACATTATAGTAGCAACAATTGACCAGACCGTTGGAGCCTATTGTTGCACGCCATTAAGCATACCAGTGCACTTTGGAAATATACCCGCGGGAGCGGCAGTTTCGTCTTTCCTATGCTTTGATGAAGCACATGTTTATAATCATGAGTTGGGTCTCCAAAGTATGCTTATTCTTTTAGAGAGGGCGGCGAGGTTAGGGTTGCCATTTCTAATTATGTCCGCCACATTACCCGATTCCTTCGTGGAATGGTTTATGAATAATCCTACTTTCAGCGACAGAATTAAGGTTGTGGAGGGGGATGAAAGTTATATACCTAAGAGGAGAGATCGGCACGTCGTTCTGAGATGGTGTGACAAGATCCTTGATGCAAAAGATGTTTTTGATTCTGCTGAAATCTATCGTAAAATTATGGTTGTTTGTAATACGGTGGATCGCGCGCAGAAACTTTATGAAATTGTAGGAGAAAAACTGAAGGCTCAAGGTTTTATTGTCCATCTATTGCATTCTAGATTTTTGAACGAGGATAGAGAGAGGATTGAAAAAAGCATGAAGAATTCTATTAGAGATAAAAGTGCTAAAACGCTGATAATAACTACGCAAGTCTGTGAAGTTGGGTTGGATATTTCTTGCGATTTATTAATCACAGAGCTTGCGCCTCCAGATGCTCTCGTGCAAAGAATCGGCCGATGTGCACGAGAAGGGGGCCAAGGTGAAGTTTGGGTTTATGATTTGGCTTTTTCTGCGCCCTACGGCGAGATGGAAATGAAGCAGAGTAAGAAGTATATCTCAGAAAATCTCGATGGGAAAAAGGTAGGCTGGAAAGAGGAACTTGAGTTTGTCAACAGCATCTTAAACGAAAGTTTCAAAGTTATGATAAATGACGATCGGCGCAGAAACACGATATACCTAAGTTTAGGAGATGCAGCATTTAAAGGAGAAAGGCAAAAAATAGAAAGGAACATCCGCGAGATTTTAACGGCAAACGTAACTATAAATGATGACCCGGAAAAACTGAAATACAGAGAACTGTTATGCATGCCTTGGCTTAATGTCGATATTAGGGTCTTGAACAAGTGTCTAAGCGATGCAAAGTACTGGGAAGCCATTTTTGGCCATGATGAATATGGAAAGCCGTCGGTTAATCTTAAATTCCGTTGCGAAGTATATCCTTGCAGTTTTTACGTGATACATCCAGATTATGCAAAATATGACAAAGAACTGGGCTTAATATTAGGTAAGAAAGGTTCAGCCCTCTATCCGACAGAATCTGGGATGAAGTATGAGCATTCGCAAAGCTATAGTTATGTTAAGGAAACATGGGTAGAACATTCGAGAAAGTGTCTTTTGGCATTTCAGAAACTCAAGGGAAAAGAAATACATTCGTTAAGTTTGTTGGCAAGTATTATGGATCTTAATCGCAACACGGTGGAAGGGCTATTGGCATTGGGGGTCGCTCTCCACGACATAGGGAAACTTAATGTTGAATGGCAAAAAAGCATAGGAATTAACGAAAACAGCGTTCCATTAGCTCACACAATAGCTGAGCGAAAAGTCCCGCCTCACGCAACAATATCCGCAGATGCGCTATACCCTATTTTCAAATCCCTCATTCCAAACAAATACTTAGCGCTTGCGTTCAAATATGCCATAGCCCATCATCACCACACAAGAGCCAGGGAAATACCACCGTATAGGCTTGGATGGATAAACTATTATGAATCTGTTGTTAGGGAAGTTTCCAGAGAATACGGGTTATATGTGGTTCCAGCGGAGATACGAGTGGCTGAAAATATGTATAAAAACTTAGAGGCCGGCATGTTTAATATAGAAGCCTTAAAGCCCTATACTGTATATTGCTTAGTAGCGAGGATAATACGTCTAAGTGACAGAGAATCCTTCATGATGAATGATAGAAACTTATTTAAAACTAATTGAATTAAATTAAATTATATGAACCGCACGTTCACCTTAAATAAAACTGGATTTGAAATGTTTGATTGTTTTAGGGCTTATGGATTAGCTTTCCTGATAGGCGGTCTTGAAAATAATGCAATAATACATATATACGACCAAGGTCCCGCTTATATTGTCGATGTAGAAGGGAATATTCCGAAAAGTCCTGATCCAAAAATTTTCGAAATTACAGAAGGCAACGCCTGGTCTATGGTGTTTCAAACGTTTAAGGAACGAAAAGATTTGAAAGTTAAACCACCTATGGAAGACGTAAAAGACATAGCCATACAACATTATGATAAGATACTTGATATACATAGCAGACACGATTTTATACCCAATATAGGCAATAGCGTTAAGGATGGAAGAACACTTTATCAGTCAATAGACGTATCTGCTGCGAAGGGCTATAGGGAGGAAAAGAGATCAGTATATCATGAAGGCAGTCAACTTCAGGTTGACAAGTTTTCTTGGTGTATAGCATCTATAGGTTCTGCCTGGTTTGGAGTTTGGCCCAGAAACTTGATGAGAAGAGACATAAATTTCTCGGTATGCTCCATCCCTAATCCAAAGAAGGTTCTATTGATAACTCACAGGGAAATTCATGAAAGGATTGAGAAGCAATTTTGCCCGATATCAGCAAACACAGCTATTGTGCACTATTCGATAAAACTTGTAAATGCAGTCTTTGGAAAATACGATGAGGCAGACTATGATGAAGTTATTTTCAACGTCATGCAAAAGACCGGACAGCAGCCGAAGCCAAGCGGAGGTGGCAGATACAATCTAACACTCCTAAAGGAGTTAACCAAAACCATGACTGGTCAAGAAACGCTTAAAATTATGGACAGATATCTTTTGCCGGTAAATCCTAACGTGAAGGGAATAAGGCAAGATGTCGCTCTAGCCCTATCAGATTTTCTACTACATCCCACCTTAGATAATTTTAGAAGATTTGAAAGCTTATATATACATGGAAAAATCAGTAAAGAATTGTACTCTTGGGAAAAATCGCAGTTGGAGGAGCTTTTAAAGTATGTCGAACCTACATATCCTGTTTAAGCATCCTGCCATCGAAAGTTTTGGTAAAGCTCTGCGGATTGCCGTCGGAATAAATGAGGACTATGCATCGCTTGTTGAGTTAGATTATGCTGAAAGAAAGGAGGAATTAGCTTTGGCGTTAAAAAAGTTTCTTAGGAGATTGGATGCAAACGCACGAAGGTATGAACGTGAGCATGCAGGTAAGGCTGCATTTAAACCTGACGAGAAAGATCTTGACGAGGTTGTTGGTTTGGCTGAACAATATGGAGCGCGTTTGGTGTGCGCAGCAATAATTTCTCATGCCTTGGTAAGAACTGAAAAGGGAGGGGAAGAAAGTTGAGCGAGAAAGTATATGAAATAGGTTTTATGGGAAGGATACGCATAGACGCCCATTCGCTGAACAACGAAGGAACTGTTGGCAACGTTACAGAACCCAGAACTGTTATTCTGGCAGATGGACAAAAAACTGACGGAATAAGTGGGGAAATGCTTAAACATACACATGCGGAAGCTCTTTGGCAGCTGTCAAAAGAAAGGAGATCAAACGACCTTTGCCCTGCTTGTCAAGTTTTAAGTCCCATGAAAGCGGATGCCAACAAATTTGTAACGGACCAAATGGACGTCAAGTCTGCACTTAACGAAGCATTAAAATGTATAATTTGTGACATACATGGCTTCCTTGTGCAAAAGCCAACGCTTAGCCGCAAATCAACTGTGGAGTTTGGTTGGGCTTTTGCTCTACCCAATAGGTTTTATAGAGAAATCCATGTTCATACACGTGTTGCGGCTGGTGAGAAGGAGGCTAAAAAGGAGGTTACTGAACAAATGATTTATAATAGGCCCACCCGCTCAGGCATTTATGCTTTTGTTTCTGTCTTTCAGCCGTGGCGCATAGGGCTGAACGAAATAGATTATGAATATGCTATTGATAATGATTCAAGGAAGACTCGCTATGATCTAGTGCTGGAGGCTTACAAGGCTATGATGATGCGACTCGAAGGCGCTATGACCTCAACAAGGTTGCCACATTTTGGAGACTTCACCGGAGTAATCGTTACATCAAAAAACGCTTTACCCGTTCCTGTAATAAGCCCGTTAAAAGAGGATTACATTCAGCAAGTTGAAGCCATCATGGGCGCCGAGCAAGTATACAGTTTCGATTCTATAACATCAATGCTAAGCTGCATAGATGCCCTCAAAAATGCCCTTCCGTATAGGCTTGGAGCGCCATAACGTATGGTGTGGGCATACGCGAAGTACACATTTGCAAGTACATTCTCTTATAGAATTCCATATTTCTCCTCCAGCTATGCTCTTTCAGCCCCCGTGCCAAGCCCATCAACAATTAAGTTAGCTTTAGTAGCCTCGGCGATAAATCGAGAAGGAAATGTGGAGACTGGTAAAAGGCTTTTTGAAAAAATTCGTGACTCGGCAGTTACTGTAGAACTACCAGAGAAGTTAATAGCATTTAAGGCTTTTATGAAGAGACTTAAGCAAAAAAGAAAGGGTCAAGAGACGACAATTGAAACGACTTTTGGTGATTTAGTTGAACATTTTGAATCCACTTTTGGAATAAGAGAGTACATAATATATGACGGCCCCTTTAATATATACATAGAAGTTTCCGACGAATCTTCCGCCCAAGAGATAATGAGATATTTTAAGGCTATCCAATACTTTGGATCTTCAGACTCCATATGCACATGTCTTGGAACTGGTCTATCAGATCCTGACTGGCAAAAATGCATTAGGCAAGCAAACGCTGAGAGTGAAAAAATTCAAAATAAAGGGATAGTTTTTTTGCTAACGGATTTCACCAAAAAGGCGACGTTCGACTCCATAAACCCATTTTCTGGCAGAAAGCTGAAAAGGGGCGGGCTTTTGCTAAAACCTTACTTCTTTCCAATAGAAGTTGTAAAAAAAGATAAGAATTGCGTAGTTTATAAGTGTTTATAACCTTTGGCATGTTTGTTTGTGCCCGCATCCTCCTAGGCATTTGTTTTTGGCTACTCTTATGGGTGGCAGTTTTTCCTCTTTGATTATTCTTTTTATGTGTCCAATCACCCTTTTCACGTAATTTTTCATTGTCGGCGTGATTTCAAACTGTAAAATTAGCTTTTCTGGAATATAATTAACAAAACCTCGCCTAACAATAACGTCAAAGTTTTCTTCAACAAGCAAGGCGTAAGCCACTAGCTGATACTTATGATCCATATACACCTTTCCACGATCAGAATTCATATTTTTATACTCTACTGGTATGTATTCGCCTTTGGCTGTCTTGATCAAGCAGTCCAAAACGCCTTGAATCTGGAGCTTTTCTGAAACAAGTTGAACGAAAAGCAATTTCTCTGCACCAGCAAACTCTGGCGAGTAGTAAACAGCATCTTTGCGACGAAGTTCTTTGCGGATATATTCCTCATGAAGTTCTTGGCTCTCCTCTTGCTGAGAGCCGAAAGCTGGGTGTGCATGTAAAACACGGTCAAAATACACGAGCCTAGGACAATAAATGTAATGCTTAACATCCGTAACTGAAACATAGGGTTCAGAAACGTCCGAAACAGGCAGAGGTTGCCTCTTCTCTAATTGGGTCAAATGTTTAACCTCGCTCATCGCCTACTTTTCCCAAGCTCTTCTATGGTTTCCATTATCCTGGCGTAGGTTTCGATGCTACATCTCCATCCGCTATAAACCATCTCGTTTACGGCTTGTTTAGCCTTTTCCTCTGTGACTATTTCCTCAGAAACTGCTTTTGCCAAGATGTATGGTGTGCCTGCATAGGATAAGCCGTAAACTTTGGCTGTTCTCCTTGCCACCTCATCATCTATTATGGCTGTTCCGCCATGTTCCTTGGCTATTGTTAGAACCTCGGCGTCTGTCACATGGAGTCCCCTCGTCTGCAAAAGACTTTCTAGAAAGTTCTTATCTTTAGGTTCAACGACCTTGAACACGCATTTTAGAAATAGCTTGTCTAGAACTATGGCATCTGCAACGCCTTTACGTTTTCCTTCATCCACCACCTCTCTCTTAACACTCGGAGAGGTTAACTTCTCATCTTTCAACTCTTCAAAAATCTTACTAAGCCCCACTTTGGTCAAATAAATTAGTGGGGTGGCGTTAAAAACGAGAGGACTCACTCTGACTCCGACCAGTAGATTCCTTAAATTCTTTCTCGATTTCTTCTGGCCTATACCTAACCCACTCGATATTGCGTTGCTTTGCTAGGTCAGCAAACTCCCAAAGTGAAAGCTTAGCTATTTCAGCAGCCTTAGCAAAAGTCACTTTTCCAGTGCGTAGCAACTCTAATGCTGTTTGCTTGCGCCATTCTCCAATACCCAATTCAAGAAGAGCCCTTACGGCTGTAGCCTTATCCAGACCTTCCAGCTCGATCATCTCTTGAATCTCCTTTTCGATTTCTTCAGGAATCCTAACAGCCAAAGGCTTAAGAGTCAAACAGTTCCCCGTATACAAATGATACCAAACGTATACATAAGGATTACGCACGAATCAAAAATATGCTATTTTCTCTTTTCCTTCTTTAAATTCATATTTTTTGGGTTTTCCTACCTCCTTTCTGCCCTTAAAACACGTATCACACAGCGGATAAAGTTGGATATTTTCATTTAAATCTTTAATCAAGTTTTTCAAGTCCACGAATAGGCTGTTTAATTCGTCGCGGCGTAGATCGCCAATGAATGCGCTGTACTGTATTCTTTGCAATCCATAATCTTTGAGTGTTTCAGCAACTAAAGCCCGCAGGTCGTCGTCCGTAATATCGTAAATAATCACGTAACGCATATGTTATTACCAACCTAAGGTAAACGGTGTGTAGTCTGCTTCACGTAGTAGAAAGCGTACAACACGCCTAGCCTGATGATGAATAAAGTTTTTTACAGGTCCACGTTGCCCATCAAACATGACCTCTGTATCTAGGCGCTCCTGAAAACTTGCAAGCAAAGTTTTAACAACTTCTCTTTTCAATGCCCTTCCCCCTTCAGTAATTTCAACAGTAATGATCTCATTAGGTTTAATCACGTTTTTCGTTACTAAGCCGATCAAGGTTCTATCCACAACCTGCTGTCTAAACTCTTCCATTAGATCCAAAACTAAGGACGGTTTGCCAGGTCTATCAGCATGTAAGTAGCCCGCATAAAAGTCCAAACCTGCGTAACTCACAGCTTTCCAGACTTCTGGAAATAAAATTGTCTGATAGCCAAAGTTTAACATTGCGTTGAAGGGGTCGCTTGCCCCCCTTGTTATTCTACCAGTGAAGCCTAACTCTGCCGGTAATACTTGGCGGATAGAATCCCAATAAAAACGTGCAGCTTCAGCCTCCAATTTCATTAAATCTTGGCGTTTATCATCAATTTTGAAGCCTTGCTCTTTATCAACTTTAGTGTATATTCCATCTATGGTTCTGCCGGCCTCGTAAAGCCTTTCGGAAAGTGTTGGGTCAGTCTGACGCCTATTTTTGGCCATAAGCTTCAAAAGATTCGCTTGGTTTGCAAGTTTTCCAGCCACAAATTTTTTGGCTAAAATAAAACCTCTTTCATCATTGTATGCGACGAATTGTTCCCTACGAGCTTTAACCGAGCCCGTCATTGCAGCAGGCATCAAAACAGCGTAAGGCCAACCACTGTAACGGGCAAAAATAACTTGAACGTTGTTTTGAATCGCTAAATTCAAAGCGCTGGCTGAGAATGCTACGCCAGATGAGCAACAAATTATAGAATCAACATCATCAGCAACTATCTCTTTTACCTCACCTTCTTTCCTCACGACAAATCGATTTCTTTTCCTTCCCAAAAAAATGCCAAAATCATCCAAAAAAATCTTCATAAAACCACCAAGAGGTTTTATGGTTGCTATTCATAGCAAATTTTGAAGTACATACAATCCTCATTGCATTGAGAACGCTCTGGCTTGCCCGGATCTTTTCCCTCGGCTACAATCTCTAGTTTTTTATCTCTCTCCTCTATCCACCATTGCCTTAATTCGTCGCTGGCGAAGAACAGATCCTTTCGCACTAGAACTTTCCCATTTTCCACGTTGAGGTACACATTGCAACAGATGTCCACCGGAACTTCGTGGAGACTTTCGAAAACAAGTGCATAGCCTACAGGTGAAAGCTTATGCCATTCCTGCGGTTCGCTTGCAACTTTCAAATCAAACATTATTGCTTTCAAATAATCATAACAATCCAAGCTAAGGATACCACTTAAACCGAGCAGCTCACCTGAAATTTTATGTTCTACTAGAAAAGGCACTGCTGAAACTCTAAGATCAAGCTCCGAAGCGTAAGGCTGTCGACTAGAAACATCAGCTAACCGTGCATCACAAATTTTCTGCACAAACTCCCAAACCCTTCTAGAAGACTCTCTCAAATTTTCGGGCTTTTCAGGAATTTCAGACCAGCGGATAGTTTGCCACCAAGCATTAAAATCTATACTTTCGCGCTGAATAAAAGCCTTTAAACAATCGCTGACCACCCCATGGAGAATTTTACCAAGTGCCACTTTTTTGCTTGGAACAGGCGAAATTTTCTCCACATAACGCAAGTAAACGTCTCGGCTTGATGGGCAGTACTTTGAGCTTACAACATACATAGGCAACTTCACGTCGTCATAATATGGCTTCAGTGGGGGCTGATGCCAACTCCAACCCCGCAACTCCTTACTGACACCCATTTCTCTAGCGGTAGGCAAAAGCTGATAAAGCAAATACTTATGCTCAACATCTGATAAAAAGTACAAATTTATTCACCCATAAAAAGCTACTTTCGATTATCTTTATAAACCTAAATACACTCAAATAACAATCGGAGTTATGCGTCAGAACTAAATCAAAAAATAGACTAAATCGACAAAAACGCCAAAAATGCCAACGGATTCAAAGGGAAAATCCCAATAAAGGGAATTGAAAGCTACGGCCCTCCCGCCCAGGAACTCCTTCGGGTCGTACCGATTCAAAGGGAAAATCCCAATAAAGGGAATTGAAAGTGGTATGTCACCGTCTGGACCGCCCCCCTACCCCTTCTCCGATTCAAAGGGAAAATCCCAATAAAGGGAATTGAAAGTCACTACCTGTCCCAGGGACAGGTATTTTTCAGGTGTTTAGATTCAAAGGGAAAATCCCAATAAAGGGAATTGAAAGAGGAAGCTTTTCTGCTGTGGCTTGCGCTCTTCGACACGGATTCAAAGGGAAAATCCCAATAAAGGGAATTGAAAGTGGTATGTCACCATCTGAACCACCCCACCCTACCCCTTCGATTCAAAGGGAAAATCCCAATAAAGGGAATTGAAAGTCGATGTCGGTCTTGTAAATCGTGGACGGATAATGAACGGATTCAAAGGGAAAATCCCAATAAAGGGAATTGAAAGTAATGGGCTCGAACGGGATCGTGTTGATCAGGTAAAACGCGGATTCAAAGGGAAAATCCCAATAAAGGGAATTGAAAGCTCATCTAGGACCCCCCTGATTTTCCCTAAAAGCGTCTTGGGATTCAAAGGGAAAATCCCAATAAAGGGAATTGAAAGCTTTTAACTGCTTAATCGTGTTAAATGGAAAAGAATACGGATTCAAAGGGAAAATCCCAATAAAGGGAATTGAAAGTGGCGTGGCTCCGAGCTCTTGGGCTTTCTTGTTGTATTCGATTCAAAGGGAAAATCCCAATAAAGGGAATTGAAAGCCAAGACCCATGGGTTGGCTCTGGGCTGACGTAATTCCGATTCAAAGGGAAAATCCCAATAAAGGGAATTGAAAGGAGCAATCGAAAGGTGGTTCTTCTTTCTGAAGTCTACGCGATTCAAAGGGAAAATCCCAATAAAGGGAATTGAAAGATTCCGTCTTTGCCCAGGTGGACCCAGTCCCAGTAGTCGATTCAAAGGGAAAATCCCAATAAAGGGAATTGAAAGTGTGCAACCATCCGTCTTTCCACAATCCGAGTTCTCTGGATTCAAAGGGAAAATCCCAATAAAGGGAATTGAAAGATTTGCCAACTCATCAACGACTTTTTTGTTTTTTGATTTTGATTCAAAGGGAAAATCCCAATAAAGGGAATTGAAAGTGGTGTACTGCACGGTTGCCAATCCGTGGTAAGTCTTTCGATTCAAAGGGAAAATCCCAATAAAGGGAATTGAAAGAATACATCAGGTAAATTCTTCTTCATCCTCCATGATGAAGGATTCAAAGGGAAAATCCCAATAAAGGGAATTGAAAGCAGCGCTCCTGTGCCTCGGGGGACGTGGCGCTGGTTACCGGATTCAAAGGGAAAATCCCAATAAAGGGAATTGAAAGTCTTTCAGTCGCTCAAGTTGTAATTCTCCTTCAATATGATTCAAAGGGAAAATCCCAATAAAGGGAATTGAAAGTTAAGAAATATTGGCATAGTTTCGTAGACGTCCAAGCCTTGGATTCAAAGGGAAAATCCCAATAAAGGGAATTGAAAGTTTAAGCTTATAAGTTTTGATTCAACCACCATTCGACTCGGATTCAAAGGGAAAATCCCAATAAAGGGAATTGAAAGTGCTGGTGGCTGGGAAGCACTACGCGGGGATAATGGGTATGATTCAAAGGGAAAATCCCAATAAAGGGAATTGAAAGGCAATAAAGATTGTGATCATGGCTACGACCAAGCCGAGGAGATTCAAAGGGAAAATCCCAATAAAGGGAATTGAAAGATCTCAAAGGCTCCCGTTATGTCAAAGGTCAGGGTACCGCTGATTCAAAGGGAAAATCCCAATAAAGGGAATTGAAAGGATCGTCCCTTTAACCACATCATACGAAACTGGGACTTTGATTCAAAGGGAAAATCCCAATAAAGGGAATTGAAAGTAGAGGAGCTGATCAGAAGGGAGCTCAAAGAGCAAAACCGATTCAAAGGGAAAATCCCAATAAAGGGAATTGAAAGATTTGGAGCCGTAAATGCGTCGGAGGATGCTAACTACCTTCGATTCAAAGGGAAAATCCCAATAAAGGGAATTGAAAGACATGGACTGAGAAAGACTTAGTAAAAGCGGTTAAGGATGATTCAAAGGGAAAATCCCAATAAAGGGAATTGAAAGTTCGGAATTTTCTCAACAACGCCCCTGCTTTTTATCACAACGGATTCAAAGGGAAAATCCCAATAAAGGGAATTGAAAGGGATATTCGACCTTTTCGTTGACCATTGGCTCTGGTGGAGATTCAAAGGGAAAATCCCAATAAAGGGAATTGAAAGGCTTGATGTAGTGGTTGCCGATGGGTTCCCATAGTAAAGATTCAAAGGGAAAATCCCAATAAAGGGAATTGAAAGATTTTGTAGTTGTGGGAAGACTTTATTTTTCAACAACCGATTCAAAGGGAAAATCCCAATAAAGGGAATTGAAAGCGCCTTCACACCTCGCATTGCCTCGGGTGCTCCCCAGAAAGATTCAAAGGGAAAATCCCAATAAAGGGAATTGAAAGCAGTAGGCTGAGGGTAACCGAGTAATTCAGGCGCCCTCAGATTCAAAGGGAAAATCCCAATAAAGGGAATTGAAAGTACTCATCGTGCCAACTAACCTCAAAGAATGGAGTTCCGGATTCAAAGGGAAAATCCCAATAAAGGGAATTGAAAGCCGACCTCAAAAAGCGGATCGAAGCACTGGAGCGCGATGTGATTCAAAGGGAAAATCCCAATAAAGGGAATTGAAAGTTTTAGGTTTACCTTTCTTTTCATAGTGGGATCTGACATGATTCAAAGGGAAAATCCCAATAAAGGGAATTGAAAGTCTGTTTGGTTTTCTTCTTTTCTTCCTTCTCCATGTTATCAGATTCAAAGGGAAA